>Ga0315282_10003799_pt1 | contig 26858 bp, 27 predicted proteins | sample YL17G07_20_MG_FD_203693 | JGI IMG/M metagenome (GOLD analysis project Ga0315282, IMG submission 203693) | Sediment microbial communities from Yellowstone Lake, YNP, Wyoming, USA - YL17G07_20 | ecosystem: Environmental > Aquatic > Freshwater > Lake > Sediment | place: USA: Wyoming | collected...
TACCGCGAGTTCTTTGGGCATGGTTGATGCTGTCACTAGGAATCCATCGAGTCTCATGCAATGATCACGAGGAAAGGAATCCCATAATAGGCTCGACATGATTGTAGACTTCTGAAAGCACGATGACCGGAAAGATCAAGTTCGTCGCGAGACTGTGGTACTACTTCAGGATAGGATACGGAACCTATCTCACATTTCTCCTAGGATATGTCTCAACACTTGTGACACTTTACTATCTAGCGATAAAGAACATGCCTGATCTCCTCACTATTTTTCCACACTTCTTGGAGTTCGTTGTGGTGGGAACTGTTTTTGGTGCGCCGCTTTCAATCATAATAGGGTGGCTTCACTTAAAGCGAACTGCCGCCTTTCGTGCTGAGGCAGACATTGGGGTCGAATCGAACCCATACTACTACAAGCTGCCACCAGGTTACAATAGAGAGGTGTTCGCACCTCTGTATCTGGAATTGCTGGAATTGCTGAAGCGACTGATTGAGGCACAGGGCCTCCTCCCGGATGATGAGAAGTCTCGGATTGAAGTGCTGGAATGCAAGCTCCGACTGCTTGCGGAGGGGGGTTTCGTGGGTAGTCCTAGATACAAAATGTGAGAAGTATCCATATCTGGTGCTATGAGAGTAATGTAAACTGCGGCCCTGGACCGCAACTAGTCATCGACCTGCAGGGCCTCAACTCCTACTACTCCTCCTCCTCAACAGTCCCGTTTTCTCTCTGATCCCCTTTGTAGGAACGAGACAATCCTAGAGGCTGCTTTGCCATCCCCGTATGGATTCGCTTCGGTGACCATCGCCCCCCGTGCGACTGGATCCCGCAACAAGCGTGCAGCTTCCTCAACGATACGACTGCGGTTGGTGCCTACCAAACGAGCAACTCCGGCCTCTATTCCCTCAGGACGCTCAGTTGTGTTACGCATGACAAGGACCGGAACTCTCAAGCTAGGGGCCTCCTCTTGTATTCCACCAGAATCCGTCAGGATCAGTACTGATCTCTTCATCAAGTGTACCATCGAAAGGTAGTCCAACGGCTCAATCAAACTAACGTTCGGTAGATTCGAAAGTATCTCTTTGACAGCTCGTCGAACGTTGGGGTTCAAGTGTACAGGATACACGAAATGAAATCCTGACTCGAACTGTAGAGCAAGTTCTTTGATTGCGCAGCATATTTCCCGTAATCCTTCACCGAAGCTTTCGCGACGATGCGCTGTGACCAGCACCAACCCACGATTGGTAGGTAGGCTTGCAAGGGGACCAACACTCCAGTCGAAACGACGAGCCGCAACGGCAAGAAGCGCATCGATCACAGTATTCCCTGTGAGAAGAATCATTTCGGCTGGAACGCCCTCACGCAATAGGTTGTCACGGCTTCTTACGGTCGGAGCAAAAAGGGCATCAGCCAATTGATCGACAATTCTCCGATTCATTTCCTCGGGGAATGGCTTGAACTTGTCGCACGTGCGAAGACCTGCCTCAACGTGACCAAAACGGACTCTGTGGTAGTAGCTTGTGAGAGCTGCGACCAAGACTGTGGTCGTGTCTCCTTCGGCAATGATCCAATCAGGCTTTGTCTCTCGCACAACGTGGTCGAACTCATGGATAAGCTCGGCTGTTAGCTCAGAAAGCTCTTGGTCAGGCCGCATGACATCCAGATCAAAGTCCGGCCGAATGCTGAAGATGCCCAGGACTTGATCCAACATCTCTCGATGCTGACCGCTAACGCACACAAACGACTCTATTGCATCCGGGTGTCGCCTGAGTTCATCAATCACGGGCGCCATCTTGATCGCCTCCGGACGCGTGCCTACGAAACTCAGGACTACTGGCATCAGTGACCTCCTCCTATCCCAGTGTAACAGTCGGACAAAGTGGGCAGCAACAATGCTCGATTTCACGCTTGAGGAATCTTATCTCCCCTAAGTAGGTTGGCGTCCAAATAGAACTTCACCGCCCATGGTATTTCCACATCTGGAAAGTAGGTTGCTTCAGCACCGTAGCTTCCGAGGAAACCGCCAGAAGGCATCTGGTGCCTTTCCAGCCAACTCATGGCTCTGTCGGCAGCACCCCGGTCACCAATCTTGTACCAGCAAACTGCCAGCTGAGCCAAACCCGGTGTACAAACCCAACTCACGCCACCCTTGCCTCGAACAGAACCATCTTCCCCTTGCAGTCTACGAAGGGCACCCAGAACTGGGACAGCTGCTTCGGTACGACCCAAATCAATCAATGCTTCCAATTCGTATCCGAGAAAATGGGTCAACGTACCGATCTGCAAGGCACCCCTGCGTTCTAGGTAGTACTCCAAGCAACGGTCGGCACCTTCTTGATACTTTGGCTCTTGAAGAGCTGTGGAAGCGTCCCTCAAAGCAGGGAGAACGTAGAGGTGCGCGCTCACCGGAATGGACCTCGAGTAACGTTTCATCCATGCCGAGTCTACGGCGAAGCCACCACTGCCACCGTCAATCATCTGAGCATAGAGGCAGGCAGCGGCGCGCCTGCAGGCGTCCACTGCATCAGGTACTAGACCTGCAGCGGCCAACAAGCCCCGAAGGACCTGACCCGTGTCAAAGACATGAGGCTCCCCGATTGGACTAGCATACGATCCGTCTCTTCTTTGAACGCGCAGCAACCATCGCGCAAGCCTGATTGCCAGCTCGCTCTCCTCATACTCGAGAAGGGTTGGCACAAGATAGCCAGTCACCTCGGGATATACATAGGCGTGACTTGAATCAGCGTACATTCCCCCTCTTGGATTCTCATTGGCACGCAGCCATTCGATGGCGCGTCTCGGAGGCGACAGATGGCGCATATCCGATTGTTGAATATCCACCTCGAGTCGATTTGAGCCTGAATGGAGAATCAGCCGCCTCACCCTTTCCACGAGTTCTCCTAGCCTCACGATGAAGATCACCAAGTATCTTCGATTCAGGGCATTATGCTCCAATGGGCTCCTGCATGAGTTCACTGCATATCCTGACGACTTTCGCCTCCATCTGGTCGGGCGCCCAATTCTCCTGAGCATGCGCGTAGGCTGTGCGACCAAGGCACTCACGGAGTTCTTCATCTTCAATGAGTCTCCTGAAGTTTTCCAAATATCCCTCTCTAGTGTTCTCGACCAGCAGAATCCAAGATCCGTCACTGTCTGCCAATTCAAGCGCTGGCGGATTGCAGCGATTTAGCACGACAGGTAGGCCGGTCAAGAGGGCCTCAAGCAACGTCTTCGGAAATTCGCCGGATACAGTCGAATGCACTGCAAAGATGTCGAACTCCGGCAACATTTCGCAAAGCGCGTCGTTCGGAATTGCGCTGAGGAATGTCACCTTCTGCTCAGCCCGACATGCCACTGTCACCTTCCTGAGGTGCTCATGGAAGGGTCCGTCTCCCACGAGCGTTAGGTTCGCATCAAGATCTGCAACAGCACGAATAATATGCTCAGGGTTTTTCGCCACATACTGACGTCCAACAGAGATGATGCGTACTGGGTTGTGCAGATCATAGGAATGCTTTTTCCTCAAATGGGAAGGGTTCAGCACGTTGTAGACGACTTCCACAGTCTTGGCACCGTAGCGCTCAGCATAGCCACGAATCGAGCCGTAGACAGGCAGAACTATGTCGGCATTCTGCAGGGTTACTCGCTCGACAGCCCTGTGCATCACAGGCGCCAAACGTCTCTTCCAATCCGGCCACAACTTCACCCTCTCTGCACGAACGTTCTCTTCAGGATGCGAGTGTAGCGAGACTATCATCGGGATGCCCAGAGCATGCTTAATCTCGACCCCGAGCAAACCATTGAACGAGTTCCCATAACAACGGATTAGGTCCGGCCTGATTTGTTTCGCAAGTCGCACACCTGTCCGTGCCCATTGCTTCAGCAGGCAAGGCCGGTAGCCAAGACTCCTGGTGAAGGCCCTCCGCGCAAGTGGTATGTTGTAGAGAAACAGCTTGGCGCGCCCCACGGTCGTCTGAAGATCCGATGGGTCCACCCTGTCGTCATTCGTCGCCATGATGTGCACTTGGTCGAAAAGCTCGCCAGGGTTATAGTATCTTGGCGTAAGTTCGCCCTTCCTCACGATGGCGCCCAGCTGGTCAGAGATCGTGACGAGCAGACGCTTTGGTTTCGCGGGGTGCATGTTTGTGGGCATTCTCCTTCCCGGTTTCTTGCGCCTGCAACCTCTTAAACGTCTTTCAATCACAATTGGGCGGCTCACTGTGTCTCATTCAGGTACCCAACGCGAAAGGCTCTGATTGGCAACTCCTCACGGGACCGATAGATGATTATTATGTACTCGTGTTGGCTCTTGATGCACAGATGTGCGGCGAGAGATATGAGCGAGCCGGAACACTTGAGAAGACTCAGGCGCGCGATCGTTGCCCGCAAAGCGACAATTGGAGTTTTTGGCGCTGGTTACGTCGGCTTGCCGCTGGCATGCGCCTTCGCTGAAGCTCGCTTCAGAACAATTGCGGGTGACAAAGACCTAGCGAAGATCCGCGCGATCCGCCAGGGACGGAGCTACGTTGAAGATGACTACGTGCGACGTAGGCTACCTAGTTTGATCAAGTCTGGAGCCCTACGGGCCGAAGAAGATGCTGATCATCTGGCCTTATTGGCAGATGTTACCATGGTGACGGTGCCTACTCCTCTCAATGACAGGAAGGAACCCGACCTCTCAAGCGTAGTCAGCGTCACTGAAACCATTGCCAAACAGCTTCGACCCGGAAAGTTGTTCGTTCTAGAAAGCTCGGTCTATCCTGGCGCAACTGACGAAGTCGTGAAGCCCATTCTCGAACGAGGAGGGCTAAGGGCTGGACAGGACTTTTGCCTTGCGCACTCCCCAGAGAGAATCGACTACAACAACCCGAAACACAGCATCCTGAAGATCCCTAAGGTTGTTGGGGGAGCAACACCGCTCTGCACGAAGATCGCGTGCGAACTCTACTCGAAAGTCCTCGATGCGCAAGTTGTGCCTGTATCTAGTATCCGGACGGCTGAGGCGACTAAGATGCTCGAGAATGCGTATAGATACGTCAACATCGCCCTAGTCAATGAGCTTGCGATTCTGCACGAGAAGCTCGGCATAGACTTCTTCGAAGTGGTCGCCGCTGCTTCGACCAAACCCTTTGGCTTTCAGCCTTTCTATCCGGGCCCAGGAGTTGGAGGACATTGCATACCGAAAGATCCTCACTACCTGTCGTATGCAGCTCGTCAAGTCGGACTTGATTTGAGGCTGCTTGAACTGTCCGCGGAAATCAACGATGGGATGGTCATGCATATTGTCGATCGGTTGAAAACCGCGCTTGCGGCCCAAGGCAAGTCTCTTCAAGGGTCAAAGGTCGCGCTTCTCGGACTTGCGTTCAAGGCAGACGTGTCGGATTCAAGAAGAAGCCCATCGATCGCGCTGGCGAACCATTTGGCTGATCTGGGGGCAGAATTGTCCGTGTACGACCCACTGGTTCGAGGCACACCGACAGGAGACCGCAATTTGATATCAGCCACAGACTTGGAGACGGCCGTGGAGAATGCTGAAGTCCTTATTCTGGCGACACCGCACACAGCGTTCAGACAGATCGATCTCAAGAGAATAAGCAAACGTATGCAACCGGAAGCTACCGTCGTTGACACGAGAGGGTTCTGGACACCAGCCGAGTGCAAATCTGCAGGGCTCAGATACATTGGCCTCGGACGACCATGATTCTTTGTCTTCAACGCAGAGCCATTTGAAGCCAGAAGCAAGGTTCGCGTGCTTCCCCCTGCCTTGCAGCAAAGCTAGTACATCAGATTTCTCGAGATTCGGCCTAGGATGTTCTGCGTTGAGACAAATTGTGAGATACAATCCGTTCCTGTCGAAAGCCACCAGATGGCTATACCTCAGACCTTACTGAGGTCCAGTGAGGAAAAGGAAAGATACCTCCGAGTCAGATTCTGTCAAGCGTCAAGATGGTTATCCTTATTCATGACAAGGAACAGGATCACAGGAGGAACATTCACTGCGGACGGAGAGTTCTTCCTGAGAACCTACGATGGAATGTACTTGTACTACAACTTTTCAGATGACAAATACACGTTGGGGAACGGACAAGGCTCAGACTTCACGCCTGCGAAAAGGTAACGGGGCGTCTACGTCTGGTGCGTGAAGGTGCGGCAACTCGTTTGGTGCTTGTAGGGCAATCAATTCGGGTTCCTTGCTTTAGATTGCGGTAGAATGATGCCTAAGACTAGGAGTACTAGCCCTGCAAACATCGGGATATAGACATACAGTAGGACCATGCCGAAAGGCAGGGGTTCCATCCACATCAGTGATAGAGCTAGGATTATCAAAACTCCCCCAATTAGGACAAGGAGAAAGCCCACGAACCCGCGACCTCGTTTCGTATAGAGCATCCACAAGACGATGAGAACCACTCCGGGAGTTAATGGATATTCGAACTGCGCAAAGGACAATCGGGCAATGCCAGAGTAGAGTTGAATGCGCTCATTAGATTAGATGTTTCGTTTAATGGTGATCATGCCTTCACCCTTCTCGAAATGGGCACTCACAACTTCAAAGTTCTGGTTGCCTTGAATGAACTCGTTCACGGCTTTCCATACACCCTCCGTGCGGTAATCGTTGTAATCATCGAAGATCACTATGCCTCCAACCGTTAGGTAAGGAGTATACTTCCTAATTTCCCCCGACACGTACGGATAGGTGTGGTCAGCGTCAATGAATAAGACATCAAGGGGCTTATCCCAATTGGCGTCTAGTGAGTTGGAGCGTATTAACGTCACATATTCCGTTAAGTGATATTTCCGTAACCGCTCCATTGCGTCTCTATATGTATCCCCCTGAGTGCCTGACGATAATTTACCTGTGAAAAGGTCTATTCCCCAAATTTCGCGTATTCCCTTCTTTAAGCACGCTTCAGCGACTAGGACGGTTGATCCAGCTTTGTAGACTCCGATCTCTAATGCTCTACCACTACTGCATGTACCATATTGCATAATTGAATTCCAAACGAATCTTCGACGCCACCTATTCTGCATTCCCTGCGACGAAGGCGGCATGAACCCGAACTTCACCAACTCCCCGAACCTTTCAACTAAGATGCTAAGCGTTCGCATGACTTTGCCCTTCGCAGACTCGAACTCTCAACCAAGTTACTAGCTCCTCCTTTGAAATCCATTCTATATTATGGTTAACCATTTATTCTCGCCTTCGACTTTCATGCCTGCCATCTCCGCAGGTGTCTTGCCGCCTAGTGCTTCGTGTATCGTATCTAGTTGTGGTAAACTTGATAGCCCGAAAGAATTGGAGAATTATGACTCTCCATTCGGTTCCAACAGATAATAATAAGAGCGCGTGTACCGCTAGCCAAGAGGCAGTCGCACAGTTGACTTCGAAGCTCGGTTTTGTCGCTAGACTATGGTATTACTTCAGAATCGGTTATTCAACTTACCTAACGTTCATTCTCGGTTATGTTTCGACTCTAGTCACCGTCTACTATCTAGCCATCAAGAACTTGCCTAGCCTACTTGACATTTTTCCGCATTTCGTTCCCTTTGCCGTGCTCGCTACAGTAGTTGGCGGTCCGCTTTCGGTCTTCATCGGCTGGCTTCATCTGAAACGCAGTCCGGCTTTCAGCGCTGAAGTAGACATTGGCGTAGAGACAAATCCCTACAACTATAAGCTGCCACCTGGCTACTACAGGGAAGCCCTTTTCCCGCTATATCTTGAATTGCTAACTCAAATGAAACGACTACTACTTGCGCGGAACGCTCTCGCTCCCGAAGATACGATAAGAATCGATGACTTGGAACAGAAACTCCCACTACTAATCCAAGGAGGGTTTGTCGGGACCCCCAGAAGGTCAGACATGCAGCGCCCTACCCAATAGGATGACGCGATCTGAGTACCTTGATCAGCCTGCGTAGTCTCGGATCCCAGAGCCGAACACCACAAGTCTTCTTCTCGGAATGTCGAACGTCGAAAGCACTCTCGCCAGACACGGAAAGACGTCTTCGCTCCTTGATCGATCCAGTGATCCAAGACCACTTGCGCAGGCATACAAAGCACGGCTCGAGGTCGCTGGAGATCGGCTGCGGCCCAGGTCAATATCGGTTTGCAGTTGAGGGCGAATACGTGGGGATAGACGCCAACGAGTCGATCGAGTACAAACCAGGAGTACCGATGACTCCAGACGTTCTGGCTGATGCGTTTCATCTGCCTTTCAACAATGAAACATTCGACCTGGTGTTCTACTCAGCCGTGGTCTACTATTTCGCTAGCCCAGAGGACGCCATTCGAGAAGCAAGGCGTGTGCTGCGGCCCGGAGGATATCTGTTGATATTCGACTACTCCTGGAAAACGGTGGAGAAATTAAGGATATCATATCTTCAATCCTGGCCCGGAGTGGTTGCACACCCCAAGACATGCCGTGAGTGGACCAAATTGCTGGATGACGCCGGACTCGTTAACATACATTTGTCGTTCAAATCGGTGCGCATCCGGCCGCGGTTATTGCAGTTGGCGTTGCCCCGTTTCATATATTTCTCTTGGATTGACAGAAGACAAGCCCCAATCGTTTTGATTGGACAAGAGCCGTGATCTTGTGAAGGATTATTGGACTCGGACCATGGAACAAAATTGTGGCACAGAATCAAATGACTGCATCAAATCTGCACATTGAAGTGGCGGAGACAACAGACTCCGTGAAATGGCAAGAGAATCTCTCAAGATCCTCCTACGCTACAGTATTCCAGAGTTATCAATGGGCTCGAGCTTACCTAGAGGCTTTGCATCATATTCCACTATTCCTAACTGTGCGGGACAAATCCGAGAACGTAGTCGCCCAATTACTCCTCTTCGTCGTAAACGAATTTGAACGTCGACTCTCTCCGCGCTACAATCGTTATCTGAGATTTGTCCCATCAAGACTGGGTGTCGGTACCAGATTGGTGTGGAGCTATGGTCCAATAATACACGATGAGTCGCTGGTTGCGGAGATACTCGAGTCGATATTAGAAGAGGCTGATAAGCTTGCTCATGAATGGGGGGCAACCCAGATTTACGGAATCTCTCCGCCGCTCGAAACCCATTCCGACGAGTACCGAGACACTTATCGTCGCAGTTCATACACCGTCCAGGATTGGGGAACGTTCGTAACTGATGTCACACGCGATGAGCAAACGATATGGAGCGCTCTGGACAAGAAAACTAGGAATGACATTAGGCGTGCAGAAAGCAGAATCGTGATTAGGGAAGTGACTGATCGCGGGCTTCTAGCGAAATTCGCACTGCTATCAGCGAAATTCAATGAGGTCAAGAGAGGTCGACCCGAAGCTAGCGAGGCGATGAAATACTATGATGTTTTCTGGAAATGGCTTCATCGCTCAGATCAGAGCGTTTCGCCGGCTAGCAATGTATTTCTTGCATTTGAGGATGAGCAACCACGTGCTGGTCTTATGCTGAACAGCTTCAAAGGCAATGTTACACAACACAGTGTAATAAGTGGTGGCGCCAAGGGAAACCTGGGGGGCCCACTGCTGACTTGGCAGGCGATAAGATGGGCGCACTCATGCGGTTGCAAGACTCTTGACCTGGTAGGAGTGAACCCCAGCCCGTCAAATCCGGAGGAGAAAGGGATCTACTTCTACAAGTCTAAATGGGGAGGAACATTCAGAAGACAATACAATCTTCTAAGAATAGTGAAGCCGCTTGGGGTGAAACTCTTTGCTGGATATGTCAAGGTCCAGAAGAGACTATGGAGCATTCAAGGCCTGGTGCCTCATTGAGCTTGATATCTAGAGTGAACACAAGTTCATGTTACACAGTAACCATGCCGGCAGTGTTACGATGCTGAAATCGAAGCAAGGGAACAGAAGGTGCATTTGTCGAGGACCTGCGAAGGCAAACCCAGGCAAAGTTCTGCTTAGAGGAGAAGCTCTCCCAAGTAAGAGCGGTGGGAAGCTTCACGTTATGATTCAGCTTGACCCAAAATCATTCAAGAGGTTCTTCGGACGCAATCAAACGCTGAGAATTTACAGAGTCAGCGAGATCCCCAAGGGAGGAACCGGAGCCCGCGAGTTTCACAAGCTGCGTTACGAGATAATAGCAATCGAAAGAGGCGCCTTCAGGCTTCGGCTCGAAGATCTCGCTGGAAATAAACAGACGGTCCTCCTGAAGGAAGGAATGACCTACGGAGCAATTCTGCCCCATGTCCTACATACTTACGTCGCGCTTTCCGACAGAGCCGCCCTGCTTGTTGTCGCCAACACACCATATGACCATAAGAGGCCGACCACACACGACTCCTATCCTGAGAGCGAATTCCGTCACTTGCAGTCCGTTCAGGGGCGCCGGAAAGGAGTAAGCTAGCAATGAAACTTCGCCTACCCAGACATCAAACTCATTTCATATGTCGCACGCATGGATGTGACAATGCTTGATCGACCGAGTAGACCGCAGAGAAGCTCCCATTGTCCTAGTAGGCCAGAAATTATGAGTCAATGGGAACTGGTGGGCCATACATGATTTCATCGGTGTACTTGAATCATCTTACCAAGTGTACGTGTCCAAAGAACCCCCAGCCTATTCAGAGTGGGTGCAACATACACAAATCCGAAACCCACTTCACACAATAACGATTAGAGTGGCAGAGTTGACAACATCTTCTGGGCTTAGTGTTGAAATAGCTTATTCAACTGAAGAAAGGACATGGCAGGAGAACCTTGCAAAATGTCCGGCTGCAACAGCTTTCCAAAGTTATCCTTGGGCGACAGCATATCATGCGGCTCTCAATGACATCCCTATTTTCGTCTACGTAAGAGACGAACATGATGACATTGTTGCGCAATTGCTCCTGTTTGTGATAAACCAATACGAACGCGAGACTCCTCCATACAATCGGATTCTACGTTACGTACCCTCCCACTTAGCGGTCGGTACGAGGGTCTTGTGGCAGTATGGGCCATTGATTCAGAAGAAGTCTGATGCTTCACGAATAACAGATGCTATCTTGGACGCGGTTCTGAACATAGCCAAAGAGTGGAGCGCGACACAAATCTATGGTACATCTTCGCCTCTGGTGGATCACTCGCCTCGCTCTCTGAGCGCATACAAGACCAGAGGGTTCTTGGTTCGCAATTGGGGCACTTTCATAACTGATACAGGTAGGACCTTAGATCAAATCTGGGCCAGTTTGGACAAGAAGGCGCGTAATGACGTGAGGCGAGCGGAGAAAGAGCTAACAATCAAAGACGTTGAATCCGAGGATGAACTTCGGGACTTTGCAGCGCTGCTTACGAAGTTCAACAGGACCAAGCGCGGGATAGTGCACGCAGAGGAGGCTGCTCTCCGATACTACAAGGCTTTTTGGAAACATCTGCACGTCTTAGACCGCGAACCATTCCAGGCGTACAGACAATTCCTTACTTACAGAGGCGATCAAGCAGTAGCCGGCTTGGTTATCAACAGCCTCAACGGAAACGTCACACAACATAGTGTAATAAGCGACGGCAGCAGATCGAATCTGGGCGGGCCATTGTTGACTTGGCACGCAATACGATGGTCGAATACTTTCGGATCGAAGACCTTAGATCTTGTCGGCGTGAACCCCTTGTCATCTGATAGTAAGGAACGGGCGATCTACTTCTACAAGTCAAAATGGGCTGGAACATTTCGAGATCAGTATCACTTCATAATGGTACGTGACCGGTTCAAAGATCGTATCTTTCTGGCGTCAAACCTTGTGCAGCGCGCTATCTGGAGACTGCAGTGAAATCTAGGGGCGGAATGTCTCCAAACGAGCCGAGAACGCTGCACGTCTTGCTATCGGTAGACACGTATGGAGACGGTTGTATCATTGGAAAGAAGCAAATTGAACCGTTTCAGTCAGACCTGTTTTCTGATCAGCTCGAATGCTTCAGACGCTTCGAAGCCAACCGAAGCCCCTCGATACTTGGCGAGTGCCTCTATTGCTTCCTGAGATCTAGGATGAGGGAACTCCCGGATCTCCCCCTCATAGAGCTTCAGAGCGTCAATTTTCAACGCCAGAGTGTCTCTGATATCGATGAACAAGTTGGGAGTGAAACTTGACTCAAGTTGCCCGAACGCCCACTCGGTCGACGAAGGGATCTCGAACGCGCAGAGCTCACTCACGGGGCAACCCGAGATAGGGCGTGTGGCAGTCAAGACAGCACGGTGTGCAATTGCATGGTCGATGTTAAGGTCTCCGCGGTGGTGAGTGTACACAGACTCGGGTTTGAAGCGATCTACCAGCTCCTCGACAAGTTTCACTATGTCCACTAGAGGCATGGTATCAAGGCGGTTGTCGGGGAGGTTACATAGTACAACTTCTTTCACTCCAAGAAGTTTGCTTGCCTTATGGCAAGATTCTTGCAAACTTCTTATCAGAACTGGCTCTGCGCTCTCCGGCCTCGAATAGCGAGACGTCACACCCTGGCCTAGGATCGCAGCGAAGACATTATGTCCCTCACGCGCGAAACGAGCAATCGTTCCGCCGCAACCGAGCACTTCGTCATCTGGGTGAGCTGCGACGATGAGTATGTTCATTAGACAATCTTCCCCTGGCCTGCCGTCATTATCTCATAGCTTCTTGGTCCGTGGTTGAAAATTAAATCAACTGTTGACATATGTGCTTCAAAACCGGGATGTAACTGTCTGTAGACTGGATGAATATAGTTCTGGTAGATTACTCTTATTCCCGCATCTTGGAAGATTTTCTCTCTGATATAGTTCCGCCCAAGCGGTCCAGAAAGATAAACGTCGGCTCCAACGGCACGGCATAAATTCAGAACCAGTTCGTCTTTCCGTCCACCAACCTTCATCTCGCTGCTGCGACGAAGTGGCGTTCGAATCTGCAGCGTGCCAAGTATGTGGTTTGTTGTCTTGTGGATCAGATCAGATAGGTAATGCCAATCATGGCTATATGTCTCTACGAAAAATCCGATGTGTTCCTTGAAGTATGGTGCCTTCGCGTAGTTCATGCGTATTGTGTTCAAATGCTTGTTGGCCCATTTCTGGTCGTTTGCTATCTCCAGTTGATTTATCAATTCGCCAAATCTTCCCTTTGTCTTTAGAGGAACGGTGAGCCAACACCAACCCTGTTTCATGCGCAACTTGTTCCGGTTGGTAAAGCTGTTCTTCTCGAATTGCACATCATCCAATACAATGTGCAAATCCGACACTGCTATTCTGTGAAAGTAGCCCAGCCATGGCAAATAGGCAGGCTGGTTGATTGAGACGATCATTTGCTTTGCTGCTCATGGTACATATATATGGTAAAATCGTGGGGGAGGTAGTCGTGTCTCAGGATCACCCAAGGAGTAACGTGGCGACAAAATTGCAATGTCTCGATCGGATCTGCAGAAAACTCATTCGGTTGTTTTGACGGGGCCCATTCGCTCAACGAACTGAAGGCCACGCCAAATCTCGATAATTGATACATTCGTGCAATTATCTGTCTCATAATACTCTTAGCTTCATCGCCTAAGAGGTAGTAGATGCCATTCGCCATTACCACGTCAAACATATCATTGAAACCTTCATCCAAAATGTTGCAGACCCTCAGGTCAAGGCGTGGCCTCAGTCGCTTAGCTTCTTCAATTGCTCGTTGAGAAATATCGATGCCAACATATTCGACAGAACCAAAACGTTCGTCTAGATACTCAGCGTAGTCAGCGAATCCGCATCCCACGTCAAGTATTCGTTTATTCTTTAGGTTTGTGATATCTGACAACACGTTGAACCTGGTTGTCTGATTTTCTTTGCGCCCGTAGTCAATTGCCCGTATATCGTAACCGTATCGATCTACGCGCTCGTCGAAGAAATTGGCTACACGCTGGAAGGGGTCCTTCGGTTTCTCTTTGTTCAACTACAGCACTTGAACACATTAGGAGCAGTCGCCTAATCAAGTCTTCTTTGGTTTCCGTTTCATGCTTAGAATTTGGAATTCAGAGTTAGCGTTGGATGATTCTGATTGGACAAAACCGGCCCTCTTGAATGCCGAAATACTATGTATGTTGTCTGCGCGAATTGTCGCGCGGATCTCGAAAGCATTCAGTCTTCGGAATGCTTGCCTACAGGCCTTCTTTAGAGCTAGGACACCTAATCCCTGACCTGTGTATTGTGGGATCAGATAGATGGAGACTTCGAATCGACGATCATCCTCGCGATCAAATCGTACTTGACCGATTGGGGTCCCTTTGAGAGATACTATGAAGAGAAGGCTATCATCTCTAGAGAGTATACTCTGAAACCATCTGCAATGCTCTTCCCATGTAACAGTCTTTCCGCTCCTGCTAAGGGCAACAATTGCAGGTATGTTCCGCCACACGAAGATCGCCTTACAATCCTCAGGTATCGCCTTCCGCAGTTGCATAAGCTTCGTCGATTCAAGTGTTCGAGACTTTCTGGTCATTCCGACAACTCGTGCATTCAACCTTCGAAATCCTCTGATGCGAACACGTGCCCGCGGGTGATGTCGCGGACAAGTCTGCAGCCGACAAGTCGTTCTTTGATCTTGGGAGGGAAACCGGTTCCGGGTCTTGCGAACGCGATATCCGCTTCTGTAATCGAGTATCCTGATTTCAGATTCGTCGCGGCTACGCAGGATAGACGGCACTTATTCCTGGTCTTCAGCTCTCCACGCGTAGGGCCGATAGTGGGATCACCGAGTTCTATCTCCAGCGTTCGTATCGATTCTACCATCAATCGCAATTCGGTTGGGTCGGCTGAGAAGCGATGATCAGGGCCAGGCATTCTTTTGTCAAGTGTGAAATGCTTCTCAACGACACAGGCTCCCAAGGCTACCGCACCAAGTGCGGCCAAGATGCCTTCCGAGTGATCGCTCAATCCTACTGGGACGCCGAACTTGGCAGCCATTGCTGGGATTCTGCGAAGGTGCAATTCTGTCGCAACTGCTGGATACAACGATGTGCAAACCAGCAGGATAACGTCCTTTCCACCACCATCTCGGAACGCGTGGAGTGCTTCTGTTATTTCGTCGAGTGTGCCCTTTCCAGTGGAAAGAATGCATGGTAGTCCCGTTTGCCCCATAGCCCTAATCAAGGGTAGGTTCACGAGGTAATCTGACCCGTTCTTCAAGGCAGGTGCACCCAAGTCGATAAGTTCTCTAATGCCTTTCTCGCTGGTGGGCGTGCTCAGAAAAATAATTCCACGTCCTTTGCAATGTTCAGCCAATTCAGCGAACGTTGATGGAGAAAGCTCGCATCGTTTGAAAAGTTCGAATTGGCTCTCGCTCACTTCGATCCCTTGGGAAACATACTTGTGCACAAGAGATCGATCAAAGATAAAATCCTCAGTTCGGTAATTCTGGAACTTCACGGCATCACAATGTGCCTCTGCAGCCTGATCTATCAAGCGATGTGCAAGGTTGATGTCTCCGTTATGGTTGATTCCGATTTCCGCTATAATGAAAGTCGGCCTTCCATCACCAACTGAACGTTGACCTATCTGAAGAATCGTCAATCGAGCTTCCTCAGAAAAGCCACTGTTCTTCGTGCTCCTTGACCATCAACGAGTAGTCTTCCCCTCTCCCGCATCTTCTCTCGGAGTTGAGGAGTGCTAGTAATCTGCAAGATGGCGTTCGCCATGTCGGACACACGTACAGAACTGTGCCACCCCAAGTTCAAAGCGATGCCTTTTGATTGCAGACTCTCGGCGATTCGACTTTGGTTTTCGGCGAGTACTACGACAATGCTGGGCAGGCCCATGTACGCCAGTTCCCAAGTGGTGCTTCCAGCACCTGAAATTGCCACATCGGCCCAGGCTATCATTTCTGCCATTTTGGCTAGGGCGGCCTCCACTCTGAAGCGGGCTTTCGAAGTTCGAGGTAAAGATGTCATAGAGGCTTTACCTTCCGGGATCATGATGACGGTTTCGAGCCCATCGATGTTTCGAACTGCTCTAATCGTTTTTCCGATCATACTGGTTTGTTCCCCACCGCCAAATGTGACCAGGAGACGACTGGCTGAGTCGGTCAACTTGTGTCTTTCTGCACGTCTCTGGATGATGAACTCCTTTCGTAAGAGAGCGTATCGACTTCCTAGCAACAGCTGTGTGTAGGGTTCCCTGTTTGGATATAGGTCCTGACTGGCGTAAGTGTTCTGATTCAGCACAATGTCCGCATAATGGTGATCACGCCCCCCGGTATCGTCGATCAGGAGAATGCGAAAACCTGCCTGTTTCAATATGCGTTGATATGCTGAAGTGAAGTGGTATCCATCAAGCACTATCCACGACGCGGCTCTTTCACGTGCCACGGTAGCCGTTTCAGTGGCGTCCTGAGCGCTCCCTGTCTCTGACTTGAGTTCGACAGGCCAAAGATGTGCTGAACGCAATCTTTCCCTTAACGTCCTGAATTGCACCTTGCCGACTAAGGTTGCACGTCCCTTGGCATCTTGCCACGCCTCGAACAATGCGAGGCATCGCATTACATGGCCGATTCCATTTTTCTCTTCAGCATCAGCTCGAATAACAAGATGGGCAGGCAATATCGAGCGCTTCATTTTCGATATGCGGATATGACCTTGTGCACTGCTTCGATTACATGGTTAGCGTCTTCCTCTGTCATGGAAGGAAAGAGCGGCAAAGTAATAATCCGCTTATAGGCTCGTTCGGCTACAGGGCAGCTGTTTGCCTCGTAGCCTAGAAGCCTGTAGTGTGGGTGTAAGTATACCGGTATGTAATGGACATTCACTCCGATATTTTCGGCGCGAAGAGCCCTAAAAACTTGATCCCTGTCAACTCGGAGCTTCTCAAGCTCCAATTGGATGACGTACAAGTGCCACGCGGATTCCCGATCGGAGCGGATAACAGGTATGTGAACTTCATCTAGTGTCTTGAAGGCGTCGCTGTACAGGGCGGCAATCTCTTTCCGTCTTTCCAAGAAGCGGTCGAGCTTCTTGATTTGTGACAGTCCGAGTGCACATTGGAGATCGGACAAGCGGTAATTGTAGCCAAGAGTTACCATCTCATAGAACCATTCGTCTCGCCCCCGGATTTCTCTTGTAATCCCGTGATTCCTGAAGATGCGTATCTTTCTGGCAACTTCCTCATCGTCTGTTGTAACGAGGCCACCTTCCGCGGTTGTGATGAGTTTGACCGGATGCATGCTGAAAACGGTCATCGTCGCGAGCGTGCCAATCCGCTTTCCTTTGTACAAGGCTCCAAGCGAGTGCGAAGAATCTTCAATTACCGAAAGGTTACGTCGTTTTGCAATGTCGTTTATCTGCTCCATATCCGCAGGCTGTCCTGAATAATCAACAGGAAGGAGCACTTTAGTGGAAAGAGTAATCTTTTCTTCAATCTTCGATGGGTCAATGTTCAACGTACATGCCTCGACATCAGAAAAGATCGGGTTTGCTGCTTGATACAGGACAGCGTTTGCGGTTGCCGCAAAGGTCAACGGAGTAGTAATCGCCTCATCTCCTGACTTCAAACCTGCTGCGAACGCTGCTGCATGGAGCGCTGCCGTCCCTGAACTGAGAGCAATGGCATACTTTACTCCAATGTAATTTGCGACAGTTTGCTCAAATTCAGCTACCTTAGGGCCGGTAGTTAGCCAATCAGAGCGTAGCGTCTGAGTTACCGATGCAATGTCTTGTTCGTCGATATTTTGGTGTCCGTATGGCAGTAGTGTTCTTCGGACGGGATCCCCGCCGTCTATGGCAAGCCTCATGGTCTTGACCTCTCGACCATCTTTGACAGGGCCAATCGAAATGGATTCCTATCTGGGCTCTTGAAACGAAAAACCTCTTTGCGTTCAGGGTGGATCGGGTTTCTGTTTGACTTTTCGGTTAATTGCCAACCAATCAGCATGTTTCCTCAGAGCCCCAATAACCTCCAACCAAGAGAACCTATCATGGCCAAAGTATTCGTAGATCCGTCTAACGAACTCGACATCTTCCCTCGTGTCCACAGTCCATCGCATTGACGAGTAGTCCGTGTCATTAGCTATGCCGCGAGTAGTAAAGAGTTCTGGATGGCGGTAAATGTATAGGGTAACGTGCTCCCGCCAGTTGGGGTTTTTGTCAGCTCTCCAGGCCTTTTCCAAAGCACTGAACTGCATCACCTCAACATCCAATCCTAATGGAAAAGTTCGAGTGGGCATGTTGTTGCTGACGAAATCAAGGTTCGGTTGTCCTTCCAGGAATGACTGAACGACCCTATCTACAACCTCGGGATCTGTTAATGGGCAGTCCGATGTGATGCGAACAATGTCATCTGGGCCATAGACGCTTGCAGCCTGGTAGTATCTGTCCAGCACATCATCTTCGGAGCCCCGAAAACAAGACCATGACTTTTCCTTGCACAATGCTTCGATTAAATCATCGCGAGAGTTGGTTGTAGTCGCGACGACAACATCACGAATTAGTTTCGCTCTTCCTGTTCTCGTCACGACGCGCTCTAGCATCGTTCTTCCGGCGACATCCATCAGAACCTTACCGGGAAGCCGCGTGGAGCCCATACGTGCTTGAACAATTGCAATGGCCATTGATTCCGCCGTAGAATGGCAGATAGAGCGCGAAACCAATCATATAAGTTCTATCAGTCATTGGTCACCGGAAATCTAGGTGTATCTTGCGTAGATGTGAAGCAGTGGGATCTTCCGCCTTCGGACGAATCCTTACGAAACGGGACATGTTTCAGAGAAAGAGCGGAGGGTAGGTTCAAGTGCTTCTGAGGACCATTGGGCATTTGGTGGGTTCTTCAGGAGCGGAAACACCTTCCGAAAATACAGTGTTGTCAGTATTCCAAAACGAGGAATAAGAGCTGAAGAATTTCCTAAGCGTACATCCCAAGTGATCGCCCTCGCGGGTGATTCCGCAGGATTATTGATCAAGGATTTGAAAGGCCAAGAATACCGGTCAGCCTGAGAAGGCATGGCCTATGAGGCCTCTTTGTTCTCTCCGGGCTTCGATGCCTGCCACACGACTCAGAGAAGTTAGGGAACGAGATCTTCTTTCCTTAACAAGTCCGCGAGTTCTCTAACGGTCATTCGTTCAGCTCCCTCGCTTGAATACCTTTTCAGGCCGGTCAATATTGGACCATATATGAAACCGTCCTTTTCATCTCCATTGCAAATAACATAACCATGTGAGGTTGAATAGGCAGCTCTGATCTCGTGCTCGTTGATAAGCAATTCATGATCCTTCTCACCAACCCTGGCGCCAGTGACTCTCGTCTGTATGTGAGTTTTGGGTAGCAGAGAAGCGAATGCCTCGGCCAAGTCTCTAACCAGATACGACTTCAGTTTCGGTATGAAGATTTCCGAACCCCGTGCGAGGCTTAGGCTTGAGAAAATGAACTCAACAGCTTGATTGATTGTGATCGAGAAACGTGTCATGTCAGGATTAGTCATCATGATTTCTTGACCGTTCTTAACGCGCTCCAGCCATACAGGTATTACTGATTCTGCTGAACCCAAAACGTTACCATATCTCACGCATGTGAAAATCGTCTTTCGGCTTCCCTTGTAACGATTCGCCGCAACGAAGAGGCGCTCCATACATAATTTAGTCGCACCGTAGAGATTAAGCGGTGAACACGCCTTATCGGTGCTTACGCCTACTGCAATCTCGGGAACCGTGTCTAAGCAGGCCTCGATAAAATTCTGAGATCCCATGACGTTTGTCTTGATTGTCTCGAATGGGTTGTACTCACAGCTAGGAATGATCTTCAGGGCGGCGCAGTGAAATGCAACATCGCATCCCTCAAGCCCGCGCCTAATACGTGAATAGTCCCTAACATCGCCCACAAAAAACCGAAGTCTAGAATCAGTTTGACGCCGCTCGAGTTCGGCTAGTTTTGCTTGATTGGTGTCGAAAACTATAATGCGCCTAGCCTCTGTCAAAAGCAACCGGCTGACAAGTGATGTCCCAAGACTTCCACACCCACCCGATATGAAAATCGACTTCCCATTGAAGCTATACATGAACTCATCAATGGCGAGTCTTCCTAGAAAAAGCTGAAGGTTCGGGCACCGAAGGTGAACCGGAACGCTATCAGCATGGAGCGATGGTTATTACCAGCGACCTGCACATTGCGGGCTAAAACCACCGGATAAGTCGAAAATGAGCGACCAGCAAGCTCTCGAGTGGATGCGGATCTTCGGGCAGCAGTATACAAGGAGGAATCCTTCAACTCCTCAAGAAGTAGACGTGATATACAGCGGGTACGGCATTTCAAGAAGCGAACTTAACGAGAAATTCGTGGGACGAATCAATAGATCTGCGAGCGTAGTGGAAGTTGGAGCCAACGTAGGCAACCAACTTGCCTTGCTGAAGGAAATGGGGTTCAATTCCCTCCACGGTGTTGACCTCCAGCTTTTTGCTATCGAAGTCTCAAACCGTAGAAGAGACATCGAGATGGTCCAAGGCTCCGCGTTGGACATACCTTTCAAAGACTCAGCTTTTGATCTTGTCTTCACATCTGGATTACTTATCCATATTCACCCGCTCAATATAGCTCGTGTCATGAACGAGCTGCATAGATGCGCTCGCGAGTATATTTGGGGGTTTGAATACTACGCCAAAGAATACACAGAGGTCCAATATCGCGGTCAGGCAAACATGCTTTGGAAAACAGATTTTTCGAAACTCTTCCTCAATGCATTTTCTGACCTTGACCTTGTCAAAGAGGAACGGTTAACGTATCTCGATAGTGACCCCATCGACGCGATGTTCCTGTTACGAAAACGTAGCTAAATCCTTGGACAGACTAGAGGATCCAGACCTATGACGAACCGAAATATCATTCTCAATGAGAGTGTCAAGTTGGACCACGCCGGGAGCGGATCAATCCTCTCACTCGCGTTTCGTCCGAGAGTCCCTCTGATCAACGCTACACCGATTCGAGTGTACTACGCACAGTCGAAAGACGCCTCAGATGCGCCTCGATCCTTCGAGCGCGAAGAGGCGATTTGGAAATCAAGAGTGTCCGATGGGAACTGTGTAACAACAATCGAACTGCTCAATCGTCTTCAAAGTGCGCCTGTGGAAGGAACGAGGCTCATTGAGTTCGTTCAGTGTGATGGCGTGTCAATGTGGCAGTTTCTTCCTTCTTATTTTTGGTTACAGTTCTTTCTGGCCGTCCAATTAATCGACATTGTGAAGCGCATAGTTGACGATGTGAATCCGGGAAAAATCAGAATCTTTCCGAATGACGACCCCACGTGGCCAATCTGGCACGGAGTAGTACGTGCGGTTGCGACTACTCGCGGGATACCGGAAGTAGTAGTTCACCAGACATCCATCTCCGGGTTCGTACTCTTTCTGAAGAATTCACTTCGTGAGATTGGTATGAAGGGATTGGCGAGACGCGTTGCCAGACGATCAAAGTCCAAAAGGACCTCTCTGTTCTCCGAACAATCCAGCCACGAATCGACAAATGCGCAGCCTCCGTCAAGGAAGATACTCTTCCTTACTCTGGGTAAGAGACATTGGGTTTCTGTTCCTGGAGAAGTTGACAAGCGATATGATGAACAAATGTACCCATTGCTGCCCGCCCTTCGAAATGCGGGTTGGGGCAAGTTCGTGATGGTTGACTGTCTTAATCTCTCCATGACGGAATTGGTGAAACGCATGCATGACGGGGAGGCCGGAGTTAGTTGGCGCAACTTCGCATATTACAAAGACAATCGGATCATTGCAAATAAAACCACGACTTTTGCCCGCATGTGGAAGGTACTGCAGCGCGACGCAGAGTTCATCAGAGATTTCCAATATGAGGGCGTCCCATTAATGCCTGCTTTGCGGCGTTTTCTTGAAAATGCCTTCCTAAACCTACTCCCTGAGTGTGCAGAAATGCTAGCGACAGCTGCTCGGATGCTTGAAGAAGAGCGTCCCGATGCCGTTATTGCCACTTACGAGAGTGGCCCCTGGGAGAGAGCAGTGATCGTTCAGGCAGCGCGCATGTCCATACCAACGATTGGTCTTCAACATGGCATGATATTCGACAATCACTCGGACTACATGCATCTCAACATAACCACTGACCCGAGTAACTCAGGGTTCGTGGTGCCAAATGTGACATGTGTTTGGGGACCGTTCTGGAAAGAGGTGCTTACCAAGTCTGGCCACTATCCAGACGAATCAGTTGTCGTCACTGGTGACTGGCGCTATGACTTTCTATCGAAACTGGACGTCGGAGCCTTTGCGCACAGGGTCAGAAGGAACCATGGTGTTCACGCCAAGCAAAAGGTTGTCCTCATCTTGTCATCGGGAATGGGGACTGTGGACTATCTTCGAGCCTGCATTTCTCTGATAAGAGACCGGAAGGAGTTGTCACCTATCATCAAACTCCACCCTGGCGTAGACAGACTTGGGCCAGTCGTCGACTTGCTCAAGGAGTTACGTTACAGTCAAGATCTTGTGGTTTCTGGACAATTATTCAACGCAATTGCGGTTTCTGATTTAGTGATCAGCCAAGTGTCGACTGCAATTGGCGAGGCAGCACTGTTGGACAAACCCGTAATCTTGGTCAACTTCCAGAATGCAGACGGTGTGAAGGAATACGTTAAATCGGGAATTTGTCTCTACGCAACTGATAGCCATCAATTATCCGACGCAATCGAGCGTGCACTGTATGACAAAACCACCCGAACTCGTTTGGAAGTGGCGCGGAGAGACTTCGTTTCACGGCACTTCTTCAGGTTAGATGGCAGTTCAGCACAGCGCGTTGCACAAGTGCTTTTGGGATTGGCCCGAGGCAGACGTGTAGCGTAGTCAAACCGGAGCGTTTGCGCTTCAGGGCTTCATTATCGGCAACGTCAATCCTCTCTCCCAGAACTGGAGCCAAATACCAATGTCCTTTGATTTTGCAGGCGAATGCGCCGCCAAGTATCACAAGAAGGTCTATCTAAGCGACTTTGAGCTTACTTGGCACATGCTTCAGCCTCATGTCACATTCGAGACCTTTGTCGCTCAAGGGGATGGGGAACTCTTGGTTGGACTCGGTCTCTGGGGCTACAATGGATTAATCCCAGAGATCGGGGCGTTTCAATCGGGAAGATTGTTTCTAATAGTTTATGACCACATTCAATCCGCTACGAGCTGACCTGAGATAGGATGACCGTTTCTCTCAAACAGATACTATCCCGCATACGCGCTCCAAGTCGCGTTAAGTCTCTCAACGTCCACATCTACCAGAACACGCTTACCGCGTGTGGTAATCATGGCGCGAACTGTCACTGATCCTCACCTGCAGGATCAAGGGCGACATACGCAACCGGTTGAGATCAGTCCTCGATCCAGAACACTGGGAAAGAATAGACAGAGAAGCACGAGGATGAATCACGAAGCACCACAGAGCAGAGAGAGTTGTTGACCAACTGATATGGCACTATATGAGACCGGGCCGGCGCTTGGTGCAATAGCTCGGTCGCTCCCAGCCACACCAGTTCGCTATTTCGACAACTCGCTTCGAAGCATATGCAGTGCGTTACGTTCATCTCATATCAAAGCAGCGTCAGCAATTTGCACAGAAAAACCACCTCCTCCATCGCTCAATCATTTCATACCCGTCAAGCCGCTTTCCGTCCTTCGGCCATAGTCGAAGATCAGAGCCCTTCCTCCTTGTCTCAGGGCCCTATGACATTCGGTCAAAGTCCTGCGCGGACCGGACATTAGCAAACCGCGATCCGTTTACCGAATCATCGCTTGAGCGAACTGGTCTACTCGCTCCGATTTCCCGTGAAGACTGCACGACTTCAGAACCGCTGTAGGCCGCTGCAGTTGTGCGGCCATCGCCCGAACATGCATGCATAGTCTATGATTTGAGACTTGATCACTCCCTTGCACCGTACACATTATTCGCAGAACGACATTCTTATCGAGACGAGGAAGCTTATCCTCATGAGGGACCCACAATAGAGCCAGGTTCAGATGAATGATCGTTTGTCTAAGGTAAGCATCATTCTTCCAACATGCAACGGCGCCAGGTACATACGTCGATCCATCGACAGCTGCCTGAGACAAACCCACAGAAACATTGAGCTCATAGTCGTGGACGACGGCTCCACAGACGAGACTCCGGAAATCGTGTCCTCCATTCGGGATCGAAGGACCTCGTATGTCAAGCATGACACGAATCGCGGCCTTCCGCTGGCGCTGAACACAGGGTTCGCGAAGGCGACCGGCGACTATTTGACTTGGACTTCCGACGACAATTTCTATGCTGAGCATGCGCTGCAACACATGTTATCGTTCCTCGAAAACAACAGCCGAGAATTCGTCTATGCTGACTTCTACAGGTTCACTCACGACGACCTGTCCGACTTGGAACGCGTGAAACTGCCGGACGACCCGTCATTGCAGGAGGAGAACCATGTCGGCCCGTGTTTCCTCTATTCGAGACGCGTGAAGGATGTTGTGGGCGACTATGATCAGGACACGGCTGAGTCGGAGGATTACGACTACTGGATAAGAGTCTCAAAGAAGTTCTCGATGCATCATCTTGCTGAGCCACTATACTTCTACAGGCATCATCTGAGATCAATGCCTTCATCCAGGTATTGGGAGATACAAGTGGTCGCCACCCTCGTCAGGGTAAAGAACGAAGTGCAGGACGTGAACCAAGCCACGAAGTATCTGCTAGAGCTTATGTCGCGGATGCAAGCGAGACACGATGCAAGAAGCGGCGTGTTGAAACCCTTCATTTCGACCGGTCTAGGAAGAAGAGTGGCGAAGAGCGTTTTTTCAACCCCGCTTATTAGACGGCTGTACAGATCCAAGGTCGACCGGCCATCGAATGGGACTACTGTTTCCGAAAGCATCCGAAAATTACTGTCAGACTTCTCAACAGGAAGGCTCGCTTTCGAAGAAGCAAGGCAAAGCATAGCCGGTCTCGCAGTGGGCGACTAGCAAGCGGACCAAGTCAACAAGACTCAACTGGGCATGGTGCACTGAGTAATCAAAGCCAGCCTGCCTCACCAGCAGCGTGATACTCTATCCCCAGTTGCCTAAAATCGAACTTCTTCCACGTCTCCTCGACGTTGTCAAGGATTAGCTTGCAGTTACGCAAGTTCTCAAGCAGAGTGGCCTCCGGAATTGCACTGTACGCCCGGTGCCCTGCAACCACCAAGACAGTATCGAATTCCTTCAGACCCGAGGGAAAATCGAACGCGCCAGTTCCAGCTATCTTCTCTATCTCATCCTTGGAGTAGTACGGATCGTGCACCTTCACGTCGATGCCCTTTTCTCTAAGCCTCTCTACGATCGCGAGCGTGGGGCTCAGTATGTGGACTTTGAGATCGCCCTTGTAGGATAGCCCCAGCACACCGACCTTCTTCGCGCCTCTACCGACTATCGAGTCTGCCACAATTTGAGGCAGTTTCTTGTCCGTCTCCATGGTGGCCTTGAGTATTGATAGTCGGTCAGGATGCTTCGTCCCTGAGAAAACGTACTGGGAAGAGAGAGGAATGCAATATCCGCCAGTCCCGAAGCTAGGGTGGTATGTCCCTACATTCCACTTTGTTCCGACAAGCCCAAGCACCTCGATCATGTCGACATTCGGGTACGCCAAGGAAAGCTGATTCGCGAGCGTTATCTCCACGTGCCTGTAGGCGTTCTCTATGCTCTTCACCATCTCCGCATGCCTGTGATCTGACGCCGGCAACACTCTATCGCACACTATCGACAGCACACTGACCATCAGTCTGGTTGTGTCTGGTGTAGTGCCACCTACGACGCGGGGGAGATTCTTGAGGTTCTTTTCCGGGGTTATGAACCAGTCTCTCCTCGGAGCGACGCCTAGCAGAATGTTTTTGCCCACTTTGAGACCGGAGGACTCCAGAATTGGTATCACAAGTTCATCTGTCTTGTTCGGCGTGAGAGTGGATTCTATTATCAGAAGAGGAGGGCAATCCTGTTTGGGATTGACCTTGGCGATCTTCTCCGCAACATCTCTGAGTGCGCCATCCCACGGTTTGTCACCTTTCTCAGTTGGTATCGCAATCATGTGAACGGCAATTCTGTCGTTCAAGAGCTCGTGCCAATCGACTGTCGCTCTAAACATACCTTCGAAGACGAGAGGTTTGGGGTCGAAACCAAGCCAGTACTCCAGGTTAGGTACCGGAACTTTTCCCTCGTTTATGGTCTGGACTGTGGATGGGTTGAGATCGGTTCCCAGACATTTCACACCGTTGGCCGCGAAGTTCGCCAGCGTAGAGTAGCCTATGTACCCGGTCCCCCATACACCGACTAGCGCTTCTCCCCTCAGAAGTCTGCGCTTCAACTCGGTCTCCAGAGTAGCTGCCTCCGATTGAACAAGTCCTCTTCAGTGGATACTTTGCGTTCCTCCGATACCGCGCTTAGATAAGACTTCCGAAGCTACATAATGACGTGTGGCCTCAAGGATGTGGCGAAATGGCACTGCTCGCGTGGAGACGCGCCGCGTGGATGATGCGGTTCTGTCAGGCGTCACAGAATCTTCGAGAGTTCATGCTCGAACCTGTTAGCGAATTCTACTGGGTCCCTCTCGGTCGGCACTTTGTCTATCACTCTTCCATTGAATATGACCTCCATACCTGAAAGGAGCGCCTCGTCGACCATTCTCGGCAAACCATCCTCAGTTGTCATGCGAACAAGCCGTTTGTGCCTATTGTACACGTCCACTATCTGTTCGTAGCGAACGAATGGAATGACCTCTACGTTGCGCAGGTCGAGTCGGTACTCTGCCGGGTGAGTCTCGTTTCCTAGTATGGTGATCTTCTCGTCGGGATGCGCCTTTGCGTACGCCAAGATCCAGTCGAGCCGATATATTCTCTCATTCTCGGCTCCGCTTGGACAATAATACAGCACATCTCTCTCGCGAGACGCATGTCCGGCTT
>Ga0315282_10003800_pt1 | contig 26855 bp, 28 predicted proteins | sample YL17G07_20_MG_FD_203693 | JGI IMG/M metagenome (GOLD analysis project Ga0315282, IMG submission 203693) | Sediment microbial communities from Yellowstone Lake, YNP, Wyoming, USA - YL17G07_20 | ecosystem: Environmental > Aquatic > Freshwater > Lake > Sediment | place: USA: Wyoming | collected...
CACTACTGAGGTTGGACAAATAGACCAGTTTAGAGCTAGCTACAGGCTTGCTTGAATCAAATATTTCCGTGATATGCTGTATTCGGGGGGATGATTCCGCTACCATCTATTCGTTTTCCTCTTCGTCCCCGTCCTCGTCTTCCAATTCCTCCTCCTCCTCTTCTTCCGGTGGCCACACAGGTTTGGTGTAACGGTCAATAAACTCACCCATAGCTTCGGCGGCTAGTTTCGTCATCTCCTCGTCTGATTCTTTGGCCAGTTTGGCAAGTTCGGATAGATTGATGTTAATGTCTAGTATCTTGGTCAGTATGTCAACTACTGCCAGAGAGGCTTTTGGATTGGGTATTCGGGTAGTGTACATAGGTACCTCGCCTAACAGGCAGATACCTTCGACTCCCATCTCTTTGGCTACACCCAGAAACAAGCCATTAAGTCCGGCAATTTGAATGTCGCCACGAAGAATGACGTCGTATTTTCTTAATATCTCGAGGAGTTTTTGGTTTGTGGCAGCCCCCCAGACCTTTGGTTTTTCAGCATGGTGAATTCGGGCAATGGCTGCAGCACAGGTATATACCCTTTTGACTTTGAGTTTTTTACTAACATCCAGGACACAGCTAGCCAACTCGTAGCCTTTGAAGCTAGGTTGCTCATCGCTGATAAACAGGATTAGGTCTCTGCCGGAGGTGGGATTGTGCCAGTGATAGAATTTGCTTTCCGGGAATTGAGGTGCTTCTATTATGTTACCTTTGACCATAATGCCGATAGGGTCGAAGAAATCGAAGGGCTCGATTTCTCCAATCTCCTCGGCGTCTAGTTTGTCCTTAATATACTTGGCGACTATAAGTGCCACGTTCCCAATCCCGGGCCAGGCTGCAATCAGGTCACATGCCTTAAGGCGTGGTTCTTTATATAGCTTAACTGCACCTCTCATAATGCTTATCCAGTTGAAATTCTGATTTTTACCCTGCCTTTGAGGCTACTGACAAACTGGAGCAGTGTAGGGAGGGGGTCAATAGAAAACCTTCGACCCACCTTGTGTCATTCCCTATCGCTTCAAGCTGTTTTAGAACCTGATACACATTACCGGCGACCATGGTGTCTTTTACTCTGCCTGTTATTTCCCCGTTTTCTATCTTATAGCCCAGCAAAACATTGCCGCTAAAGTCCCCGTTTAATATGTTTCCCTGCTCAGCACCTATCATCAACTCCACTACCAAGCCCTCTTTTATATCCCCTACCATGTCCCAGAAGGAAGCATCGCCTTTACTTATAACTAATGAACTCGGTGAGGGTGTCGGCAAACCACCGTGGCGGCTGCCATTGCCGGTGCTTTGTGTATTAGCCAGAGCTGCTGTCTGCAAGTCGTAGAAGAAGTGTGACACGACTCCATTCTCAACAAATGGTGTTCGTTGGCTCGGCACACCCTCATCGTCACAAGGATAGCTGGCTATCTGGTATGGCAAGGTAGAATCATCCCACAAGGAGAAACTTTTGTCAAAAACTTGCTCTCCAAGTTTGTCCTTCAGTGGTGAAGCTCCGTCAAAAACCAATTTGCCATTGAAAGCAGATACTAAAGGGGCAATTAGGGAGCTAACCACACCGTGTGGTGTGAAAATCACCGGCATTGATTTGGTTGATATACCGACATTCCTCTTGGCGAACTCTAGCTGCTTGATTACCTCTTCAGCTATCGGTCCGAAATCAAGAATTGGATGACACGAACTATGGCTATCACCAACGAAGAGCATATCCTCGTCCTTAATAAGGACACCTTCGAGGCTCAGATTGGAGAAGCTCTTATTGTAGCTGGCTTCGCCACCTTCGGAGTTAATGATATGGACTGAAGCAATTCCTCTAGTTATCGACGCTTCGCACAAGATTTCTGAAGTATGTTGTCTTATTTTGGCGATAATTTGTTCTCCGAGCTCGACCATATCATCGATAGTTACCGCGTCTATCTGTGAATCAAAGGTATCTATCTTGGGATAAACCTTCGGGTTGGGAAAGTTGAATTTGGCTGGCATGCCAAATTGACATGTTTCCACTGCCATTTCAACCAGCGCACTTGGCTCAATAGAGCCACTAATCTGAGCGAAACCGACCTTTCCGCCTTTGATGAGTCTTAGAGCAGTCCGGATGTTTTCCTTGTCCTGAATTTGCTTTAGCCGATTAGCTTCGAAATGGATAGGAGTCATTTTAGAGGAGATTTGAAACACCTCAGCCTGTTCAGCTACTTTTTTGGCCTGTGACAGGATGTCTTCCATTAACTACCCCCGACCAGACAGCGGCGGATTCTTATATGCGGGCTGCCATTGGAAACAGGTAGAGGTGACTGTCCGCCTTTGCCGCAGCCACCACCCTGATTCATCTGCAAATCATTGCCGATGGCATCTATGTTGCTAAGAGTGACGAATACATTGCCGCTGAGCACTACCGGGCGAAGTAATTCTGCTATTTTGCTGTTGCGAATCATATAAGCTTCGGCAGCGGAGAAAGTGAACATCTCCAGGCTGGTTGTACCTCCGTACCAGTCCTTGACATAGATACCTTCTCTGATGTCGCTGATAATATCTCCAAAAGACAGGGTTCCGGGTTCAATATATGTATTGGTCATTCTGACTATGGGCGGGAAAAGATAGTTAATTGCCCGGGCATTGCCCGTTGGTTTTTCTCCCATCTTGGCAGCCGTTTCGCGAGAGTGCAGCCTGTTTTCGAGGATACCTTCTCTGATGAGATATGTCTTTGTTGCCGGGATGCCTTCATCGTCGTATTTGTAGCTGCCTCGCAGTCCGGGAACAGCAGCGCCATCAACAATATTTAGGTGCTCGCTGCCGAATTTTCGACCAAGTACCATTATGTCTTGCAGTCGCTTGTTTTCGTAAACATGGTCTGCCTCGGACAAATGCCCGAAGGCTTCGTGGGCAAATACACCAGCCAGAACGGGGTCCAGGACTACAGTATATTCGCCGCCTTTGGCTTGAGGTGCTGAAAGAAGCCCCACTGCCCGCTGTGCCATTTGCTTTACCTGCTCTTGTAATCCCTCTATAGCTGAAAAGTCGCCCTGGCTGCCTAGACTCAGACCAATCTGCTGGACTTGACCGTTTTCTGATGCTATAGCTGCCAGACGCAGGCTGATGTCCACTTTTGTTTGTTCTATATAAGTGCCTTCCGAATTGGCAAAGGTTATCTTCCTTTGGCCGTCATTATAGCCGATGTTCGATGTTTGAATCTTAGGCGTGCTCAAAATGATGTCATTATACTCATCGAACAGTTGTTTTTTCGAAGCCAATTGGACAGTCATCGGATTCTTTCTGGTTTCGGCAGTTACCACGTCGGTCACCGACTTCGCTGGGCTGAATTTGCTGGCTTCCTTGCCGACAATACTGGCCTGCTTTACGGCTAACTCTACCTTGTCTTGCAGCTTGTTGACATTATTGAAGCTGACGAAGCCCCAGCCGCCTTTGACGAGAGCCCGTACGTTTCCCCCCAAGCTGGATGTTCTGCCTATCTCCTCCAACCTATTGCCGCGGTAAATAATACGCGTTGCCTTGCTCTCCTCAAGCCGAATCTCGATATAATCGGCTTTGTGCCCCCTTAAAGAATTAGCAATCTCGTCCTGCATCTTGTTGCCTTCCAGAATTCATGTATTGTAGCCTGTGATTGCGGCTGAAAGCAAGACGAATTAGCTCAACCCGGATGGACGAACAATTCAACGTCATGGACTTTTTCAAAGCCTGGTTATATACTTGTTGTGGAGGTGTTTAGATGCAGTCCAGTCTCATTGGAAAAGTTGAAAAAGCTAAACGCTATGCTGAAGAGCCTGACCGTGTTACACTTTCAGAATTCTCCGTAGATTTTCGCGGCGAGCATAACAATTATACCGTGAGTTATAAAGGTAATAAGTGGCACTGCACCTGTCAGTTCTTTTCTCAATGGGAAACTTGTAGCCATACCATGGCACTACAGCGGCTTTTTGCGGGTGTATTACCTAAAGAGGCAGTTGTTCCTCCTGCTGCCGACCTCAACGGCTGAAATCTGCTGTTCCTGCCTTTACGACGTAATCTATTGCCTCGGCTACAACGAATAGGGAACCTGTAACCAGTATAAGGTCTGTCTTTTGGGCTACGGCCAGAGCCTTAGATAAAGCCTTAGAAACGCTTTCAATTACATCTACTTTCATGTCCAGCTTGGTGAACTCCTGGGTCAGTGTCGAGGTAGAAGCTGCCCTGGGATGAGAAGAACTGGTAATGATAATAGTGTCGGCAAGAGCTTTGACTTCCCGTGCCATCCCGGTAATATCTTTATCGCATGAGGTGCCAAAGATAACAAAGCACCTATTGCAGTTAAAATAATTCTTTATAGCTTCTACTAACTTCCTCATTGAATAACCGTTGTGAGCGCCATCAACGACCACCATCGGCTCGCGGCTCAAAATCTGAAGCCTGCCCGGCCAGCTTACTTGACTGAATCCCTGGGCAATATCTTGGACTGAAATCTTTGTGCCCAGGTAAACTAAAGCTTCTAAAGTGGCTAGAGCCGTGGCTGCGTTCTCCAGTTGGTGGTCGCCGAGCAGAGGAATGGTCAGGTCATAATTTCCGGTTTTGCCTTTAACTGCCAAGGTTTGTAGATGTAAGTCACCGCCTGTTTTTTGCCAGGTGATGTCTTCACCGACTTGAATTAATCTGGCGCCTTGTTGCCGGCAGACCCGCCTTATTACTTTAGCCGCTCCGCTAACTTGTGGAGAGCTGACGACTATGCATCCGGGCTTGATTATGCCTGCTTTTTCGGCAGCTATTTTGGCAACGGTATCGCCTAGAATCTCGGTGTGGTCGAGGCTAATTGAGGTAATGACGCAGACATCAGCTTTGGCTACATTGGTGGCATCAAGTCTGCCTCCCAGTCCCACCTCAAGCACCTGGAAATCTGACTGGCTGTTCTTGAAATAAGCAAAGACGACGGCCGTCAATATCTCGAATGTGGTCAGTTCACCATAGGCAGCTTCCTTGTTTACCTTCTCAACAATTGGCTTGAGTTTTGTTACCAAGGCAGCAAAATCGGCCTCGGAAATCATAGTGCCGTTATTCGTGATGCGCTCTCTCAAGGTATGGAGATGTGGCGAGGTGAATAGTCCTGTCTTATAGCCGGCGGTGATAAGCACTTGAGAAATCATGGCTGCGGTGCTTCCCTTACCCTTGGTGCCGGCTATGTGCACAGTTCTTGTTCCGAGGTGTGGATTTCCCAGCGGCTGAAGCAGCTTTCCCATCCGCCTCAGGTCGTAGTTAGCCGATGTATAGGCGATGCCCGGAATTTTCTCGTAGTCGGTAAAGCTTAAGATGTAGTCTTCAGTCTGGCGATAGTCCATTTGGAGTTTAATTATATCATCAGCCAAATTGAGACATAAAATACAGGGATGTCATTGCGAGCGAAGCGAAGCCATCTATCCTCGCCGAACCCGTGCGGTGCGATCATTTACTGCTGTGGCCGGTGTTCCTTAAACATGGCGTTCGTGCCCCCATTGATAACTGCACAAACAGCCAGAATGTTACGTTATGAACCTTTGTCCGTCGGGTTACTATGTGGTTCGCCGGCTGCGATTGTACCATGCCACCGCCAGCGCCACCAGCAAGCTACCCAGTACAAGGCTCCCCAGCACGTCGCTAGGCCAATGCGCGCCCAGGTACAAGCGCGACACAAAAGTCAGCAAAATGAGAAGCGCGAGGCCCGCACGTAGCGCGACATACCCGGCGGGCAAGCTCGCGAGCCGTGGCGCCAGATAAAAAAGGAAGCCGTAAAAGACGAAGGCGTAGGTGACGTGTCCACTGGGAAAGCTGAAGCCGGTACCGGGCACAATCGACTGGATGATATTGCTGCCGGGGCGGGGCCGGCTGATGACCAACTTAAGCATCCAGTTGAGCAGCGCCGCCGCGCTGGTCAGACCGGCAACGAAGATGGATTCGCGTCTTCTGCCAGATAGCCACAGGCTAGCCGCGACCGCCGCCACAATAACGGCGGCGGCACTAATGGAGCTCACGAACGAAATGGCTTGCATGACGAGCTCCAGGCCGGACGGTATCGATTGCTGGAGCCACTGGCTGATGGCAACGTCGCCAGGGAAATAGGCAAATTGATGCGCCAGATAGCCGAGCACGCCAAACAGGACAACCGCGGAAACATAAAAGCTCAGAGGGAGTCTTCTCATTATAATAGCAATTTTCTGGGAAAAATTACGGAAATTTCAATTCGGGCAGACTTTCGGCCCCACCTTTTATACTTTTGTGTGGATGAAGTATGACAGCGCTTACCAGCGGTATTTCTTATCTCTCCAATATTTCAGTGCTAAAAAACCAAAAACAAGAAGGATCGGCTCGCCGAGCGCGACAGGTAGCACGTGTCCGGGATTCAAATTCTTCTTCGGGAAAACCTTGAAGTACGTCAGTTCACTTATAATCGGTATATCGTATCCCTCGACATTGGCTACGATTGATAAGGTATAGTTGCCTGACTGAACAAAATGGATTTTCCACGTCAGAGGAAATGTTTGCCTGGCTTCGATTGTACCAATGAAAAGTCCCCTCTCAGCGCTCCAATCTTCAAGGTCAACAGGCATTTTTGTATCGGCATTGACCAGCGACAGATAGGTCGTAACGTTATTTACCGTCTGATTACTGTTATTCGTTATTACCCCCTCAACTGTCACGTAATCTCCCGCGGTACCGCTTAGGTTCTTCGATGAGAGAATATGTAGTTCAAGAGGAAGAGCATTTTCTGCTAGAGCAAAAAGTGGATAAGCAAAAAGCATGAATGCTAGGGTGATGACGAGTAGGGCTTGTTTCATATTTTAGCCTTTTATAATTCCCTTCTTTCTGAATGCCCTGACCGAAAGTATAAGGATAACCAGCATAGCAGCGCAGAAGACGATGAGCGGTATGATGAATGTAAGATTCTGGCCAAGTGATGTCTGGTAATCGACCAGAATGTTATCAAGCGCGGAGAAAATATTGTCGATAGGATTGATGTTTCCAAATATCCGCGCAAGGGTAGTATTTTTGAGAGCCGAGGAAAAGAGAGCCGGAATTGAAAGGGCAAGCAGAACAACAAGAGAGGTAGTCAAGGTATTCTTCATTGACCTGTAAATAAAAGAGACAGCAAATACGAGCGTGGCAAAACCGAGAACAGCAAGCGTACCAAAGAGAGCAGTATAGCCTAAAAAAGCCCCCGTCAGCCCGCTACCTGCTGAAGTGACAACCATATATGGTACGGCAACGACATAGACCAGCGCCCAGAGACTTAAAGAGGCAAGGAGTTTCCCAATCACGAAATCCTTTAAGGATAAGGGGGTAAGAAAGAGATTCTCAATTGTCTCATATTCAAATTCAGAGGTAATGAGGGAGGAGGCATCAATGATAACGGCAAGCAGACTCGAGCCGATAATGATTTTACCAAAGAGCCAGAGCATTTCCGTTTGATCAAGGAGGCTTAATTCCCTGTTTGTCAGCAGCAGGTAGCTCGTGACGCTGAAAATGACGGCGGTAACCGGGAGCCAGACCAGACCTTTCCATGTGCAAAGTTCCGCTTTTAGGTCTTTTAGCCAGATATACTTATACATTTGCATATCAATTGTTTGTTAAAGCGAAGAAAATATCTTTTAAATCCTTGCTCCCAGTTTGTTGCTGCAGAGCTTCTAACGTACCCTCACCGACAAGCTTACCATTGTTAATGACAGCGATCATGGAACAGAGTTGCGAGACCTCGTGAAGGAGGTGAGAGGAGTAAAAGATGGTTACACCCTTTTTATTAAGCCTTTTTAGAAGCTGCTGGGTATCTTCCTGACCTTGAGGATCAAGGCCAATAGTGGGCTCGTCAAGGAAGAGAATCTCCGGGTTATTGATAAGAGATTTGGCTAAGCCGAGTCTCTGTTTCATGCCACGGGAATAGGTTCCAATTGCCGTATGTTTGCGTTCGGCAAGACCAACTTCCTCGAGGAGAGATGAGATGGTATGTTCCTTATTCACAATTCCATAAAGATTAGAAAAAAAGTGGAGATACTCTTCCCCATTCATCCAGCCGTAGAATCCTGTGCTCTCCGCAAGAACACCGATGACTCTTGAGACCTGTTGCTTATCCTTGACATCGCAATTATTGATGAGGATAGTCCCCTCGTCTGGTTTCAGAACGCCCGTGAGCATACGGATCGTGGTGGTTTTCCCTGCTCCATTCGGCCCTAGGAAGCCAAAAAATTCACCCTTCTGCACGGAAAGGCTAAGACCATCAACCGCCTTGAGGTCGTGGTACGATTTGCTGATATGCTTCGCTGAGATGACTTCATTCATGACGTTTATTTAGTCTTCTTAGGTGAAGACCAGAATAGATTAATGAGCAGGCTGGCTACGCCGATAATGATAAAAAACCAGCTGGTAAAGAAATTAATCGCCTGGTCTGCATCAGGCACATCATAGAAAAACTTGAGATATATCCCAATTCCCAGCAGTGCGACCGAAATAAAAAAGAGGACCTGTCTCATATTATTGATTTTCCCACTTAAAACTTGTAATGACGGCATCTACGGCTTGGCCGAACGATGTAGATTCCTTCTGTAGAACAGTCATCGTAATAACCCCTGCCCTGTCTTGGCCCGTAATGTAGATTCTCATATTCTCATACTGTTCCCCGTTCAGCGTACTCGCATACTTCAGCTCATACGAATCGGAGCCCCCAATAGTCAGTTTCTGATAGCTCTTCCTCTCATAGCCAAGCACTTCCTTTTTTAATCTCGGTTCCTCCTGGCTTAAAACAAAAAGCTCAAGGGTGGTGTTTTCAGGAACATCGACCAGTTCTGCGGAGCCCGTGCCCGTATTGAAAGAAAAAAGATAGCTTCCGAGCGCGGTGCCGGATTTGACCTGCCAGGTTTGAGGAAAACCAATACGGTAATAGTTCTCCTTTAAATCCCTATTATGATACTCACTCATACCCTGAGTCGGCCCCTGTCCCGTCGTCGGCTTGAGCGATTCAGGGTTCGGTTGGCCAGCCTGCCTTTGATTAGCGAGCGGGCCGAAGGAATAGAGATAAAGAACCATAAGCGCAATCACAGCCAGGATTATTACGGCTAGAACCTTTTTATTCATATCTTATTTTCTGCCATATATTATCAATATAGCATGTTAGAATGCGAGTCAAGGGAATTCTTTCAATACCCAATACTGCTACTATTTTGTTCTTCATAATTACCTCCTTTCAGATTGTCTAAAAACCTTCTCTGCCGGGGGCTAATCACTGACCATCGACTGTCTCCGGCGCCATAACCGTCTTCCCTTGAAGACTACTACCCCCTTTCGGCTACTTTTGTTCACCGTCAGGGCTGAAATAATAAGCGATAAGGGTGGGGGATTGCACCCCCAGCCCTTATCTGCTCTCCACCTTATTTTAGTCTTCGACGGTTTCTTGCTCCCCTGATCCACCTTGGCTATCAAGTTCGCCTGATTCTGTGTGGAGTACTTTCTCCGTGCCAGCGTCTACTTTCACGTCCTTGCCATTGCTTAGTTCCACACTGTAGACCAGCACGCCGTTCTCGTTGTCAAGTTCAGTCTTGGCAACAGTGGTGCCGGGGTTAGTAGCGAGCGCAGCCGCCTCTGCCTGAGCAGCACTGATGGTAGCCTTGGATTGCAACGCGGCCACCTCATCAGCTTCACTCACGCCCTGGTATTGGCTATCGTCTATCTGTATAGAACCTGAGTACTTCGGCTGTTGCTCATCAATTGCGGCTGACTGCGTTGAAGAGTTAGTAGCCTGTGATTGGGCAAAAATGGGTCCCAAGGTGAGATTACCCAGAACAAAACCTACAGCAAGCACGGCGGCTATACCGATTCCGGTAAGCGATTTCTTGAGCATTGCCTTTCACCTCCTTTCTTTTAAAGTCGGTGAGAGGGCCTTTCTCTCACCGCAAATGCCAGTCTAGCATACCAGTATGAACCTCCTGTGAGCTGAAAATGAATGTCAGATTAAACTCGCAGTTACGCCTGGATTGTGTTTTTTCATCTTCCATTCATCTTGTTGTAATATAATGATGGAATACTGATATTAGGGAGTTACTATGAGAGTTCTGGTTGTAGAAGACGAAAGACGGCTTTGTAACATCATTAAACGGGGTCTGTTGGAAGAGGGATACGCAGTCGACACGGCATACGATGGTGAGGATGGGGAATATTATGCCGAAACCACTCCGTATGATTTGATTATTCTTGATATCATGTTACCGAAGAGGGATGGTATCGAGATGTGCCAACAGCTGCGAATGAAAAAGGTAAATACGCCAATTCTAATGCTAACTGCCAAGGATACCATTGATGACAGGGTTAAGGGGCTTGATGCCGGAGCCGACGATTACCTAGTCAAGCCTTTCGCCTTTAGCGAACTGCTGGCCAGGATTCGAGCACTTTTGCGGCGGGAGGGATTTTCCAAATCACCAGGGCTGCAGATAGGTGACCTGACCATGGATACATTGACCAGAGAGATATGGCGAGGCCAAAGAAAAGTCGAACTTACCACCAAAGAGTATGTCATACTGGAATACTTTATGCGTCATCCTAACATGGTAATCACTCGGACAATGCTGGAAGAGCATGCCTGGGATTATGAGTTCGACAGTATATCCAACCTGATAGACGTCTATATTAGGCGGCTACGATGCAAGATTGACGAGAGAGGCCAGCCCAGCCTGATTCAGACAGTGCGGGGGGCTGGCTATCGGCTGAGGGGAGTATGAGGTTTACCAAGAGCATAAAATTTCGGCTGACCCTCTGGTATCTGGTCATCTTGTGTGTCTTATTGCTTCTCTTTGCTGCGATGGCATATTTAATGATGTCCCGAAGCCTCTATCAGAGCTTGGACGATTCTCTAAGACTGGGAGCGACAGAGCTGGAGAATTCCTTGGAGGTAGAGGATGGTAGCATTGGCTTCAAGCATGATGGTCAGTCCAATTTTGGCGTGCAATCAATCGAACTGATGCTGCTTTATGACACCCGAGGATTTTTGGTACAGGACTGGGGTCTGAGAGTAAATATCCCGCAGATTTCTACATTATTGGAGCAGGCTGTTGCTGGTCGCAGTTTGTTCGCTAGTAGTCGGACGGTGAATGGCCAGAAAATCCGCCTTTATGCTGCTCCCCTCAAGGAGGATTCGGTTATGCACGGTATTGTAGTGGTCGGCCGCACAACAGCCCAAATAGAGGAAGTGTTGGGTAGGCTTAGGGATATCCTTATTCTTACCGTTTTAGTCGCTGTGGTCTTGGCAGGCGGTGGGGGCCTGTTTCTTGCAAGCCGTGCCTTTAAGCCCGTAGAGCGCATAACACGAACGGCTCAGGAGATAGGCGAAAGTGACTTAAGCCGAAGGATAAATGTGTACAGTGAGGATGAGCTGGGAAGGCTGGCAACCGCCCTGAATCAGATGATTGCTCGCCTGGAGATGGCATTTACTCGCCAGCGCCAGTTCACGGCGGATGCTTCTCACGAGCTGCGCACACCTCTGGCTGTCATTCAGGCCGAGTCCACGCTGTCACTGAGAAAGGAGCGGAAAGAAATTGACTATCGGAGGTCACTCGAGTTGATTTCGCGGGAGGTTACCCATATGTCTGCCCTGGTTGATGAACTGCTGTTTCTGGCTCGCAGTGACAGCGGCAAAGAGCAACTCAATCTTGAGGCAGTCAACCTCAAGGAGCTTCTCACTGAGTTAGCTTCAGGAACAGAAGTGCTTTGCCAGGAAAAGGGGTTTCAGTTCAAGCTTGGCCTACTAGAGAATCTGGTTGTAAAAGGAGATAAAGTAAAGCTAAAGCAGCTGTTTTTCAACCTGCTTGATAATGCCATAAGGTATACCCGAAGCGGCGGGATTGTATCAGTTTCGTTAGTGAGAAAAGGAGAAAACGCAGTGGTAGCTATCAGGGATTCGGGCATTGGCATCCCGAAAGAGCATATACCGCATATCTTTGAGCGTTTCTACCGCGTGGATAAGGCTCGCTCCCGGGCTGAGGGAGGCGTTGGACTTGGTCTATCAATCTGCCAGCACGTTGCTGAGGTTCATGGTGGTAGTATTAAGGTTGAAAGCCAGGTGGGGCAAGGGAGCACCTTTTCCGTATTTCTACCCATCTTCAAGAAGAGTTGAGCGAAGCTGCTTAAACATCCTCATGTTTCAAGTATTGCACAACAGCCAAAATGTGTTCAGGTCCTGACTTCTGATTATGAGGTGCATCAACGAGAGGGTAGCAGTTCTACAGTCCTCTGAGAAATTCTGGCCGAAGTAAAGAAGGGTCCCTTGCTGCTAAAACCTCTTTTATTTCCGTAAGCATTCTTTCTTTGTCCCGCGGCAACTGCCCACGAACCGAAAAATAGTTTGAGGCATGCATCGAGCTGAAAAAACAATCGGTAAAGTTGGAATTCTCTATAATTATCTTTAGCTCTTCCAGAGACCGAGCGGGAGAGATAGGATGGAATTCTCCCTGTTTCCATTGCTTATAAAAGGGAGTGCCGGGAACCAGGGTCAGGGTTAAGGCGCCGGCATAGTCTGGGTCGATCTCAGTGAGAATTTTAGCCGTTTCCAGTGCATGCTCTTCACTTCCCTCAACCCCGCCAAGCCCTAGAATCACTGTCACCGAGAGGGTTATGCCGGCTTCTTTTGCTTTCTTTCCCGCCTCAACCAACTCATGATGGTTTACTCCTTTCCCCACCTTTTGGAGCACTTTGTCATCGCCGCTTTCAACCCCCATGTAAAATATCGATAGCTTGAGTTCCTTGAGCTCTCTAAGTTGGTCCTGACTTCTTCGCAGAATATCTTGGGGAGTAGCATATGAGCCAATTCTCTCAAGGTCGGGGAACCTTTCATTCAAATAATGAAGGGCTTCTCTCAACCTGGGGAATGGATAGACGAGAGCATCGCCATCCTGTAGAAATATTCTTTTGCCATCCCATGAGCCAGCTATCTCATATACTATCTGGGGCACACCAGGAAGGCGGATATCCCTTCTGACATAAGCGGCAAGCGCGTCTATCTCTCTCTTTACATCATCCAACTCTCTCATCTGAAGTCTGGCGCCATAGTAATTGCAGAAGGTGCAAGTATTGTTGGAGCAGCCGCTGGTCAGAGGTAGGAAATAGCTTTTCCATTCACTCGGAGGACGGATAATATTAGGTCTCTCGAACTGTATAGTCATAATGCCACGCGAACTACTGCTGAGCAGGATTTGAACCTATTCTATAATGTATTGTACACGGAAAGTAGATTTATCCTCAAACTGGTAAGGATACATATACCCCACGTTGAACTCTCCGTCGTTTTGTTGCTGAGAGTCTAAGCTACCAGATATCTTGGGTTGCAACATGGGATGACCGCAGTGGCTTGGATACCTTGCCTTCTTTAAGTTATAATTCAGTTTAAGTAAGACATGATTTTTAGCGATAAGCTTCTAGCGGCTAGCCGAAGAAATAAAAGCCTGCTTTGCGTTGGGCTTGACCCTGACCCTGAATCGATGCCGAAAGTGGGTCTTCTAGAGTTCAATAAGGCTATTATTGATGCTACCGCCGACCTGGTATGTGCTTATAAGCCTAACCTCGCTTTCTATGAAGCTTCAGGTGTCGAAGGGCTTAAAGTTTTACAGAAGACCATTGAGCATATACCCGACCATATACCGATAATCGGCGATGGTAAGCGAGGAGATATTGGCAACACGGCTAGAGCCTATGCTAAAGCCTTTTTCGTGACCTTCGGCTTTGATGCAGCTACGGTAAGTCCTTACCTCGGTTTTGACTCAGTCGAGCCGTTCATCGAATATAAGGATAAGGGGGTTTTTATCCTCTGCCGGACGTCTAACCCGGGGGCGGTGGATTTCCAGAGCCTGGTTGATGCTCGTGGTACACCGCTATATGAAATAGTAGCTCGGAAAGCTAAGGAGTGGAATGTGCAGGGTAATATCGGCTTGGTTGTCGGTGCCACGTACACTGAGGAGCTAAAAGCGATTCGGCAGTTATGCCCGGAAATGCCGATTCTTATCCCGGGCATCGGGGCGCAGGGTGGTGACCTGGCATCTACGGTCAAATACGGAATTGACGCCCAAGGGGGAAAAGCCATTATCGCTATCTCACGGCAAATCCTTTATGCTTCTCAAGGAAAAGATTTTGCTCAAGCTGCCCGGCATAAAGCACAGGAGCTACGCGATAATATCAATAAGTTAGTTGGCCAGATTGTCCGCTGAGAGACATGGAAATAGAGCTCGGCGATATAGTTCGTTTACGTAAAAAGCATCCTTGTGGAGGTGATGAATGGCAGGTGTTGAGGCTGGGTGCTGATATCCGGGTAAAGTGCCTTAAGTGCCAGAGGCAGGTCCTTCTGGAGCGGGGAACCTTCGAGCGCCGAATGAAGGCCTTTGTCTCAAGAGGTCAGTCGGCAAATAGAGCTGGCAGTGAGAATGCTGTCTAAAGGATGCTTTTTGTATTTTGCAGATTGTTGTGATAGAATTTCCTAATTAAAGTAAAATTTTCATCGCAGAGCTAATTCACTGGTGAGAGTAGTGGCCATATCGGTGCATTAGGATTTTCAAGTTTCGAGAAGGAGAATAGCATGCCAGAAGTTTCAGACGTGAACCGGGACTATAACTTATGGGTGTTGCTGCATCAGGTGAGTGACATAATATTTAATGCTAGGGAAGCAGAACTACAGCAATATGGGCTTCCAGCTACACAGGCTGAGGTTCTGTTTGTTATTAAGGCTATCGGTGACAAGGTAACCCCGGCGCAGATATCACGGATGATATTCCGGCGTCCTCACTCGGTTTCTGGGATTATAGGTAGGATGGCAAAGGCCGGGCTCGTGAAGAGAGCCAAGGACATGGAGAGAAAGAATTTGGTAAGAGTCACCATAACTGAGAAAGGGCAGCAAGCTTACAAACAGGCTCTGAAAAGGAAGTCTGTTCAGAAGATAATGTCTTCCCTTTCTGAAGCTGAGCGACAGAAACTAAAATCGCTCTTGGAAACATTGAGGAATAAAGGGCTTAAGGAACTTGGGATTGACCCCAAGAAAGCACCATCTCCCAAGTTCGTGTAAAAGCTTAAGTACTTGGTCTATTCTAGCAACGTAGTGCGAGGCTCCGGCCTCGCACTGATTTTTTTGAATTGAGGTTCTCCTTGTCAGCTTTCCACCTCTAGTCTATAATCGTTGCTGAACATGATTCGTCATATTTTGCATATTGACCTGGATGCTTTCTTTGTTTCTGTGGAGCAAACCCTGGCTCCAGAGCTACGTAACAAGCCTGTAATAGTTGGCGGCAGGCCTGACCGCCGTGGCGTGGTGGCCTCAGCTTCGTACGAAGCCCGTGCCTTTGGCATTCGGGCTGGCATGCCTCTGGCTCAAGCTTATCGTCTATGCCCTAAGGCTATTTTTCTTCAGGGTAGCTTTCCTGCCTATCGCGATGCATCGGAAAGATTTATGGAGATTCTGGCTGATTTTTCGCCTTGCCTGGAGCCAGCAGGACTGGACGAGGCTTATCTTGATATTACTGGCTGTGAAGCTCATGGTACCCCACATCATCTGGCGCTGCGCATAAAAGAGCGTGTCAAGAAGGAGCTTAGACTTATTGCTTCGGTGGGCATGGCCAGTTGTAAGGTGGTGGCTAAGATTGCTTCTGCCTTAGGTAAGCCAGATGGCCTGGTTGAAGTGGCTGCGGGAAAAGAAAAGGAATTCTTAGCACCATTGCCTGTAGCCAGCTTACCCGGTGTTGGTAAAAGAACAGAGCAGGCGTTGAAGGCGATAGGAATAAGGACTATTGGTCAATTGGCGGCCTTGCCACCTGAAGCAATCAAGATTCGTTTGGGTGCTGCTGGAGTGATGATTCAGTATTATGCCAATGGCATAGATAACCGGGAAGTGGAACCACCCGGCGAGGCTAAATCTATTAGCCGGGAGACCACTTTTGCTGAAGATACCTTGGACCGCGCCTTTCTTCTAGCTATCCTGCGTTATCTATGTGAGCGAGTCGGCGCTGAGCTTCGCCAAGAGGGCAAACATGCCAGAACTATAACCTTAAAATTGAGATATGCTGACTTTGAGACCATTACCCGTCGCATTAGTTCGAAAGAAGCTACAGATGCTGATGAAGTTATCTTTGCTGGAGCGGTTGGGTTGCTTGAGCAAGCTCTGGCTAGAAAGCGGAAACTGGTGCGACTTGTTGGTGTTGGAGTATCGAACTTAATCGGTTATGGTAAGCAACTTAATTTACTTGATTCCAGGCCGCAACGGCTGAGTCATTTAGATAAGGCTATTGACCGTATTCGTAATAAATACGGCTTTACCTCCATACAAACCGGACGCACCTTGCTGCTTAGAGATATATTTGCTAGCCGTGAAGGTGATTACATACTGGAAACACCATCGCTCTCCCGGTAGAGTTGTTTTTATCAAGGGGCAAGACTATAATTAAACCCAACTTTTCCATATTGAAATCTGGAGAAAAAGGAGGGTAGAGATGCCTCCGTATGCTTTTTTTAGAAAACAATTCGTGCCACTCGGCGAAGCTAAGATTGGTGTTCTAACCCATGCTCTGCATTATGGTACTGCTTGTTTCGAAGGCATTCGCGGCAACTGGAATGATGAGCAGGAGGAACTGTTTTTGTTCCGTATCAAAGACCATTACGCGAGGATACTTAAAGGCTGTCGCATTTTGAAGATAAACCTCCCTTATTCGGCTGACGAGATGTGCCAGTTAACAGTGAAGCTGGTGGAAAAGAGCGGCTACCGCGAAGATGTCTATATCCGCCCCCTGGCTTATAAAAGCTCAGAAGCTATCGGCGTCCGGTTACATGATTTGGAGGACGATTTCCTCATCGTCGTTGTCACTTTGCCTGCTTATCTTGATGCTGAGAAAGGGGTTCGCTGCTGCACCTCTTCATGGCGGCGCGTTGATGATACCATGATTCCAGCGAGGGGGAAGATTACTGGCATCTACGTGAACAGCGCTTTAGCTAAGACCGAAGCTAACGAGCAAGGCTTCGATGAGGCCATTTTACTGAACCACGATGGTCACGTTTCCGAAGGCAGCGGTGAGAATATCTTCTTTGTCCTGGAAGGCAAACTGGTAACACCGCCGAGCTCCGATAATATCCTGATGGGCGTTACTCGGGACACGTTAATTAAGCTAGCCCGAAACGAGCTGGGTATAGAAACTGTGGAAACATCGGTGGATCGCACCGAGCTTTACCTCGCTGATGAGGTGTTTTTTACCGGCACTGCTGCTCACGTAAGTCCGGTCATTGAAATTGACCACCGCCCGGTGGGGAATGGGAAAATAGGCAAGATAACCAAGGAGTTGCAGCGCCTCTATTTCGACGTGATAAAGGGCAAAAATCCGAAGTATCTCAATTGGTGCACGCCGGCATATTCCAAGCTGGTAAAGACCAAGCAGGGTTAACCTCGAAGGTGGGCCAAATCGTATCGCCGATCTGACTGAAATCGTCGGTTATCTTCTGGTTTTATCGCCAGATTTATGTCTTTGTGCAGGTTGGGATGGCTGAGGGGGCTTTATTCGCAGAGCTTTCAGCAGGTAGAGAAGACGGCAGCTTTCTTCCAAAGTTGTAGTGTAGTGGTAGGCCTCTTCAAGCAGTTGACCGGCAGCAAAACTTCCATGGCCACGCACTAATACGATTTTATGTGTTGTGAGCGCCTCAGCTATCTCTTCAGCACACCCCCCGGGCTTTACAGTCGTTTCCCCACCTAGGACCGGCACTCTTGACAGTAATAGACTTCCTTCGACATCACAAGGGATGATTTCTTTCTCGGAGAAAGAGAGGGTGACCGCGTGAGCAGGATGGGCATGTATTATAGCCGAGGCAGACGTGCGTTTATAAATGGCACGATGGACTGCCAGTTCTGTTGAGGCTAAGGGCGTGAAGCGGTCATTTTTATTGATTTTGGTTTCTACGAGGTCACGTTCTTCAAGACAGCCTAGCATGCTGCTCCGATGAGTGATGCATAGGCGTTCTCCCAATCTAATGCTGAGATTGCCACTGTGAGAGGACACCAGACCTCGGGCACAGAGGTCGCGTCCAACGGTCTGAAACTGATAAATCAACATCTATCTTACTTTTTACACTAATTTTGTGTTCAAAGTCAAACCGAAGAGTTCAGTCAGGCTAGCCGGCGAATCACAGTGATAACCTTGCCCTGGATTTCTATATTATCAGGAGTGGTATAAATCGGTTGCATTTGGGTATTTGCCGGTTCGAGGCGAATACGGTTAGCCTCTCTGAACAATCTTTTCAGGGTAACTTCCCTTTCAGCTTTGAGCCAGGCGGCTACCATATCGCCATTTTTAGCGTTGTTCACGTATTCCATCAAAACGATGTCGCCGTCCTTTATCAGGGCGTCAATCATTGAATTACCTTTCACCCTAAGAGCATAGATTCTCTGTTTACCACGCGTCAAATCCTCAGTAACCTCTAATTCTTCAGAGGCAACTGTGTCCCAGGTCTCTGAGTCAGGGACAGGGATTGGCTCACCGGCGGCTATTTCGCCTATTACCGGTACGGTGACATTATGACGATGGCTTCGTTGATTGGTCAAAAGTTCGATGCCGCGTGATATATCCGCGTGACGGCGAATATACCCGGCTGACTCCAGCCTAGCCAGGTTGTAGGCGACTACCGATGTGGAGCTTATCTTGCAGCCAGTGACAATGTCCCTGACTGTGGGCGGGTAGCCTCTGGAGTCAAGGAATTTTCGAGTAAAGTTGAGTATACGTTTCTGTTTTGGTGATAGCGCTTTACGAGTCATGGCGAATGTTGGCGCAGCTAATCAAATTACTCTTTAGGCTGCTTGGCACTGGTTGCCTTCTGTTCGGCAGGGCTGGAAAGCTTGGCTTGATTAAACTTCTTCATCAACCGTGACTTACGCCTGGCGGCCGTATTAGGGTGGATGACCCCCTTTTTGGCAGCTCTGTCGAGGGCGCTTGTGGCAGCTAACACAGCTTGTTGTGCTGGCTCAAGCTCGTTGCTTGAAATAAGCTTCTCTGCCCTGGCCAAATGGGTCTTGGTGGCACTTCTAACCGACTTGTTTCGTAGTTGCTTTCTTCCTGCTGCGCGTGCTGCTTTTTCTGCTGATTTACTTTTGGGCAATCCTGTCTCCTTTTTTCTTTATATTTTATATGATTTCAGCGTTGCAATCTTGCCTCATCCTTTTTCTGGTAGGTTTTCATTAAGAACTAAGGCTGGCTTTAGCTTGGCTGATTCTTGTAGCGCTTATAACACCACGTACACCCTGGATTCTGGAGAATACTTGAGTTAACTGAGCCATATTGGTGATTTCAAGAGTAGCGAATATCGAAGTAACCTCATTGTGATATGTAGCGTTCATGCTGGATATATTTACTTTGACCTCAGCGACAACAGTAGTGATATCCCGAAGCAAGCCTACTCTATCCCAGGCGTCTATCTGTATATCCACGGGGTAAACATCATGTATCTCGCCCCAGCTCACCTCGATGAGTCGTTTCTTGTCTTCGACATTGATAACATTTATGCAGTCTTTGCGATGTACGGTAATCCCCTGGCTCCGAGTAATATAACCTATAATGTGGTCGCCAGGCAAGGGATTGCAGCAACGGGCTAATTGAGTAAGTAAGTCACCCACGCCTAGAACCTGAATTCCTGCTGTGGTCATTTTTTCAGCGCGTACGGTTTTGGTTACGGCAGGGATTTCTTCCGGTTCGATAGCCAGCTTGAGAGCCAACTGATGTGGAGTGATGCCACCATAGCCGATAGCTGCCAGAAAATCATCAGCACCTTCATAATTGAACAATCGTGCAGTTTCTTCAATATTGGTTATGGATATATCCAGCCGCTTGAGCTCTCTTTCCAGAATCTGCCTGCCGCGTTCTATGTTCTGTGTTCGTTCCTGTTTCTTAAACCATTGTCGGATTTTTTCTCGGGCATGTGAAGTCTTGATAAATCCTAAGTCAGTGTTGAGCCAGTCAAGGCTGGGGGCTTTGCCGGCCTTAGCAGTCATAATTTCTATGATTTCGCTATTCTTAAGTTCGTAGTTCAGGGGCACCAGCCTGCCGTTTACCTTGGCGCCTATGCAGCGATGTCCTAACTCGGTATGGATGCGATAGGCGAAATCGAGTGGTGTGGCGCCCTTGGGCAAAGCTTTTATTTCGCCTTTGGGTGTGTAAACAAAGACCTGGGCAGTAAAGACCTCTGTTTTCAGAGATTCGAGGAATTCCTCGCTGCCAAGCTCGCCTTGCCACTCAATTAACTGGCGCAGCCAGGCTATCTTGTCCTCAAAGTGTGTATCCTGACTGGTACCTTCCTTATAGTGCCAGTGAGCGGCTACTCCGAAACCGGCGGTTCGGTGCATATCATAGGTCCGAATTTGTATTTCCAGTGGAGTTGTGCCCTGACATAGCACAGTGGTGTGCAATGACTGATAACCGTTGTCTTTAGGATTAGCGATGAAATCGTTAAACTCTTCAGGAATAGGATGCCACAGGTTGTGTATGACTCCTAGTGCTTTATAGCAATCCGGGATTGTATCTACCAGTACCCGGACAGCAAACAGGTCGTGAATGTCGTCGAAATCTCTGCCTTGAGCTGCATATCGGTTCAGTTTATTGTAAATGCTGTAGATGTGCTTCGGTCTGCCGGCGATTTCCGTCTTTATCTCAGCTTTATCCAGTTCTTGCTTTAGTATTTCGGTAATCTCATTTATAAAAGCTTCTCGTTGTGTCCGGCGGGTAGCTAACAAGCGAGCCACTTTGTGGTATTGGCGCGGCTCCAGGTAACGGAAGGATAAGTCCTCCAATTGCCATTTTACTTGCCAGATACCCAGGCGGTGGGCAAGAGGTGCATATATCTCCAGTGTCTCTTGGGCAATGCTGCGCCGTTTCTCTGGTGATAAGGCTCCTAAGGTGTGCATATTGTGTAGCCTATCGGCTAGTTTTATAAATACCACCCTCAAGTCCTCTGCCATAGCAATCAGCATCTTGCGCAGGTTTTGAGCTTGAGATTCTCGTTTACCGGCTTCGCCCCGACGTAAGGATAATTTGCCCAGTTTGGTGGTGCCATCAACGAGCTTGCTTACTTCAGGGCCAAATTTAGCCTCGATTTTGGACAAGGGCACTCCGCAATCTTCGGGCACGTCGTGGAGTAAGGCTGCGGCTAAAGTGGCGGCATCAAGCTGGAGGTCAGCTAGCATCATGGCGGTCTGTAACGGGTGGTCCAGATATGGGTCGCCGGACTTCCGTACCTGCCCTTTATGGGCGTTTAGGGCGAAGTCATACGCTGCCTCTATTAAAGCCACCTTCTCCGGAGACAGGTATTCTTTAGCTTTCTTTATAAGGGCACTGGCGTCCATCTCAATCCTGCTACGCCAGTATAATAATGCAAACAAAGCGGCAGATGCAAATTCAGTTTTGAGAAGATATGGCTTAAATGCGTTCGAGTTTTGGCTATTCAACAGCGAGGGTTAGCAGTCACGGGGCAGGTTAGGACTCGTCGATTGGGTGAGGTACAAAGGTTTGACAACCTTTGCTGCCTGTTGTACACTATGTTGACCATAATAGTCAACATAATCAAGTAAGGTTAGATAAGGCAAGGTAAGGTTAGATAAGGCAAAGTGAGGTTAGGTAAGGTAAAGTTATGAAACTATCTGCCAGAGGTCGGTATGGAACCAGGGTGCTTTTAGATTTGGCACTTCAGGGGGGGAAAGAGCCTGTTCCGTTAAAGGATATTGCCCGGCGGCAGCAGATTTCGCTTCTGTATTTGGAGCATTTGATTGCCCCTCTCATAGCAGCGGGGATGATAAGAAGCACCCGGGGCCCTCGCGGCGGAGTCTGTCTGGCCAGGTCGCCTCAGGAGATAAGGCTTAGCGAGGTGATCGGGCTGCTTGAAGGCTCGATTGCTGCTGTCGATTGTGTTAGCGATCCTAAGGTCTGTCCTCGCTCTGAGCTTTGTGTCACTCACGATATCTGGACTGAACTGAAAAAAGCAATGGATGGGGTTTTGGAGTCCAAGACCTTGCAAGACCTGGTAGAGATGCAGAAGAAGAAAAGCATAGCAGATGTGGCGATGTATGATATTTGAATTAATAAGAGCCATAATTCCGCAAAAGCAAATGAATCAGGAGGACCTAAGTTGAACAGAAAAATCTTAATATCTTTTTTACTCGTTGGACTTGTTTTGACTGTTGTCGGTTGCGCTCAAGCAAGCACTCTGCCTGATACCCAACCGGGAAACACTGGTGTAGCAGGTAACAATCCTGTTGTGGAAAACCCGGCGACACCTGAAACGGAGACTCCCCAAGCGCCTGAAGAGGAAAGCCCAAAGATTCTAAAGATAAGTGATATTCTGGAAAGCCCGGAAAGTTATGGGGGGCAGGCAGTAATAGTGGAAGGCAAGATTGTATCTGAGTGCCCCGCCGGCTGCTGGTTCACCTTGAACGACGGCACTGGGACAATATACATTGACCTGGCTCCCAGCAACTTGGTGATACCTCAGAAAAGAGGGGCATTTGCCACCGTTTACGGTCAGGTGATCAGGAAGGGCAGTGACACATATCTCATCGGCACGAAGGTTGAGTTTTAGTGTAAGGAGGCTATTGTTTTGAACTTTGTTACTCTAGCCATAAAGAACTTGCTACGCCGGCGCGGCAGGACGATTTTGACCATAATGGGAGTTGCCATCGCCATCGCCGTCTTATTCAGCCTTCTTTCTTTTAATTCGGGCTACGAGAAACAACTGAGTGGTGAGCTTGACAGCCTGGGCATTCATATGCTGGCAGTGCCGAAAGGATGCCCCTATGAAGCGGCTTCGCTCATCATCCACGGAGGCGTCATACCTAAGTATCTGTCTGATTCGGATGTAGAAGAGGTGAAGAAAATCGATGGCATAGAAGTTGCCAGTCCTATGTTGCTTCAACAGTTCTACAAGGATGGGCAGCCGCATGTCGTGTACGGCGTCATGATGGATGATGTGAGCCGTCTCAAGCCCTGGTGGAAGGTGGAAGGTAGATTCTTCTCTGACACCGAAGACAACGTAATGGTTATCGGACGGAATCTGGCGGAAAAGGAGAAACTAAAGGTTGGCGATGTTTTGCCGTTCGGGCCGGATGGGATACCATTTACCATTGTCGGCATTCTGGAAAGGACAGACACACAGGATGATGATTTCCATTTCCTGCCTTTACCGGTGGCGCAAAAAATGTTTGGCAAGCCCGACCAGATAACAACCATAGCTATCAAGATAAATGATATCTCCAGGATTTCGGAAATCTCAAAACAGCTCGAGAACATCCCTGACATTCAGGTTGTTACCATGGCGCAGGTAATGGGCACCATTATGAATCTGGTCGGCTCAGCGCGCACGCTCATTACTTCAGTCATTATCGTAGCTATCATCATCAGCGCCGTCGGCATAATCAATACGCTTCTCATGTCGGTTAATGAGAGGACGAGGGAGTTCGGCATGATGAAGGCAATAGGAGCCTCCGGGCTGGATATAGGCAGGCTGGTTCTCATCGAGACGCTGTTCATCACTGTAATCGGCGGAATCATCGGCCTGCTGCTGGCAATGTTGGGTTCCAGCTTAATCGAAGCTTTTGTCAAAGGAATAATCCCTTATTCGCCGGCTGGCAGGCTCATGGCTCCCGAGCCGGGACTAGTAGGCTTGTGTTTGTTATTCTCGGTCGTCATCGGATTTGTCTGTGGGATATACCCGGCGATCAGGTCATCGCGCCTAACGCCTATGGAGGCTATTCGGAGTAATCTGGAATGAAAGAAGAAGTTATTTCAGTAAAAGGGTTAACCAAGATATACCATCGAGGTAGTGAAGAGATACATGCACTTAAGGAAGTTAGTTTCGCTATAATGAAGGGTGAGTTTGCAGCTATCGTAGGCCCTTCCGGTTCGGGTAAGACCACGCTGTTGAATCTACTGGGCTGCTTGGACACGCCAACACGGGGCAGCCTCAGATTGAATGGTATCGAGGTCAACGGTCTTAAGGAGAGAGACCTGGTGAAATTGCGCCGCGAAAATATAGGCTTTGTTTTTCAGCAGTTCTTTCTACTGCCTACTTTAACCGTACGCGAAAATATAGAGCTACCCCTACTCTTCAGCAGGAAAAACGGTTATGCGAGCCAGATAGACGAGGTAATCGGGCTCGTTGGGCTTAAGGCCAGAGCTGAGCATTTGCCCGGACAGCTCAGTGGTGGGGAGATGCAGAGGGTGGCTATCGGCAGGGCTCTTATCAATGAGCCAAAGATTATTCTGGCTGATGAGCCCACCGGCAACCTGGATTCAGCCACTTCTCTTAGAATTTTTGAGCTTTTTCAGAACCTGAATAGACAAGGACTGACTCTGATTGTAGTCACTCACAATCTGGAGCTGGCGAAAATAGCTCATAATGTAATACAGTTGAGAGATGGTGAAATAGCTCGAAAAACTTCGAGTCACGGTTCATCGAAAAAAGCCAGGAGTTGAGTTGATGGCGAAGATAGCCAATGACATCACGGAGCTTATCGGCAACACACCTCTGGTCAGGCTGAACAAGGTAGCAGCAGGTGCCAAGGCAGAAGTTGTCGCCAAGCTGGAGTTCTTCAACCCTTGTAGCAGTGTGAAAGACCGCGTCGCCGTGTCCATGATTAGAGCCGCTGAAGAGGCAGCCTTGATAGGAAAGGACACTGTGATTGTCGAGCCCACCAGCGGCAACACCGGTATTGCTTTAGCCTTTGTCTGCGCATCACGCGGTTACCGCTTGATACTCACCATGCCGGAAACGATGTCAGTGGAGCGCCGGCATATTCTTTCCATATTCGGTGCTGAGATGGTGCTAACGCCTGGAGCCGAAGGGATGTCCGGAGCAGTGCGGAAAGCCGAACAACTGGTGGCAGAAAACAAAAATTATTTCATGCCGCAGCAATTCAAGAATCCGGCTAATCCTAAAATTCACCGCGAGACCACGGCCGGGGAGCTCTGGAGAGATACGGATGGCAAGATAGATATTCTGGTCGCCGGCGTCGGCACCGGAGGCACCATTACCGGCGTGGCTGAGGTGATAAAGAAGAAAAAGACTCGGTTTAAAGCTATTGCTGTTGAGCCGGCCGGTTCACCGGTTCTTTCCGGCGGCAAGCCCGGCCCGCATAAAATACAGGGCATCGGCGCCGGCTTTATTCCGGATATTATGAGGCTGGACCTGGTCGATGAAATCATTAATGTGACCAATGATGATGCCGGTGTGACAGCCAGGAGATTAGCCAAAGAAGAGGGGATACTGGCAGGCATATCCTCCGGCGCCGCCGTCTGGGCAGCTCTGCAGGTTGCCCGGAGGCCGGAAAACGAGGGAAAATTGATTGTGGTGATTTTACCCGATACCGGCGAGCGTTATATATCTACCTGGCTTTTTCAGGAACTTTGATTTTCCTGTGCCGGGAATTTAAAATTGTACCAGGATGGTTCCGACAGTTGTTGATATCGCTGAGGGTTGAAAGATGAAGAGAATATATCTGGATTACGCTGCTACCACGCCGACACATCCTGAGGTGTTGAAGGCGATGTTGCCCTATTTCACGGACGCCTTCGGCAACCCTTCCAGCATACATTCGTTTGGACAGGAAGCCAAGGACGCCATCGAAAAAGCACGGAATCAGGTTGCGGCTCTTATCGGCGCTAAAAGTGAGGAAATTGTTTTTACCGGCAGCGGAACGGAGGCGGATAACCTTGCCTTAAAGGGTGTGGCATTGGCAAACCAGAGCAAGGGTAATCATATTATTACCAGCTCAATCGAACATCATGCCGTGCTGGAGACCTGTAAGTTTCTGGAAAAACAGGGATTCTCGGTCACCTATCTTCCTGTAGACGGTTATGGCATGATTGACCCGGTTGGTGTCAAGAAGGCAATCACAGCTAAGACCATCCTTATTTCGGTTATGCATGCCAGCAATGAAGTCGGCACCATAGAACCTATAGCCGAGATAGGAAATATTGCCAGGGAGGTGGAGATTTACTTGCACACCGATGCCGTGCAAGCAGCAGGGCATATACCGGTAGATGTGAATAAGTTGAATGTTGACCTTCTGTCCATGTCGGCACATAAGCTCTACGGTCCCAAGGGCATCGGCGCGCTGTATATCAGAAAAGGTACTAAAGTAAGCTCCTTTATGCATGGTGGTAGCCAGGAGAGAGGAAAGCGGGCAAGCACCGAGAACGTGCCCGCCATTATTGGTTTTGGCAAAGCAGCGGAAATCGCTCAGCGAGAAATGCTCGAAGAAGCCCAAAAGCTGACTGTGCTTCGTGACCGGCTAATTGAAGGCATTCTTACGAGCATCGAGCATACTCAATTGAACGGTCATCCCGTGATTAGGCTGCCCAACAATGTAAATGTCAGCGTTGATTATGCCGAAGGCGAGTCGATGCTGTTGAATTTGGACCTGGCCGGAATCTGTGCTTCCACAGGTTCAGCTTGCAGCTCAGTAGACCTTGAGCCATCACATGTTCTGGTGGCAATGGGGCTGCCGCATTTACAGGCGCATAGTTCCCTGAGATTCACTTCAGGAAAATGGACTACTGAAGAAGACATAAATCAGGTTCTAAACGTACTCCCTGGAATTGTTTCCAAGCTCAGGGCTATGTCCCCGCTTATGAAAAGCTCCAAATAGTCGTTGAATCGGTTGCTCAAATCATTCCACTCATTCGACCAACTGAGCCAATAAAGCTATAATATAGTGAATATCTGTATCGAGGCTAGAGCCAACGAGAAATTTTAAACAGAAGGAGGCAAAAATGAAAGTCGTAACATTGTGTAAAGAAGGTTCTTGTTGCCCGGTGGTAAAAATAACAG
>Ga0315282_10003801_pt1 | contig 26855 bp, 23 predicted proteins | sample YL17G07_20_MG_FD_203693 | JGI IMG/M metagenome (GOLD analysis project Ga0315282, IMG submission 203693) | Sediment microbial communities from Yellowstone Lake, YNP, Wyoming, USA - YL17G07_20 | ecosystem: Environmental > Aquatic > Freshwater > Lake > Sediment | place: USA: Wyoming | collected...
CGGCTGCTTCCATGAGCGTCTCAGTTTTCGGCATCATTCTTATTCTCTTTTTAATTTATGAGCCGAGAGGCCTGGCCCACCGTTGGGAAATCTTTAAGGCCTCTTATCGGCTCTACCCCTTTGCTCACTAATATGGAAGGAGGTGAGTTAAGAGAAATTCGAAGTTCCTAATCCATAAGGAGTAAGGTGTTAAGGGTAAGGTGTAAAACCCTTTTACGATTTACGCCTCACGCTCTACGGGTTGCCCGTGAGACAAAAGAAGAAAGGAGGCTATGATGAGAAGGTTATTGTGTGGAGTTACTATTCTTACGTATCTTTTTTTGGCTGGAATGATTCAGGCCTATGCCGAAGAAAAATTTGTCACTTATTTGAGCCTGGCTGATTACACCGCAGCGATTGCGGGCCTCAACGTCCCTGCCGATATGGGTTGTGAGGACTATATTAAAGATCTAAATTCAAGAGGCGGTGTAGATGGAGTGAAGGTTAAGTTCATCGGTGTGGACACCCGATACGATGTGGCAAGAGGTGTTTCTGCCTACAAAAGGTACCGCACTGAGCCAAAACTCTTAGTGGCCAATGCGATCGGCACACCCATTGGCAAAGCTGTCGCTCCGCTGGCAACAAAGGATAAGATCGTTCAACTCGTCCCTGGAGACGGGGAATTTCAGGCTCATATTGGAAGAATCTTCGTATGGGGTCCGACTTACCAGGACGCTTTTGCTGCGACGGTTGACTGGCTCCTTGCAGACTGGAAGAAGAAGGGAAAGACAGGAATGCCTAAACTCGGTTATATCTCCTGGGATAGCGCTTATGGCAAGGAACCTCTCCGAGGCGGAAAAGAGTATGCTGAGAAGATGGGAGTTCAGCTTGCTCCTCCAGAATTCTTTCCAATGGGGGCACTGGATCATACCGTTTATCTTTCCCGTTTAGCAAAAGCAGACGTCAACTATATCTTCGTGGGGGGAGTTGATCCCACGCCGACCAATGTGATTCGAGATGCCCACAAATTGGGTTTGACCAAGAACATCCAGTTCTTTTGTGATTACTGGGGACCCACCTCCCTCGGTACCCGGCTCCATCCCGAGGCCCTGGAAGGGACGGTCATCGTCTCTTTCTACCTTCGTGGGGAAGACGCCAGAAAACATTCTCTGGCAAATCTTTGGACGAAGTATGGTCGGGGTAAATTGGAAGATATGAATGAAGGCTATCTCGTCGGGGTCTCGTGGGCCATGACGTTCGAAGCTGCCGTGAAGGTCGGGTTGAAAGATGTGGGTTACAAAAAGTTGGACGGTGAAGCCATTTATCAGGCCTACCAAAAACTCACAGGGGTGCAAAGAGCCGGGGTCCAGGGGCCATGTGCCTATAGCCCAACTTCAAGACGAGGAAGCTGGGAGGTCAGATTTTATCAGGTTCGACGCGGAAAGATCAACTCCATATCGGATTGGATAAAGGCCCCTGACGCTGTATCCCTTCACAAATTTTAAAAAGAAAGGGGGGAAAACCAATGAACTCTTCTAAAAAGATAATTATTGTTCTCACTCTCTTAATGTTCCTTTTGCCATGGGTGGCCTGTAGTACGCTTTTTCCACCTCCGAAGCCGAAAGCGACAGTGACGGTCACCCCTCCCCAGGTGGAGTTGGCATTTCCTGCTATCCTGAAGGTTCCTATTGTCTTTTCAGGAACCGGGTGGAAACCTAAAGAGATGGTGGTGGTGGATATGGTACTTCCTTCAGGTGTGGAGATGAAAGGAGTAAAACCCGGAGAGGATGTTGGGATCGCGTATGGTGAAGCAGACGATGCAGGCAATTTCAAAGGAGAGGTCCCTGCTACGGCAAAATTGAATACCCTCTTTCGAGTGGACTGGACTCCGATTATGGCTCCAGATCCAAAGACTCTCAATCCCATTCCTCCTGGAGTCTATAATATAAAGGCTTCAGGTGCGGATTCCGGAGTCGTCGCAACAACGACGCTGGAGTTTGTGAAACCAGCGCCTAAAAAATAAAGATGGTCACTTCGTCACTTAGTCATTTGGTCATTAGGTAATTCAATGACTCAATGACCCAGTGACTCTGTTTTCAGGGTTCTGATATGCTTCGTCTCAATAATATTGAGGTGATCTACAGTGATGTGATCCTGGTTCTGAAAGGGGTCTCTCTCGAGGTGCCTGATGGGAAAATCATCTCTCTATTGGGCGCCAATGGCGCTGGGAAAACGACTACCTTGAAGGCCATCTCGGGAGTTCTCTATACAGAATTAGGGGAGGTCACAGATGGGAGTATTGAATTTGATGGGATGCGGATCGAAGGAAAAGCCCCTGAAGAGATCGTTCAAATGGGAATTGTCCAGGTGATGGAAGGCCGCCGCATGTTCGAGCATCTCACCGTTGAGGAAAACCTTCGAGTGGGTGCCTATGCCAGAAAAGACAGGGAAGCCGTTTTAAAGGATCTGGAATCGGTTTATCGCTACTTCCCAAGGCTTAAAGATCTCAGAGGACATGTGAGCGGTTATCTTTCAGGCGGAGAAAGACAGATGCTGGTCATGGGCCGCGCCCTGATGTCTGATCCAAAGGTGATGCTTCTCGATGAACCCTCGCTCGGGCTCAGTCCTCTCCTCGTAAGGGAAATTTTCGGGATCATCAGAAAAATCAATAAAGAGGAGAGGACATCGATCCTTCTCGTGGAGCAGAATGCAAAGATTGCTCTTTCCACATCGGACTACGGATACATTATGGAAAATGGACGGGTCGTCCTGGATGGACCGTCTCCCAAATTGAAGGAGAATGAGGATATCAAGGAATTTTACCTCGGGCTCAGCCAGGTAGGAAAACGAAAAAGCTTTCGCGAGGTGAAACATTACCGCCGAAGAAAAAGATGGTTGTCCTAGCTTGCAAAGCACTCTCCAAACCCTTGCTTTTATGCGGGACAGAATATAGAATGTTATTATCTTTCGAGGAAGCTCCGCTCATGAAGAGTGGAGCTTCATTATTTTCTCAAGTCCATAGGAGGATCGAGAATGAAAGAAGCCATCCGAAGCAAGGCGGAAGAGTTAGGGGCGGACCTTGTGGGTTTTCTAAATCTGAAGGACTATAAAAGTCCGCGCTCGCCGAATCCGCTTCGCTACCTCACCTCTGCCAAGTCTATTGTCGCCTTGGCGTTCAAGCCTCTTGCGGGTGCCTATCGCTACGGTGAAAATACATGGAGCAAAATGCCCTCTTACTTATATGCGATGGAATCGGCCGGGAACACGGCTGCTTATCATCTCGCCAAGTTCATGGACCGAGAATATGGTGGGGAATCTTTTCTGGTCCACGCCCATCGGCCATTCGAAATTAATGAGGAGACCTTTCGTTCTCCCATCGGAAGCATTTCTCTCCGGCACGCCGCAGTGCAGAGTGGATTGGCTGTCTGGGGGAAAAACACACTGGCCTTAACACGAGAGTTCGGCCCCCGTGTGATGTATCTCGGGCTTCTTAACAGTTTGGACCTGGAATCAGATCCTCCCATCAATGGATATGACCCCTGCGGTACTTGCAAGTACGACTGTAGGTCAACTTGTCCGGGCAAGGCATTCACAGACGAAGGCCGCGTATTGAGCCATCGCTGTGTGAAGGTGAGCCAACCGGATGATGTGGGAAATTTCATGCGGTATTTAATTGAAATGGCAGAAAAATCTTCGATGGAAGAGCGTCTGGAGATGATTAAAACCCCCCGCTTTTTCCGCCACATGCAATATCTCCAGTTTTTCATCCATTATCACTGCGACAACTGTACTCGATATTGTCCAGGAAGTCTCGCAGGCTCTGGTAAAAGCTGAAGCTCCGCGCCCGCAGGGCGGAACTTCGCGGATAGCCGAGACTTTCCCTGCCTACCGGCGGGCAGGCAGTCTCGGCGAAAATGCCGCTGCCGGACAAGAATGTCCGGCCTATCGGATTTTTGAAATCGCTGCATTCACCCCCGCTCACAGGGGGCATTCAGCGGCATTTTAGTAAGCATTTTGGCACGGTACGAATTCCCTTGCTATTGAGCTTGAGATAGCTTATAGTGGTTCAAATCTAGTTGCAAAGAGTCGATTGAGCACCAAAACGGGGAAAACCGCGGAGAAACTCTAAACAACTTCTTTGCCGTTTTTTCACTGTGTGTTGATATCCCTCCTGGGTCGACGGAGCCTTTTGCGCGTTTCATTAAGACCAAATCTGATGCAAAGAAATTTAAAAAAGGAGAGAAGCTTGGAAGAACGAGGGTCAGAAAAGCCCTATCTCTTTGAGCCGAGCGAAGATCCCATAATCCTATCCGATGAGTTGGATATTGATCTATTTGTTGAATTACCAGGGATGGATCTCGAGAATGAGAATGTGCAACCAGCGGAAGAGGAGGAAAGTGCCGATGCTGGATACGTCGGCCTTCCGGGGAAGGCGGTCGATCCGGTTCGGATCTACCTGAAAGAGATGGGATCATTTCCGCTACTCACCCGCGAGGGGGAAGTGGAGGTGGCCAAGAGGATTGAAAGCGCACAGGAAGATGTCCTGTGGGTTGTTCTCGGCTGTCCCATTGCGATCAAAGAGATCATCAATCTTGGCAAGCTTCTACGAACTGGAAAGATCAGGATCAGCGAGGTGACCAATGAAATCGAGGATGAGGAATCGAATCTTAAGGAGGAAAAGCGTCAGAAGATAAGGGTCCTCCGCCTCATCAATAAGATTCAAAAGGGGGGAAATGGGATTGAACTTCTCCAAAAGAAGTTGCACGGAATGAAGAGGAAATCCTCTAAGAAGAAGGTGGAGGGAGAGATTGCTAAGAAGCGAGCAGAGGTGCTGGATGCTTTTAAGAGGATCAACTTAAGAGGAGGGCAGATCAACAAGATCATTCAGAGGCTAAGGCAGTGGGACTTCCAACTGGAAAAGGCGAAAGAGGAGGTAAGAAGAATTGGCGCAGAATTAGGGATCTCAAGCCGTGAACCTGTAAAGTCTCTGAAGACGAAGAGGACGAACCCTAAACGAGGAGGCCTGGAGCAGAGGAATCGGACCTTTCAAAATTCCAAGCGCAGAATCAACCGGATGGAGGTGGAGTGTGGCCTTTCTTCTGAGCGGCTAAGAGAAGCTTTGAGGGCCATAGAGAATGGAGAGAAGAAGATCAAGGAGGCGAAGGCAGAATTGATCAAGGCCAATTTGAGATTGGTCATCTCTATTGCCAAGCGATATCTAAACCGGGGGCTCCAGTTTCTGGATCTCATCCAGGAGGGAAATATTGGGTTGATGAGGGCGGTGGAAAAGTTCGAATATCAAAGGGGCTATAAGTTCGGCACCTATGCCACGTGGTGGGTCCGACAGGCCATCACTCGCGCCATCGCTGATCAGGCCCGAACCATCCGCATCCCGGTCCATATGATCGAAGTCATCAACAAGCTGAACCGGACCTCTCGATCCCTCGTTCAGCAGATGGGAAGAGAACCAACCCTCGAAGAGATCGCCGAAAAAATGGGCGTCCCTCTTCATCACGTCCAGAAGATTTTAAAGGTCAGCAAAAGGACCATATCTCTTGAAACTCCGATCGGCGAGGAGGAGGACAGCCGTTTAGAGGATTTTATCGAGGATAAGGGATCCCTCTCCCCCCAGGAGGCGGCCATCAATTCCAATCTGGCAAACCAGACTCAGAGGGTCCTCTCGACCCTCGATAAGCGGGAGGAAAAGATTCTGAGGATGCGGTTTGGAATCGGGGAAAAACACGACCATACCCTTGAGGAGGTAGGACAGGACTTTAACGTGACAAGGGAACGGATCCGGCAGATCGAGGAGAAAGCCTTGAAGAAGTTAAAACATCCCAGTCGGGCGGAGAAGCTGAAGAGTTTTATAGAATATTAAAAAGGAGAGAGGACGATGAATATCTATGTGGGGAATCTGTCGTTTGACGTGAAGGAAGAGAACCTTCAAACAGCTTTTGAAGCTTACGGGCAGGTCGCTTCAGCCACGATCGTAAGGGATAAGTACAGCGGCCAACCCCGAGGCTTTGGCTTTGTCGAAATGCCTGATGCGAATGAGGCCCGGACGGCGATTGCCAACCTGAACGGAAAAGAGCTTCTCGGCCGGCAGATGAATGTCAATGAAGCCCGACCCCGGCCCAACCGTAGTAGAGGATCAGGAGGACCCGGAGGTCGAGGAGGAAGGTCCAATTTTGGTGGTGGCAGAGGCCGCTATTAAGACCGGGCGGGGTTCGGAGTGATATTTTTTGAATAATCGCTCCTAAGTTTTTTATTTTATGACTTCGACCTCCGAACTCATCCTCCATCATATCGGTTCTAATATGATGGTCAGTTTGCCATCGGGCAATGTAAACGACGAGGCCTTCAGTTTCATCCCGACCTTGATCTTTTTCACATCCATCTTTGGTATCCAGCCCATGATCTTCAGTCCACCCTCTACCTCTATAATCCCGAAGGGACAGGGCTCGAACTGAATGCTCGAAAATGGCATGAGAGGCTGTCTGACGGCGAAATGCTCCGGAGGGACATGAATCTTCGTAAAGGTCACCAGCTTCCCCTCTGAACTGATCTGCTTCCATTCCATGTCGCTCTGCATACAATTTGAGCAATCTGCCAGAGGGGGATAATATTTCTTCCCGCACTTCTTGCAAACGGTTGCCATGAACTTGCCTGCCGCCAGCTCATCGACAAATCTGTTCACCTTGGTCTGTCCAATGTTAAGAGAAAAATTTTTGAAGTCCATTCTATTCCCTCCTGAAGATATGAACGGCTACGATCTGTCCGGTTCCGCCGACATTATGGCTGAGTCCAATTTCGGGATTCTTCACCTGTCTTTCACCCGCTTCCCCTCTCAACTGCTTGGTGATCTCGATGGCCATTGATACACCCGTCGCTCCAATAGGATGGCCTTTGGATTTGAGTCCCCCATCCACATTGACGGGAATTTTTCCGCCGACATAGGTCTCTTTGGCCTCGATCAGCTTACCACCCTCCCCTCTCTCGCAAAAACCGAGATCTTCGTAAGCCACGATCTCTGCAATGGTGAAACAATCGTGAACGTTTGCCACATCGATGTCAGCGGGACCTACTCCGGCCATTTTGTAGGCGATTCTGGCCGCTTCCCTCGCCGCCAGGATGGAGGTTAACGATTTTCTGTCACCCAGCCTCAAGGTATCCGTGGCCAGACCGGATCCTACAATCCAAACCGGTTTCTTCGAGATGGCTTTCGCCCTCTCCTCGGAGGCGATGATCACGGCGGCGGCTCCATCCGTGATCAGACTGCAATCAAAAAGTTTTAAAGGATAAGCCACCGTAAAAGAAGTGAGGGCTTTCTGGAGATCGATCGCCTTCTGCATGTGGGCGTAAGGGTTGAGGCTGCCATAATAATGATTCTTCACCGATACCATGGCCAACTGCTCTTCGGTCGTTCCATATTCAGCCATGTGGGCATTGGCAATCATGGCATAATAACCGGGAAAGGTTGTCCCAAAGGGGTATTCCCAGATGGAGTCCCCTGCCTTTCCCATGATCTCAGTAGCGATACTGGTAGGAACCTCGGTCATCTTCTCCACACCCACGACTAAAACCACATCGGCCAGTCCAGAGGCCACGTTCATGATTCCGGTCCTCAGGGCCATGCTCCCTGTGGCACAGGCTCCCTCCACGCGAAAATTGGGCTTGGGATGAAATCCGATATAGTCGTGGACCTGGGCAGAAGGCTGAAGGCTCAACGCGAATTCATCTCCTGCAATCCCTGTGACCATGCTGTCCACTTCTTTGAGGGGAATACCCGCGTCTTCGACACAGGCCTTCACCGCCTCAAAGGCAAGCTCCCGCAGCGAAGCATCCGATCTGACCCCAAACTTCCCGTGACCAATTCCGACAACAGCCACTTTTTTCATATCCTTCTCCTATCCTCTCTTTCCGATCACCGTACTGGCGATCGTATTTTTTTGTATCTCTCTTGTGCCCTCATAGATTTCAGTGATTCTCGCATCCCGGTAATAGCGCTCCACTTCGTATTCCAGCATGTAGCCATATCCGCCATGAATCTGAATCGCCTCCTGGGCCACTTCCACGGCCACCCTCCCCGCATACATCTTGGCCATAGAGGTCCATTTCGGTTCGATCCTGCCCTGGTCAAAATTCCAGCCTGCCTTGTAGACCAGACACCTGGCTGCTTCAATCATCGTTGCCATATCCGCCAATTTGTGCTGGGTGACCTGGAACTCGGCCAACTTCTGGCCAAACTGCTCCCTTTTCCTGGCGTAGTCCAATGCCCGGTCAAAGGCTCCTTGCGCAATTCCCAACGCCTGGGCTGCCACCATCACCCTGCTCTCGTCAAAGAACTCGATCACTTGATAAAAACCCTTATTCGGGTTCCCTACGAGGTTCGCTTCAGGAACCCTCACCTGGTCAAAGGACATCTCTACGGTGGAGGTCATCTTGATGCCCATCTTCTCTCCGAGTTCACTCACCTCAAATCCCTTGCTCCCCTTTTCGACAATCAAGGTGGACATGCCCCGATAGCTCGGTTTTGACTCCGGGTCGCTCTGACAAAGAACGATGAAAAAATTGGCAATGCCTCCATTAGAAATGAAGGTTTTCACCCCGTTGATCAGATACCCGTTCCCGTCTTTGACCGCCGTCGTCCGAACCTGAGTGAGATCGCTTCCATGATCCGGTTCTGTAAAAGCCCCGCCGGAGATCGCTTCCCCTCGGGTAATGGGGACGAGGTATTTTTTCTTTTGAGCTTCGTTCCCGAATCTCAAAATGATCTCCGAGGAGAAGTTGGCGATGCTTAGACAAACCCCAACCCCCGAATCCCTTCTGCAGAAAGCCTCGACGATCAATGCATTTTCGAGAATTCCATATCCCTGCCCGCCATATGCCTCGGGGTAGTGAATCCCGATAAATCCAAGTTGAGCGGCCTTCTTCAGGTAGGCGAAAGGATATTGATGGTTCCTTTCAAGGTCCAAAATGACGTCTTTGTCAAATTCTCCCTTGGCAAAATCATCAGCGGCTTTTTGTATCTCTCTCTGCTCTCCGGTCAAATCGAAATTCATGCTTTTCTTCTCCTTTATGGGGGTCCACTCAACAGGGTTTTAATATCTCAAAAATGCCGGGTAGTTGTCAACTGTCTAATGAAAGAAAAATCGGGGAGGAGGATCATTGGGTAATTTTTTCTAGGCAAAAGATAAGATTTGAATTGGCAGATTCTCCCAGGTTTGATTCTTCTACATACAGATCTTCAACTTAGTAAAAGCTAGGAAACTTGTGACTACTGATTGTAGAGCAGAGTCAATGCGTGGTAATGAGAGAACGAAGGGCTTTATTCACGGACTCAGAATCAGGGAAATGCTTCTTTATATCAGGATCGAGCATCACCGCGCCATCCTCTTGAGTGAAATAATGGACCTCAACTGACCCATCCTGCTTATTAATCTCAACCGTATGCCCCTGTCGATAAGCTCTAAAATGCTTTCCCCGGATCCCACCCGAAAAATCATACTCATTTCTCATTTCATTGACTCTGTGGTTCTTCTCATTTCTTTTCATAATCTTTCCGTTCTCTCCTTGTTGCCTTCCTGCTGCTGATAATGCGTATTCTGCCGTTCCTTTCTATATATGATACCACAATTAACCTGCTTTTTGAAGATAACCCAATGTCGACGTATCTATTCTCCTCAATCGAGTGGTCCGGGTCGTCTATTGTTACCGAAAATGGGTCATTAAAAACCGTCTTCGCCTCGTCGAAGCTCACTCCGTGTTTCTTTAAATTCTCATTTGCCTTGCTTTCATCCCATTCAAATGTGAGTGGCAATGATCCTCCTTTTTCCTTATCGTAAGTAGTCTGCTGGAAAAATGCGATCTTGCCTGTTTCTTAGCTCACAGCTCAAACTTCGCCATACCCTGTCAAAAAAATTGCGGAAGAAGCCCGCCACAAATTCAGGAACCCCTCTGTTCTCCAGAGATTTCATCAGTCTCGATCAGGAAAATCAGGTTTTCGGCCCCGAACCATACAATTCTTTAACCTTGATTCGGTCAATGGAGCCGTCTTCCTTTTTCGGAAGAGAGGCAACAAATTGGACGTAGCCTGGTTTTTTATAGCGAGCGATTCGACCTCCTACAAAATCGATCAGTTCTTGATCTGTTAATTTGGCGTTGGGCTTCAGGGCACAAATGGCCTTGACCCCTTCCCCAAACTTTGGGTCAGGAACTCCGATGACCGCCACCTCCTGAACGCTTGGGTGTTCAAGAATCACCTTTTCAACTTCTATGGGATAGACATTTTCACCACCAGGCTTGATCAGTTCCTTTTCCGCCTTCCTCCCCGCGAACCAGAGGTACCCCTCTTGATCCATGCGCCCCGAATCTCCGGTGTGGTGCCACTCATCCCGGAAGGTGTGTTTCGTTAAATCCCCTTCTCCCCAGTATCCATGAAAAACGAGCGGACCGCGAACCAAAATCTCTCCCACTTTTCCCGTTTCTGCCTCATGGTCGAACTCATCTACAATTTTTATATCGACCAGGGGACCGGCTTTTCCCGCACACCCGGGTTTTTCTCGATTTGAACAAACGCTGGTCAAACCCATCGTCTCTGTCTGGCCATAAACCATCCAGAATTGGCCATGGCCAAGGGTTTCAAATCTCTTGATGGTCTCTTGCATATCGATACCCAATATATGTTTCAGGGAGGAGAGGGTGAACTCCCCTTTCGCCTGCTCATCGAGCAGCTGGAGAAGAATCGGTGGAAAGTCGCCGATGAGGGTGATCCTTTCCTGGTCGATCATCTTTCCCGCAACTTTCGGATCAAATTTCGAAATCATCACGTTTCTTCCGCCAACATGCATCATCACCAGGGCTGCGAACATCCCTGCGATATGAAAGAGAGGGAGAATATTCAGATAGGCTTCTTCAGGCGTGAGGCCCATGATGGCGATATTTTGAATCGTACAGAAAATGAGATTGTGATGACTGATCACTGCTCCCCGGGGTTTTCCCTGAACGGCAGCCGTATGCATGATGACAAAGGGATCGTCGCCGCCCAGTTCCACTGGTTCCACCGGTTTCGCGGGTTGGCTTTTCAGAAGGGAATCGAAAGGAATGTACATTCCGCAGGCCGGTCCGAAGGTCACAAATTCTTTCAGCGAAGGGCAGATCGATCGAAGATCGGAAATGGGCTTCTCGAAATCAGGGTCAACGACGGCCATGACCGGTTGAGTATTCGTAAGATTATACCCAATCTCTTCCGCAGAAAGCCGAAAATTAACGGGAACCATGATGGCCCCGGCTGCCGCGATCCCCCCCATCAGGGGAAAAAATTGCGGATCGTTCTTGGCCAAAATGGCAATCCGGTCACCTTTGCGGACTCCTTTTCCACTCAGCCAGCCGGCCACCCGGTTGGCCCGATCAAAGAGTTCTCCGTAAGTCACTTTCTCATTTTCTGCCTTGATGGCGATCCGATTCTTGAAGAGCGTTGCATTCCTCTTATACATGTCATAAATCGTAAAGCTTCTCACTCTCATTTCCTTCCCCCCTTCTGTCTTCTGCTACGCTTCATGTCAGCCAACGTTTTCGACGTTTGTAGTGCTTTACTTCGCGGTAACTCTTCTTCTTCCCCACTTCGGTCAGGCCGAGATAGAATTCCTTAATATCAGCATTCTGCTCGAGTTTGTCTGATTGGTCATCCAGAACGATTCGCCCGTTTTCCATCACGTAGCCGTGATCTGCGATGGAAAGGGCCAGACGGGCATTTTGTTCAACCAACAGAATGGTCACCCTTTCTTCCCGGTTGATCCGTTTGATGATTTCGAAGATCTCGGAAACCAGGAGGGGCGAAAGGCCCATGGAAGGCTCATCCAGAAGCATCAGTTTAGGAGAAGCCATCAATCCCCTGCCGATGACCAACATCTGCTGCTCTCCTCCGCTGATATAGCCTGCCAGGGTATTCCGGCGCTGAACCAAGCGGGGGAAGTAACTAAAGACCATGTCCATATCCTGTTTCATCTTCTTCGCATTTTTGTTGGTATGCCCCCCGACGACTAAGTTTTCTTCTACGGTCAGATCGCCAAAGACCCGGCGGCCCTCCATCACCTGGAAGATGCCCATGCGAACGATCTTCTCGGGAGAGGTCTTATCAATTCTCTCTCCTCGAAAATTGATATATCCATCCGTGACCTCCCCATCCTCAGAATCGAGGAGTCCGGAGATCGCCTTGAGGGTAGTCGTTTTCCCGGCCCCGTTATTCCCAAGAATCGTCACAATCTGCCCGTCGTTGATCTGAAGGGACATTCCCTTCAGAACGAGTATGACGTTATGGTAAATGACCTCAATGTTATTGACCAGTAATAACGGCTCCATGTCAACCCCGATAAAAATCGTCTTCAATGATGCAAATCGCAAAGTAATATCCTCCCCCTGAATGGGGGAGGATTAAGGCGGGGGTGAAACATAACATGCCCCCTCACCCTCGCCCTCTCCCACCAGGGGAGAGGGTAATCATATGGCTATTCTCTAACCAACAACCACACCCTATGCCCCTAACCTCGAATAGGTCAAATCGACCTCGCCCAGATAGGCCTTGATCACGTGCTCATTTTGACGGACTTCTGCTGGCTTCCCCTCTGCAATCTTCTCACCGAAATCGAGCACGCAGACGCGGTCTGATATGTCCATGACCACTCCCATGTCATGCTCGATCAGGATGATGGTCACACCCCATTCCTCATTGATATCGAGAATAAAGCGGGCAATGTCCTCTGTCTCCTCCAGGTTCATTCCTGTCGCGGGCTCGTCGAGGAGAAGAATCTTCGGTTTCATCGCCAAAGCGCGTGCTAACTCCACCCTCTTCTGAAGACCAAACGGAAGTGTATGGACAACGCTTTTTCGAATTTGCTCAATTTCCAACAGATCAATAATGGTCTCCTCGATTTCCCTGCGCAGGGCGATCTCCTCACGCCGTGCCTTGCCATAATAGATCCCACCGGAAATGAATCCCGACTTAAGGTGGACATGATGCCCCAGCTTGATGTTGTCGAGGACGGTCATATGCTTGAACAATTCCACATTCTGAAAGGTCCGGGCGATCCCTAAAGAAGCCACCCTGTGGGGCTTCATGTCTAAAATATTCTGTCCCCCAAACATGATCTTTCCCCTTTCGGGATTGTAAAAACGATTGATACAATTGAGGAGGCTCGTCTTGCCTGCGCCATTCGGCCCGATGATAGCAAAGATCTCGCCCTTATTAACGCTGGTGCTCACCCCGGCAAGGGCTTTAAGCCCACCAAAGCTCAGGTGGATATCTTCAATTTGAAGTTGGATCTCTTCTGCCATAACCAATCACTAAGTCAAAAAGTCCCGTATTTCCTTAGTCTAATAGTCTTGTAGTCCCTTAGTCTCGTAGTCTTGTGGTCTCGTAGTCAACTACTTGACTATATGACTACCCGACTATCCGACTACTTGAATATATATGACTATATGACTTCCTGACTATGCTCCTTCGACTTGTTTTACTCTGACTTTGGTTTTCATCCGGAATTCTTTGCCGTCCCGGTAGCGGATATGCGATTCGACTTCCAGCTCTTTCTGCTCTCCGTACAGGGCATCGATGAGATGCTTATATTTTTCTGCCACAAATTTTCTTCTCACCTTTCTGGTTCGGGTCAGCTCCTCATCGTCCGCATCGAGCTCCTTATATAAGAGGACAAACCTCTTGATCTGAGCCACCTTGGGAAGGGTCTGATTGACTTTTGCCACCTCTTTGGCAATGAGGTCATAGACCTTATCTTTTTGAGAAAGGTCTGTGAAGGTGGTATAGGGAAGCTGATTATTCTCTGCCCACTTGCCTACATTGTTCATGTCAATGTTGATCATCGCTGTGATGAAGGGTTGATCCTGACCGATGACAAGGGCATCGATAATGTAAGGACTGAATTTGAGTTTGTTTTCGATCAATTGGGGAGAAAATCTGCCTCCATCTGTCAACTTCATCACATCCGACATCCGGTCAATGATGATGACTTGGCCGTCATCGTCGATGATCGCCGCATCTCCGGTATGGAACCAACCATCCCTTAAAGCCCTCTTGGTTGCCTCGGGATCTTTATAGTAGCCTTTGAAGATCGTATCTCCTTTAAATATTAGTTCCCCGTCATCGGAGACCTTGATCTCGATTCCGGGAAGGGGTTTGCCCACCGTATCCAGACGGATATCGTCTGTTCGGTGAATCATCGTACCCCCGGATTGTTCCGTCATGCCGTAAGCTTGTTTAATGTTTACATCCAACGCCTGAAACATATGGAATATCTCCGGCCCGAGGGGAGCCCCCCCTGTATAGACATGACGGACTTTTGCCAGTCCCAGATAATTCTTCAGAGAACGAAAAAGAAGCCAAAAACCGATCCATTTCAGGAATCTCAGATAAATCGGTGGCGTTTTTTTCTTAAGCTTAAAATCGGTCACCCGATAACCGATTTTCAAAACCAATTGATAGACATATCGCTTGATCCAGGCCGCGTCTTGTATCTTAACCTGTATGTCCGAGCACATCTTTTCCCAGATCCTGGGCGGAGCCAGCATGATATCCGGACCGATCTCGCGTATGTTTTGTTGAGCGGTCTCCACTTTTTCCGGGAAATTAACCGTGAAGGCTTTCGTCAGGCTCCAGTACAGGGCATAGTGTTGTTCTCCGATCCAGGAGAGAGGCAGGAAGGAGACATAATTGTCCGTTTCTCTCGCTTCGTCCACCTGATCGATAAATCGTCCGATGCTGGTCATGTTCTTGTGGGTGATCATGCTCCCCTTGGGAAGACCCGTCGTACCCGAAGTATAAACGATTGTTCCCACATCTTCCGGGGAGACTTGATCGATCATCTCTTCAAAAAGGTTAGGGCTTTTATTGGCCAGCTCTCGCCCTGATGTTTGCACATCCTTAAGAAAGGTCAAAATGGGATCATCATAACTCCTCATCCCTTTGGGATCATCCACAATAGCCTTTCTTAGCTTGGGACATTTCTCTTTGATGCTCAGAATCTTGTCGGCTTGTTCCTGATCTCCCGCCATGACGAAAATGGAATCAGAGTGGTTGATAATATATTCTACCTGATCCAGATGGCTGTCCGGATAGATCCCGACCACTGCCCCCCCAAGCGATTGCACAGCAAGCTCACAATAAAACCATTCGGGCCGATTGTCCCCGATCACGGAGAGCTTGTCCCCTTTTTGAAATCCAAGCTCATGGAGACCCAGAGCGAAATCCCTCACATTCTCGTAATATTGCCTCCAGGTAATCGCCTGCCAGATCCCGAACTCCTTTTCTCTGAGAGCGACCTTTTTATCCCTGTACTGGAGGGCATTTTTTCTTAATAATGCAGGAAGGGTATGTCGTTCCATGTCAGGCATCACCCCCCACCCTCCCCTCTCCCCGGCGGGGAGAGGGATAGGGTGAGGGGGCCTCTCGTCAAGAAATTAACTGCGTTTGTATCCGCTTTCTTAATCCAGACGGATCCAATCCGAGATCGGATCAAATTTTACGGTTTTAGAATTTCCCCGATAAACTCTCCCAACCGGGATGCTATTGTCTTTAATCGTTATCGGAGGCATGAGTCCTCCAACATCAAAGTTCTTGATGGATTGGAGCGCCTTGACCAGGTTGTCTCCTGTAAATCCGCCTTTCATCTTGTCGGCACGCTTAAAACATTCGACATAGAGAAGAGTGGTTGCGAAATTCTCCATATAGGATTGGGAACGGTATTCCACTTTAGGATATTTCTTCTGGGTCCACTCCCTGATTTTCTTGATCATCGGAACGTCTTCCTGGAAGTAGAAAGAATAAGCGGTCACCCCGGTATACTCCTCAGCCAGGGGGCCTAACTCTTTCAGAAGTTGCAGCTCTGTTGACCAGAAGGTGCCCATAAACTTTGCATTCAGGCCATAATCCTTACTCTGTTTGATCACCGCTGCAATGGGATTGCTCACATATCCTTGGAAGATACAGTAATCGACCTTTTTCGCCTTCATATCGAGGACCTGGGTCGTGATGTCCACTCCTCCCACTTGTGAAACCTCTTCGGCGACGAGTTTAAGACCCATTTTCTTACACATCTCCCGACCCGCAGCAATGGGTTCCCTGCCAAATTCGGTATCGCTATAGAAGAAGGCTACGTTGGCCCCCGGTTTTTCTTTAACGATGTATTTTAATAAAACAGCAAACTGCTCGGCATAAGTGGGTGCGGCAAGGAAGAGGTAAGGATTCTCTTTGGGGTTAGCTGCCTCACTAGTCATGGTATAAGCAGAGTAAAGGACCTTATATCGGGTCTTAATCTCCGGCCCCAAGGCCTTGGTCATGCCTGTGCTCTGGCCGAACATAATCTGCGGATTATACTGAGCGTAGAGTCTTTTAAAGGCGGCAATCCCCACATCGTCTTTATATTCGCCATCTGCCCAGTAGTATTGAATCTTTTTACCATTGATCCCTCCAGCTTCATTGGCCATATCCACGACATCCTGCATGGCTGCGCTGCCTTCGATCCCTGCAAAAGCGAACCGCCCTGTAAAGGGATGAATCGCGCAGATCGTAGGTGTTTGCTGGGCCATCGCAATGCTGAAAGGCCCAAGAAATAAAATGAAACCAAGAACAAAAAATCCTATTTTCTTCATAATGGGTTCCTCCTTCAATGAATGAATGATGAAAGGTTGACGGTTTGAATAGAGACTGGCAATCACCTCCCTCCGATATTCTCCTTCAGTAAGAAAAAGGCCAAAGGGTGAAAAACTTCTTAATGCGGTTCCAAATTTCAGCTAAACCGCGCGGTTCAAAAATAAGAAAACTCACAATGAGAAACCCAAAGACGACATCCTTAAATGGGATCAGCAGATGTTCCATCCCCGGCATATAGTTCTTTGCATTCTCCGCCATGACATTCAAGACTTCAGGAATCAAGGTCATAAAGATGGCTCCAAAAATGGAGCCAATGACGCTTCCCAATCCCCCTACGATAACCATCGCAAGATACTGGATACAAAGCGTAAAAGGAAAGTGATCCGGCGTTACCACCTTTAAAAAACTGACCCATAACGCGCCTGAGACACCAGCGTAAAAAGAGCTGATGGCGAAGGCGCTCAATTTGTATCGGAAGAGATTGATCCCTATGATCTCGGCCGCAAGGTCGCGGTCACGGATCGCCACAAAGGCTCTGCCCATTTTCGAGCGAACAAGGTTCCGTGCATAGCCCACTCCGAGCACAACGAAGACAAGGGTAATCCAATAAAAATCCTTTTCGGTACTGAATTGAAAACCCCCGATCTGAGGTGGTGGAATATGGATTCCTGTGATTCCTTTTGTCATCGATTCCCAATGCACAAAGATAAATCCAAAGATAAACTGAGCGGCCAGGGTGGCGATACAGAGATAGAGTCCCTTCACCCGAAGTGAGGGGATGCCAATGATCATCCCGGCCAAAGCCGAGACAAGGCCGGCCAGAGGAATCGACAACCAGAATGAAATCCCGAGGCGGGTAATCAGGATGGCTGAGGCATAAGCCCCCACACCAACAAATGCAGCGTGACCAAGGGAAATCTGCCCGGTGAAACCGGTCAAAAGATTGAGGCCGACAGCCCCGATCACAGCGAACCCGATGATATTGGAAACATAAAGCATGTGGGCGTTGGCAATGAAGGGAAAGACGATAAGAAAAATGAAGAAGAGAGCTAACCAGAATTTGACAAAACGGGACTGGAAGATCTCCTCATCCTTGATGTAATTCTCTTTGTAATCACCGCACCGCATATTGGATTAACTCATTTCATCGTTCGTTGATTCCGCAATCCGAATTCCGAATTTGATCAGACTCTCTCTATGATGACCTTACCAAACAGCCCGTAAGGCCGGATCATGAGGATGATCAGAACAATAAAAAACGGAGCCACATCTTTTGCGCCTCCTCCAACCAGTGGATCGATATAGAGACCGGCTAAATTTTGTAAAATTCCAACAATAAAACCACCGAGGATCGCCCCTCCGATGCTATCCAGCCCCCCCAAGATGATGACGGACAATACGGCGAGACCAACATCTCCCATGTAGATGTTGATCCCGCTGATATTTCCAATCACGATCCCTCCGATGACCGCAGCAATGGCACCGAAACTCCAGCTCAGGGCAAAGACCTTTTTTACACTGACGCCCATGGAAAGGGCAGCCTGCTGGTCATTGGCTGTGGCCCTCATGGCCACACCCGTACGTGAAAATTTGAAGATAAAGATGAATAGGACGGTGGTAATGACGGCGAAGACGAACCCCCAGAAGAGCCCTGAGGGAACCACGGCGAAACCGAGGTTGAAGGGTTTGGGCGGAAAAATCTGCGGAAAGGCACGATAAGTGGGATTCCAAATCATATACATGAGGCCTCTGAGAATGGCTCCCAACCCGATCGTCACCATAATGACTGAAATGATGGGCTCTCCAATCAGGGGTCTTAAAATGAGAGGTTCGATGGCGATCCCGAGAAGGATGGCAAAGATGACGGTGATCGCGAAGGCGATCCAAAAAGGGACGTGTACAATGGTTAAGGCAGTGAAGCAGATAAATGCCCCCAGGGTCATGAACTCACCCATAGCCAGATTGAGGACGCTGGTGGCCTTATAAATGAGAACAAACCCGAGGGCGATCAAGCCGTAGACGCCGCCCGTAGCCAATCCGGCAACGATGACTTGAATTAGGATGGAAAAATCCATAGATTCGTTTTATCGAGAAAGGATAGTAATCCGCTCTCTAAGACCGGCGATACACTCTAAAAAGAATCCGCTTTATTTTGACCGATGAGAATTCTAACCACCCAATAAATGGATAAAAGGGTATACTGACGGGATCAGTATCTTACAAACCCCTTGAGCGATTTTTATTTAACAGAATGATGTCTTAAATGTCAACCCTTCGGCTCACCGGCCTGAAGGCCCGCGTATGCTCAGGGTTGACCCTGAGCGGACCTTCTTTGCCCCGCCTTAAAAGGCGGGGCATTGCGCCGCGAACGGGTCAATAATATTTATCTTTTCGTTTTAGTCTATCACTTGGAATAATCGTAGAAACCTTTCCCGCTTTTCCTCCCCAGTTGGCCGGCCCGGACCATCTTCCGTAACAAAGGACACGGCCGGTATTTGGAGTCTCCCAGTTCTTTATAGAGATTGTCCTGAACCATCAGCAGGGTGTCCAAACCCACCAGGTCTGCGAGTGCCAAGGGACCGATGGGATGATTGGCACCGAGGACCATTCCTTTATCGATATCTTCCGCCGAGGCAATCCCTTCTTGAAGGACAAAAATGGCTTCGTTGATCATCGGAACCAGAATACGATTTACCGCAAATCCCGGCGCTTCGTTTACGGTGATGGGGATCTTTCCCAACTTTTCGGACAAAGCCTTGATGACCGCAAAACTCTCTTGAGAGGTCGACTGCCCCTTGATAATCTCCACCAACTTCATGACCGGCACGGGGTTGAAGAAATGCATACCGATCACCTTCTCCGGTCGCTTTGTCATGGAAGCGATTTCGGTAATGGAAAGCCCGGAGGTGTTCGTCGCGAGGATTGTATCTTTGGCGCTGAACTGATCCAGTTCCTTGTAGACCTGTTTCTTCAAATCCATATTTTCAATGACGGCCTCAATGACAACCTGCGCTCCTTTCACTGCCTCGGCGATGTCCAAGGTCCCCTTTATCTTGGACAACAATGCATCGGCCTGTTCCTTGGTCATCTTCCCTTTGCCAATGGCCCGTTCGTAATTCTTCTTGATCATGTTCAGTCCACCCTGCACAAAGCGGTCTTCGATGTCCCGCATGGAAACGTCAAATCCTGCCTCAGCCGAAACCTGAGCAATTCCCGAACCCATCAAACCCGCCCCCAATACACAAATCTTCTTAATTTCCATCTTTCTTTCCTCCTCCTATAAGTTTGCTATGCGAATAGCGTTCGGCGCCTTTAGTTGGACAGCGGAAAAGACTTTACCAATACAGGACTTATCTTGTCAAGAGTTATTGAGGAGCGCTCCGATTACAGGGATTGTAAAGTCCAGGTTGACACAGGAGGTTGGAATTCGTAATCTAAGATTTAACACCCGGGAGGGAGCTTACACAATGAGACTCTACCTGATTCAACATGGGGAGGCAAAGCCTGAGACCGAGGATCCAGAACGCTCATTAACTGCGAGGGGCGAAAAGGAAGTCCTGGCTGTTTCAAAGACGGCAGGAGGTCTTCGGGTCCGACCCTCGAAAATCTATTACAGTGGGAAATTACGAGCAAAACAGACTACCGAGATCTTTGCGAGGGCTTTAAGCATTTCTGACTCCCTTGTCCAGCCTGCCCAGGGACTCAACCCAAATGAAGATATCCATCCATGGGCGGAACGAATTTCTAAAGAAAAGGAAGATCTCATGCTCGTTGGCCATCTTCCATTCCTTGAAAAACTGGCCTCTTTCCTCCTCTGTGGAGATGAGAGAGCAAGGCTGGTATTGTTTCGCTATGGAGCGATCGTTTGCCTTGATCGGAAAGAAGACAAAGGCTGGGCAGTCCGCTGGATTCTTACACCGGAAATGGCCAACTTAATGAGCTGAAAGAACACTAATCTCAGAGCTTAGAGTTTAGATTTCAAACTTCAGATTTTTCAATCTGCGATCCGAAATCTGTAATTTGAAATATCAATAAACAATCCCCGCATATCCTACAAAACTATCGTCGGGCATGATATCATAGCTGGTATAATAATCGAGAAGTATCCCTTTTTCCGCTCCCAGGACCTTGCAGGTGGTCATGGCTGAGACTGCCGCCCCTGCACTGCAGGCGCTGTTATTCTCCAGGGCATGTTTTAGAAGGCCTGCTGTATCCATTTTCACCGCCCGATCGACAAATCCTTTGTCGTTTTCCTCCTTCACCCATTTCACAGAAGCCGGACCGATTCCTTTACTTAAAAAACCATAATTAGGACCGTAGTGAGTCAAATCGGTGGACCCGATGGCAAGGATCGAAATCCCTTCCTTCTTCGCAATCTCAGCAACTTCCTTCCCGAGCGTTTCGGCCTTAGGAGAAAGGGGGGCCCGGATGGCGACAAGCTTTGCCTCGGGAAAAAAATATTTCACCATAGCCAGTTGAATCTCAACCGTGTTATCCCCGCTGGTCGGACTCTCTTTCTTTACGTTCATCTTTTTCATTAACTTTTTTACAAAACCTTCATGAGTCTCAATATCACCGAATGGTGTCTCGCAGGCTTCTTCGGTCACAATCCGGGGAAGATCTTCAGTGGAAAGATGACCTCCATAAAGGACAACCACCTCGGCCTTGTTTTTTGACTTCAAGGTATGAAAGACCCTCGCGGCGAGCTTTCCGGAAAAATACCAGCCCGCGTGGGGGACAATTCCTCCCAGTCCCTTGCCCGATGGAAGTTGAGAAGGTGACCATCCCTCCAAATACGATTCAATCTCCCTCTGACACTCCTTCCTATCAACAGGATACCAACCTCGTGGCAATGCCCTCGTTCTCCGGTTCATGGCCTGCTCCTCCGTTTCTTAATAGGGTTCGAGGATTCAAGAGCTCAAGGGTTCTAGGGTTCTAGTTACGATCCTTTCACTCGACCCCTTGGCCCCTAGGACCCTGCCTTTTATATTCTTTCCAGCGTGGGCATTCCCATCAGGTTGAGTATATTGGCCATCACCTTTTGAAATGCCCCGACCAAAGAGAGGCGAAAGGTTTGAAGTTTCTGATCTTGAAGATGAATGAATGCAACCTGGACGTCGGCTCCTGGATCCGGGTGCTCGTAAAAATTGGTAAAGGACGTCGCCAGATCAAAGGCATATTCTGTCAGTTGAGAAACTCTGAAAGTCTTACCGGCTTTGCTAACAACCGAAGGGAAACTTTCTATGACTTCCAGAAGCCCTCTCTCCGTTGTAGTTATATTATCTGGAACGCAACTACTATTCCAGCTAAAATCAATCTTCCGCTCTTCAGCTTTTCTTAAAATGCTGCACGCCCGAGCATGGGCATATTCTAGGTAAATACCTGTATTCCCGGTCGTCTTCAATGCCTCATCAAAATCGAAAACAATCCGACTCTCCAATGCAAATTTCAGCAAATAATACCGGATCGCCGCCGATGCCAGAGAAGAGGCGGCGCCTTCGTCCAGCGGATGGTCCGCCTTCTCGATCACCTTCTGCCTCACCCTCTGGATGAAATCTTTTGCCTTCACTCCTGTTCCGGAGCGACCCGACATGGCATAGGCCTTTTTCTCCTCGGTCTCCTCCATACCCAGAAGCCGGGCAGCCTGTGGAGAAAGATTAACCACTTCATAGGCCAGATGGATGGAGGCGTCCGCCTCTTTCTCAAACCCCATCTTCCGCAGGCATTCCCGAACGACTTGCTGAGGATAACTCTGCCGTGTATCGATAACATTGATGACCATTTCGGCGCAGCCAAACTTTTTTGAATGCTTCTCCGCTGGTTCGCCATCTTTAGCCGTGGTCCAGAGCATCTCTCCGTTGGCCTGTAAACCCCAGCGCTTGTAAAAAAAATCCTTCTTGAGCAGACCAAACTTCCAGAGCTGGTAAGCAATATCCTTCCCTGTATAAGTGACACTCCCGTTGGATCGGACAAGGATCTTGTCCAGACTTTTCATGCCTTCGTCCGTCTCAACGAGTCCGCCGAAAGGGACCACCCAGCACCCTACATTCGGACCCTCTGTCTCATATCGAAGAGCCTTCTTCTCTTTCAGAAGCTCAAACGTGGCCTCCCAGAATCCACCGGCAATGATATCGGACTCCCAGTTGAGAAGGTCATAAAAAATAGAGAGTTGACCTATCGTTTCCAGGTGAGACTGGACAATCTTTGTGGCTAACTCTTTAGAAAAAACAGCAACAGGATCGATCCCCCCTTCGATCCTGTGGAGAACCCCCTCCCTTTTCTCAAGCAGAGACGGTGTTTTCTCAAATTCGTTCTGGAACCGGGCGTAAAGGTCCCAGCAGAAGTAATCAAGAGGCTGATCTCCCGGGATTTTCTCCCAGATGGGAATAAAGCCGGACGCCTCGGCGTAAACAGGAGGATCGAGATAAAGGAGGGCCGTCACCACATCGACTACCTGGAGACCCGTATCATCTATGTAATTACAAACCTCCGTTGAAAAACCGAGCCATTTGAGAACTCTGGCCACGGTGTCTCCCAAAACCGAATTCCTGAGATGACCAATATGCATTGCCTTGTTGGGATTCACACTCGTATGTTCGATGAAGACTTTTTCCCTCGCCTCCGAAGCAGGCTTCCCAAAATATTCGCCCTCCTGAAGGATTCGGGGAACGAGGTCTTGAGCAAGAGCAAGCCAGTCAATTTTGAAGTTTAGATAGAAAGAGGTTGATGTGATTTCACGGATAAAAGGCAGACCCTTTGATCTCAGTTCTTCAACTGTTTCCTCAGCTATCTTTACTGGTGATTGGTGCCTTTCTTTTGCAACTCCCGAACAAGCGGCGCTCGAAAAATCACCCCACTCCCGGTTTGGAGGGACATTGAAGGGAATTTCCTTAATTTTAAGAATCCCCTTTAACACTTCTGCGACGTCTTCCTTTATCATCTCTCGTTTTTTCCCTTGTCCGTCAATTATTATGGGGTTGGACAAGAAAAGTCAAGGCAATTGAAAATTGACAGTGAAAAGAATTCGGGAATATAATTCAATCATAAGCACAGACGAATTCAGTTCAGTCAAACATAAGGAGTTTTCGTTTATGGAAAGCACACTGAAAAAATATGCTCGAAAGATTGAACGGGGGGAAGTCAATCCACACCTCCAATACGATGGGAAAGCGAGCGGTTTGATTTTAGATCCCCTTCGGAAGGACATCCCCCTCGAAATCCTGGGGTTCGGAATTTATCAACTGAGTTCTCGTTTCACTGCCAGAGAGACCGAGGCAAAAGAGATTGTTCTCGTTCCTCAGGAAGGGAAGTTCGAGGCAGAGGTGAATGGAAAACGATTTTCCGGAAAGAGATTGGGCGGACCTTTCTCAAACGCTTCTGGAAAATCGAACGCTTCCGCTCTCTATGTCCCTTGTAACTCCAGATTGAGAATAAGGGGAAAAGGAGAGGTTGTCTTCTTTGAAGCCCCTGCCCTTAAACAAAAACCTGCATTTTATCTATCGAATCGACAAGTGCTGTCGGTCTCAAGAGGGGAATGGGTCTGGCGCAGGAATGTCACCCCTCTGATCAGCCCGAGGGATGCCAGCTCGAACCTGGTGGTTGGAGAAACATACAGCCCCCCGGGCTTCTGGTCCGGAACGCCCCCTCATCTGCACGATAGGGAAAAACCTCAATCAGGAGAGTCGAGTCATGAAGAGGTCTATTACCACCGTTTCAATTGGAGAAAGAGGCCCGGGGATCAGATCGGGCCTTACGGCGTTCAGCTCCTTATGGATGGTAAGCGATTGATGAAGGCCTTTCTCATCGAGGATAAGAGTATCTTTGCCATTCCCGGGGGTTCCCATCCAGTGGTTGCCTCTCCTGTTTCCGAACTCGTCTATCTGTGGGGATTGGCTGGCAGGGGAGAAGCGTTGATGATGAGGGATCTTCCGGAATTTACCCACCTCAAGGCCTTTGAAGAATTTTTTAAAAGCCTGGAAGGAATGAGAAAGAAAAAGATTCTCTCCAAAGAAAAGTTTAGGGACCTCTGCGCTTCCTACTCTTTTACAGGAGAACAGAAAGTCCTATTAACTGCGATGCTCAGAGAAAAGGGATATGAGATCGATCAGCGAACATCAAGCTCCTAGTCAGGATCGAATTCTCCGGTCCCTCGGTGTATTTTCCATCGACCTTCTGAAAATTTACCCAAGGTCTTTCTGCTCGAAAAATGGATTATGGTACGGGTTGATTCGAACGCCAGAGGGTAAAAGATTAGCAATCATGGGAGAGAGAAGTCAGGTCCTCAGGGATGCCTTTCAAGGAGATTGTTATCACCGATTATCCTCGCTCAAGCTTTGTGATCTCTCAAGGGAGAACACGGAGTGCCTGATGGATCTCTTCTCTTACACGAAGCCAGTCTCCCTCCGGAATTATCCGATGACCGTCGGCGCCGGAGATCCACTCGGGTTTGCCACCCCAGGATATATTCGAGCCATCAGAAAATTTCAGGCTCGTCCAGTCCTGGCTCAACAATCGGCCGACGAAAATCAACGAACGGGGAGAAATTTCACCCAAGCGATCCGGGATGCTGCTTGGGCGGTCTTTCAGGAGAATTATCAGGAACGCTATGGAGCAGACGGGGACCACTTGAAATCCCTTCGGGAGGTCAGGGGTGCCCTGGATGCCGGAGCCTCCATGATCACGCTCGACCTGTCCGGAAAAATGGACCCCGAAGTCCTGCTGCAGCCGAGGGAGCTGGTCGACCGGAAGTTTAGAGAGGAGATCGATGAAGGGGATGCGAAAGTCATCTTCCACCTTTTCCTGGATAAAGAATTCACATGGAAAGGCACGGAGGGGCGATTCTCCATCCGATTCGACGAGGAAAGCGTTAAACGGAATGCCCTCCTTTTTTACAAGGCGCTTGACTTTACTGAAGAGGTTTATGAATGGATTCGTCTTCGAAGAAAAAATCAAGATGCCGTCGATCTTGAAATATCGCTGGACGAGACATCCATCCCAACCTCACCGGAAAAGCATTTCTTCCTTGCCCTTGAATTGAGCCATCGGGGCGTTCATATTCAGTCCCTCGCGCCGCGATTCGTCGGAGAGTTCCGGAACGGCGTCGATTTTGGAGGGGATCGGGAAAGCTTCCGCAGACAATTTTATCGGCATGTCCTCATCGCCGAAGATTATGGCTACAAAATATCGATTCATTCCGGCAGTGATGAATTTCCCCTCTTCCCGGATCTCGGAGAGCTGTCAAAAGGGTCTCTCCATTTGAAAACGTCCGGAACGAGCTGGCTCGAGGCGATGCGACTCGTCGCACTCGTCCATCCTCTCCTCTACAGGGAGATGCACTCATCGGCACTTTCTGGATTGATTGAGGCATCGAAGCCTGACCATGTGGCCACCGACCTCAGCCGGATTCCGAAGCTTGAAGAGCTAAGCGATGAGGACCTCCCTGCCCTTCTCGACCAAGAAGATTGCAGACGGCTACTCCACATCACCTGTGGAGCTCTGCTCAACGCGAAGAACTCATCGGGAGAATACCTTTTCAGGGAAAGGCTCTATCATACCCTGACGCGGTATGAGGAGGATTACTGGTCTCTGCTCGAGGCGTGTATCGAAAAACATTTAAACTCTCTCGGAGTGAGAAAGAGGGAAAACGAAAAGCCAGCCACGATTTAAAGAAGGAATGGTCTCGATGCCTTAGGAGCCCTTAAGAAAGAGAACGAAACGGGAAAATTGGGCGGAAAAAAGGGGGAAAAAAATGGGTAAGAAGAGTCCAATCAAGATTTCGGTTTGTAACGAGCTTTTCCAGGGATGGCCGATCGAAAAAGTTTTTCAGTATGCCGCTCAATTAGGTTACGATGGGGTCGAGATCGCTCCTTACACCTTAGCAGACTCGGTCACCGAAATCCCGGCGAAGAGACGAAAAGCGATCCGCCATGCAGCAGAGGAGAACGGGATCGAGATCGTCGGCCTCCATTGGTTGTTAGCCAAGCCAGAGGGCCTCTCCATCAACCATCCCGACGAGATCATCCGCATCAGGACGCAGGAATACATGGAAGCACTCATCCACTTCTGCGCCGATATCGGCGGGAAGATTCTGGTGCACGGTTCCCCACATCAGCGCACCGTTAAAGAAGGATGGGACCTTCTGGAATCATGGGATTTTGCGAAGGAGACCTTCAAGGTATGTCTCAAGGCCGCTCGAAAAAGAAATGTCCTCTACTGTATC
>Ga0315282_10003802_pt1 | contig 26853 bp, 23 predicted proteins | sample YL17G07_20_MG_FD_203693 | JGI IMG/M metagenome (GOLD analysis project Ga0315282, IMG submission 203693) | Sediment microbial communities from Yellowstone Lake, YNP, Wyoming, USA - YL17G07_20 | ecosystem: Environmental > Aquatic > Freshwater > Lake > Sediment | place: USA: Wyoming | collected...
TGCCTGATCGATCGGCCCGCCGCCCCGCTCGACATAGGGCGGATGCAGGCGCTCGGCAAGCGCAGGCATCGCCTCGGCGTTTGCAAGGTGCGGCATTGCCTTCACCCGCGGGTCGGCCTTCTGCATCGCGGCGAGGTCGTCGACGCCGGTGTAACAGACCGCATCCCCGACCATATCGAACTGCTGGAGCAGCCATAGAACCTGCATGGGGTCAACGTTCTTCATGTCGAGGTAGAACTTGATGCGCCCCTTCGCGAGCGCGAGCTCCTCCGCGAACAGCGGGATGCGTTCGCCGCGAAACTCCGGGGCGAACCACGAGCCTGCGTCGAGCTTGCGAATCTCGGCGCACGTCATGTCGGCAATCGCGCCTTTGCCGTTGGTCGTGTCGTCCACGGCGGAGTTGTGGATGTCGACGATCTTGCCGTCGCGGGTCGTGCGCAGGTCAAGCTCGACGTAGTCGAGCCCGAGCTCGATGGCCCGGCGAATGCCCACGAGGGTGTTGCGGGGTGTCTCGGACGGCACGCCCCGATGGCCGATGATCTTCATGCTCTTCGCTCCCGGATTGGAGTTTGCGCTCCAGCCGCTGGCCGGCATGAGCGCAAGCAATAGTGCGACGGCAGGAATCATGTGTCGCAAACGCTGTTCACCCCGCTTCCGCAGACAGGTTGATCCTCGTCGGATCGCGACTGATATGAGGAAACCGGACGTTGCGTGTTGGCAGGCGAGACTTGTCTGCCTGAGGCATGACGCCTGCCCTACCGTGAGATCGCGGTTCGCGTCACGACGTACGCTTGGGATCCAGGGAATCTGCGGAACCTATGGATGTTCCTGCGACGTGCGGCGCTGGGATTCCTTCTTCGCGCGTTGTCGTGTCGCGGCGGATGCCGGATCTCGAAAGGTCAGATGCGCACGATGGCGTATCACTATCGCCGTGGATGGAGCCTCCGCAGTGGCTGACGAGAGCGCGCTGGTATTGGGCATCGAGACGAGTTGCGACGAGACCGGCGTTGCGGTGGTCGAGGGCGGCAGCCGTATTCTCTCGAACGTCGTCGCCTCATCGGAACAGTTCCACCGCAGGTTCGGTGGGGTCGTGCCTGAGATCGCATCGCGCAAGCAGGTCGAGGTCATCAGCGCGGTCGCGCAGCAGGCGCTGGACGAGGCCGGCGTGGCGCTGCCGAAGATCGCGGCCGTCGGAGTGACGTTCGCGCCGGGGCTTGTCGGCTCGCTCGTCGTCGGCGTGTGTTTCGCTAAGGCGATCGCCTTCGCCCACGGCCTACCGCTGGTCGCGGTACATCACATCGAAGCGCACATCTACGCGCACTTCCTCACCGGCGCGGTTAGTGATCAGCCGGGATTCCCGTTCCTCGCGCTCGTCGTGTCCGGCGGCCACAGCGACCTGGTGGCGGTGCGCGGGCACGGCCAGTATCAGGTGCTGGGGCGGACACGTGATGATGCCGCCGGCGAAGCGTTCGACAAGGGCGCGCGATTGCTCGGCCTCGGCTACCCCGGCGGGCCTGCGATCGACGCGGCGGCGAAGAGGGGGAATCCGCGCGCGGTGACTTTCCCCAGGGCGGCCATTTCGGACGATGGCTCTGGGCGGAGCAAGTGGGACTTCAGCTTCAGCGGCGTCAAGACTGCCTTGGCGCGGTACGTACGAGAGGTGCCCGAGCCGGGTCGGGCATCGGTAGAGGATCTTGCGGCGTCGTACCAGGAGGCGGTGGTCGAACCACTGGTGGAAAGAAGTCTTGCGGCGGCGCAGGCGCTCGGTTTCGAACGGCTGCTGGTCGCGGGAGGGGTAGCGAACAACTCGCGCCTGCGGGCGCTGATGGCAGAGCGCGCCGGGGAGGCCGGCATCGAGGTGCGCTTCCCGCCGCCGGAGCTATGCACGGATAACGCGGCTATGGTCGCCGCCGCGGGATACTTCCGCTGGCGCCGGGGCGAGGTGGCGGGACTGGACCTCGATGCCTACGCTTCGGCAAAGCTGGGCATATGACCGAATCCAACCGAGATTGCGCGTAAGGTGACGAACATGTCATTCCGAGCGCTGGCCCCGACTTGTCGGGGCTCCGGAATCCCGCGCAGCGGGATCGAGCCAGGAATCTCGGTGCCGAATACGCAACCACGCCGCCGAGACCCCTCGCCCTGCTCGGGGTGACATGACCCCGTCGGTGAGCGTTTCATGATCGCTGCGCTAATCCGGGTCTAAGTCGGCGCCGTGATGCCGCCAGCGATCTTCACTCCGGCCGGAAGATGATCTCGTGATCCAGCAGCCGCATTTCCGCGAGCACGCCGCGGATGGTCTTTTTCTCACCGAAGAGGCTGGTCAAGACCCACTCGTCGCCCTGGCGCACGATCGATGCCACGTCATCCAGGATCGTCTCCCGCTGCCCCTCGCGCTCGAGAACCACTTTCGATTCACACATGTGATATTCTCCACTCGCCGATCAGCCGTCGTCTTCTCTATATGCGGATAGGATATGCCCCGATCTCTTTCGCGTATTCGACGGTGCGGATAAGCGTATCGGGATTCACGCCCGCGTATGTCTCACCGCCGATGGCCAGGATGAACCCACCGCCGGGAGCGCCGATCCTGATCGCGCGCTCGATGACGGGCCGCGCGGACTCGAAGTCGCCATAAAGATCCTTGCAGTTCAGGCCCCCCGACATCACCACCTTCCCCGCCAGGGCGCGTCTGGCGATGGCGATGTCGCTCCACCCGCCGATGTCCATCTGGGTCAGCTTGAGGATGTTCGCGTAGGTCTCGAAATGGTGATCGTTCGGGCCGTCGGCGTGTAGGTAGCGGCCCTCCTGGCCGTAGCGGTCGTAGATGCGCTTATTGTAGGGCAGCACCATCGCGCGGTACATCTCATCCGAGACGAACGCCGAGTGGTCATCCGCAAGGCCGACGCTGCGGCGCTCCTTGGTACCGAAGTAGCGGTCGTTGAACTCGGTCAGCTTGAAGAACGCCTCAAGTAGTTTATCGAAGAACATGCGGATGTGGTCGGGATGCGTGTACATCCATTCGTACACCAGGTGCGCGGGTGCGAGCGCGCACGCCGCCGACAGGGGAGGGTGAATTCCGATGCCGCCCCCGACACCGAGGGTGATGCCCCGCTCCCGCGCAAGCTCCTTCATTCGCTCGTGCTGCTGCATTGCCCACTGAACGCCGCGTGCCGACGCCGGGTCCGGTACCGGCAGGCGCTCGATGTCCTGGGGCGTGTGGACGCAGGGAACGATCCACGGCGAGGTCCCGGCCGGGCGCCGCACCTCGCAATCCCACAGCAGTCCTTCTCCCAACGGCCCGACCTCTGCATGCAGGCCGTAGCCGGTGCGGTCGTCGCAGAGCTCCGCGTACGACCACTCCAAGCCCTTGAGCTGCACCTCGATCTGAAGCTCGATGTTCTGGTAATACTCGCCGATGTCGTAGCCGAAGAGCCAGCAGTGATAGCTGCCGCCCTGGCTGATCCTGATGGGAACGCGATCGGGCTCCTCGAAACGCGAGGTGATCTCGATCCGCCGCTGACTCTCCTCGATGCGATCGCGATACTTCTCCGGATCGAACATGACGTCTCAGCCTCCGATATCAGGACATCCTGCGCACGCGCCGGTCAGACCGTGATCGGTCTTCACTCCCGCCCGTACCGCTCGATGGCAAGTGCGGCGAAGACGGCCGCCGACCAGTTGTAGTCGGTGATGACCGGGATCCCGCCCGAGCGATGCGTCGGCACGCGTCCCTTGCGGTGCAGACGACGAGGGCTTACCCGCCCCGCCGGGTCGTAGTACTCGAAGATGGTGCCCTCTCGGCTGTACCATCGCGCGACCTGATCCAGGCAGCGCTCGCTGAGTTCGGCGGCGATGTCGGCATAACCATACCGGCGAAGGCCGTGGATGATGAGGAAGTTGTAATTCATCCACGTCGGTCCGCGCCACATATCGTCGCTGTAGCTCGGCTCGTCGAGGGCGGTGCTCGGCACCGGGAAGCTCGGCCAGAACCGAGATGGATCAGTCAGGTGCGCGACGAGGCGCTGCGCTCGCTCCGGCGCGGCGACGCCTGCGAACAGCGGCAGGAAGGACGCATGCGTCTTGACGCGGATGAACTCGCCCGCGGGTAGCCGGTCATAGTACATGCCGTCGTCCTCGCACCACAGGCGCTCCTCGATCGCGTCTGCGATCCGCGCCCGCTCGGCGCGCCATCCTTCGGCATCGCCGGGGCGCCCAAGCGCGTCGGCAAGATCGGACAAGCACTGCGCCTCAGCGGCGGCGAAGGCGTTGAAATCGACGGCCGCGAACTCCACGCCGCCGTCGAATCGGGGGCTGTTATCCATGCCTGACTCGTCCGGCCTCGCCCATTCCAGCAAGCCGTCGCCGTCGCGGTCGCGATTGCGCAGGTCCCAGCGCAGGTAGTTGCACAGGGGCTCGTATGCCCGGCGTAGGAACTCGACATCCGGCTGCATGAGGTGGAGCGCCCACACCGACCAGCCCAGGACCGGCGGCTGGGTGATGTCGGAATCGCCGGCGGGGTCGGGCGTCAGTCGATGCGGCAAGAACCCGTCGTCGCGCACTTTGCCCAGCGCGGCGAGCACGGTCTCGCGCGCGAGAGCCATGTCGAGTTGTGCGTACCCGAACGCATGAAACGCGGTGTCCCACAGCCACATCCATCGGTGCGGCGCCCGGTCCGGCACGCCGTATCGCAGTCGTATCGCGCCTTGGGGGCTCTCGACGTTGACCTTAAGCACGGAAAACGCCTTGGCAAGCGCGCGCTGGCGGTCCTCATTTGCCCCGCGCAGCAGAGGCACGCGGTCGAAGAACGCAAGTCGCGCCTGGCACAACTGCTCCAGATCATAGCTCAGAATGGCTTGCAGCAACTCGCCTGCCGGCTCCCCTCCGGCGGCCTCCAACGCGACTGCGAATCTGGCGGACGGCGGCGCCAGTTCGAACGCCCGCTGGTTCGGGCCCAGCCATGCCACCTCGGCGGGTTCGCCCTGAGCGGCGAACACCACTTCGCCCGCGCTGCCGCCGTCGGTATCGCGCGGCGGCGGCGAAACGTCCACCACAAGGTAGGCGCGCACTCCGCGGGTGATCTCGCCGACGTCACCGAGGAATCCGCGCCGGTCAGCGCATGCTATTCGGAGCCGGCACCCCATCTCGCGTTCGATCTCGATGTCTACGATGATGACGTCGCCGGCGACGACGACGGGCTTGACCGCGGCGAACGGCGCTTGCGACGTTCCATCGGCCATTTTCCGCCGCGTGGCCAATGCAAGCCATAGCCGAGGCCGCCCGCCGCTGTAGAGGTCAAGGCCCACACGATCGTGCAGCGTGACCGCGACCAAGCATGCCGGCCATCCGGTTTCTCCGTCAGTTCCGGAGAACGCGAAGAGTTGGCCGCCGCCCCAGATGTTTGGTAAGACTGTCAATGGCTGCATGCACCGTGCGCCGGATATGGGCGCACCGCCGCTCTGGTTCGACGCGCATCGCGCCGCGCCTTCAGGCGCGCGTCTGCGAGCTTCGGGCTTACGTGGAGCAGTGCACGAAAGGCACGGAATCTGTGCAATGTGTGATACTGCATACATGTGGCGGCACAAATGCCTTGCGCAACCGCGCCATGTTGCGGAATGCTAACGCTACACGCGCAGTTCGAGGGAAGGAGAACTGGGCACGGAGTGAACAAGCCAGTACGCAAGCGGTCGGGCGAGTACGAGGCGCTGTCGCAGCGCGAGATCGATAAAGCGTTCGAGACCCACTGGAATCGCAATCAGCGGAGCGTCGTGAGCACGCCGCGCAAGCGATCGCAGAAGGAGCCGGACGGTGGCAGGGAAACCGGCCGGAAGGCCGCGACGCAAACGCTGCTGATGGGTTTTGCAGGCGGCACTTCCGATTGACTCTGCTCTGCCGCGCGGCACGTTAACGCCAGTGCCGCAGGATGATCGTCCGCTCACAGCGTGTTGTCCGCGTACTGAGCCCGCTAACCCGCCTCGGTCGTGATATCCACTGCGTACGACGAGGGATTCGCATCCCGCTGCGCAAGCTTTGCCGCGGTACCCACCTTCCGATGGACGCCGCGCGCAGCTGCGACCCCGATAAGGCCATCAGGGTTGACAGGCTTTCGCCCTTTTTGCTACCATTAACAAACCTTCGGGGCGAATTCATGTACGCAATCCTTGAGAGTGGTGGAAGGCAGTATCGGGTTCAGGAGCAATCGGTGCTCGATGTCGAGAAGCTGCCGCTTGCTCCCGGCGAGCGGGTCGAGATCGAACGCGTGCTCCTGGTAGCGGACGATTCCGGAGTGCGCGTGGGCACGCCGCTGATCGCGGATGCGAAGGTCATCTGCCGCGTGCTGGCGCAGGGCCGGGGCCCGCGCATTCGCGTGTTTCACTACAAGCCCAAGGAGAACCAGCGCCGGCTGCGCGGGCATCGGCAGCGCGTGACACGCTTGCTGGTGGAGCGCATCGAGACGGCGCCGGGCACTGAGGAGACGAGCGGAGGCATTTCCGATGGCGCATAAGAAGGGGATGGGCAGCACCCGCAATGGGCGGGACAGCAAATCGAAGCGCCTTGGCGTCAAGGCGTTCGCCGGCGAACTGGTCAAGCCCGGCACCATCATCGTGCGCCAGCGCGGGACTCGCGTTCGACCGGGCCTCAACGTTGGCATGGGGGGGGACTACACCCTCTTCGCCAAGATAGCGGGCCGGGTGGTATTCGAAGGTTCGGGCAATGGCGGCGGTCGGCGGGTGCGTGTGGAGCCGTTACCGGCCGCGTAGTGCTCATTGCTGGAACGGTTGTTGAGTTTCGGGGCCGGAGCGCGTCGATCGAAACCGTCCGGAGCCGTTTTGTGAGGCACGCGCCGCGTGCAACGAGTGTTTCACAAAACGGGACCAGGCGCTCACCAGGCGCGGAGCAAGGTTGTCGGGTTCGGAATCTATCCTCGTTGACGAAGCCAAGATCTTCGTTCAAGCGGGGGACGGAGGCAACGGCGCTACCAGCTTTCGGCGCGAGAGATATGTGCCTCGTGGTGGACCCGATGGTGGCGACGGAGGCCGGGGCGGCGACGTATGGGTGCGCGCGGACGCGAAGGTGCGCACCCTTGTTGATTTCTTGAGGAGGAGCCATTTCCGCGCCGAGCGCGGCGGTCATGGGGCGGGCGCGAATAAGACCGGTGAGCGCGGCGCGGACATCGAGATTGTGGTGCCCCCCGGTACCGTGATGTACGACGCCAACACAGGCGTGGAGCTTGCCGATCTCAGGAGGCCCGGTGACGCGGCCTTGGTCGCTCGCGGCGGCCGCGGCGGACGGGGCAACGCGCGTTTCGCCACGTCTGTGCGCCAGGCCCCGCGGTTCGCTGAGAAAGGGGAGCCCGGCGAGCGGCGCTGGATCCGCCTCGAACTGAAGCTGCTTGCCGACGTCGGCATTATCGGCATGCCCAACGCCGGCAAGTCGACCCTCCTCTCGCGCATCTCCGCCGCCAAACCCAAGATCGCCGACTATCCCTTCACCACGCTGACGCCAAATCTAGGCGTCGCCACCGGTCCCAACGGCAAGAGCTTCGTCGTCGCCGATCTGCCCGGCCTGGTGCGCGGCGCGCACGCCGGCCGCGGCCGGGGTCACGATTTCCTTCGTCATGTCGAGCGCACCCGGCTGCTGCTGCATGTCGTGGACCTCGCCGCCGAGAATCGCGATCCTCTGGACGACTTCCGCGTCATCAACGACGAACTCAGGGCGTACCCCGCAGACCTGACGCGGCTTCCGCAGATTGTCGCGGCCAACAAGATAGATTTGCCCGCCGCGGCGACGCGAGTCGATGCCTTCGCTGCCACAGTGCGCGGCGAAGGATTCGACGTCTTCTCCATCTCTGCGGTCACTGGTGAAGGCGTGCCGGCGCTCGTTGCGCGCTGCGCCGAACTGGTCGAGCAATTGGCGCCGGTTGAGGAGGCGGGGCAAGCGCGGATCATCGTGCCTCCGCCGGAATCTGAGCCGCTCAACGTCGAGCGCCTTGAGGACGGTGTGTTTGCGGTAAGCGGCTCGGCGGTGGCGAAGCTCATCGCGCGCACGGACCTGGAGCGCGACGAGGCGGTCGAACGCATCCAGGGCCGCCTCGAGCGCATGGGCGTGGTGGACCGGCTTCGGGAGCTTGGCGCGAGACACGGCGACAAAGTGCTGATCGGCGATCGGGAATTCGACTTCTTGGATTGACTTGCCCGGGGTTATTCATGCTCCGCAGAGCGTCGTCGGCAGGGCGGCTGCAGTGGCGAGGTTTGATGCGCCCGTGGCGCATCGCCGGAGCGCCCCGATACATCGGGGCGCCAAGATCCCGATGCGTCGGGATTTCGGAGCGCGTGCCCAGACGTGCGGGCCGGCTGTGGCGCGATAGGATCGCGCCTGCGGAAGTGTTGGCCCCGATTTGTCGGGGCTTGCTACTCTGCGAAGTAGCGAAGCTTCTTCGCTACGAAGCACGAGCCGGAGCGCCGCTTGCGGCGCCAACGAAGCCGCACTGATGCCGCGTCGAAAGGCGGCGCTGGAACCGGGCGCGTGTGCCGAGGATCTGGACGAACGATAATGGCAGTGACGAGCGCAGAGCAAGAGGTGGTGGAGAAAGGACGAGCGGCGCGCGGCGCCGCGGCCGACATGGGCGCGCTGCTGGCGGCGACGAAAAACCAGGCGCTGCTGGCGATGGCCGATGCGCTGATCGAGCGCCGGCACTTCGTGCTCGAGGCCAATAGCACGGATGTCCGCGCTGCGCGCGACGCCGGCCTGAGCGAGGCGCTGATAGACCGCTTGCTGCTCAGCGAGAGGCGCATTGGCGGCATGAGCACGGGCCTGCGTGACGTCGCGGCTCTGCCCGATCCGGTCGGAGAGGTCATCGAAGGCTGGAAGCGGCCCAACGGGCTTGAGATCCTCAAGGTGCGAGTGCCGCTGGGCGTGGTCGGGATGATCTATGAATCGCGCCCGAACGTGACCGTGGATGCGGCCGGGCTGTGCATCAAGGCGGGCAACGCGGTCATCCTCCGCGGCGGATCGGAGGCGCTGCAGTCAAACGTCGCCCTGGTCCGCGTTATCGCTGAGGCTGCTTACGCGGCGGGGGTGCCCGCGGGCGCCATCCAACTCATAGAGACCACCGAACGAGCGGCGGCCCAGCACCTGATGCGTCTCAATCAGTATGTGGATGTCCTCATACCGCGTGGCGGCGAAGGGCTGATCCGAGCGGTCGTGGACAACGCGACCGTGCCCGTGATCGAAACCGGCGTGGGGAACTGCCACGTCTACGTTGACGAATCCGCAGACCTGGACATGGCCGAGCGCATCGTCATCAACGCGAAATGCCAGCGGCCGGGTGTGTGCAACGCGTGCGAGACGCTGCTCGTGCATCAGGCAGTCGCCGAGCCTTTCCTGAGCCGAGTCGGGCCGCTGCTGGGCCAGCAGGGCGTGGAGATCCGCGCCTGCCCGGTGACGCGCAGGATACTGCCCGCGGCCGCCGAGGCAACCGAAGACGACTGGCGCGCGGAGTATCTCGACCTGATCCTTGCGGTGCGAGTGGTCGCCGGCTTCGACGAGGCGCTGACGCACATTGCGACTTACGGCACCCGGCATTCGGAGGCGATCGTCACCCGCGATTATGAGAAGGCGCGGCGGTTCTGCGACATGGTGGACGCGGCCGCCGTTTACGTCAACGCCTCGACGCGCTTCACCGACGGCGGCGAATTCGGCCTGGGCGCTGAGATCGGCATCAGTACCCAGAAGCTTCACGCTCGCGGCCCGATGGGTCTGCGCGAGCTCACGACATATAAGTATGTGATTCACGGAGCCGGGCAGATCCGGCAGTGATTGCTTCTTACTCGTTTCGCTGAGGCACAAGCCGAGGATGCCGTGATCCTCTCGGGGCAACATTGAGGCACAGCGAGCGCACGAGGGCGCGGCGAAGATGCGTCTAGGCATTATGGGCGGCACGTTCGATCCGATCCATTACGGCCACCTGGTGGCGGCCGAGGAGGCGCGACTGCGCCTGGGCCTCGATCATGTTTCGTTCGTCCCGTGCGGCCGGCCTCCGCATAAGAAGGATTACGACGTCACGAGCCCCGAGCATCGCTACGCTATGACGCTCATCGCCACATGCACGAATCCATGCTTCGATACCTCGCGTCTCGAGTTAGAACGGGAAGGGCCGTCGTACAGCGTCGATACGGTGCGCCAGTTTCGGGCCGCCGACGCGGACGTGCAGCTCTTCTTTATCACCGGAGCGGACGCGGTGCGCGAGCTCCTGACCTGGCGCCAACCGCAGGAGCTTGCCACACTATGCCGCCTTATCGCGGTGACGCGGCCCGGATATGACCTCGGCAATCTGGAACCTGAGCTCGGGGCGCTTGCCCGCAGCGTGAGCGCCCTCGAGGCGCCGGGGGTCAACATTTCGTCCACTGAGATTCGGCAACGCGTCGCGCGTGGGGAGTCGATCAGATATCTGACGCCGGAGGCGGTCGAGGCCTACATCGCGAAGCACGGTCTCTACTGCAGCGGCGAAACCTAACCTAAAAGAGAAAGGAGGTGATACAGGATGCCCGTGACGCTCTACGTCGGGAATCTGCCGTGGAGTCTCACCGAGGATGAGTTGGCGGATGTCTTCATCTCGGTAGGCCCGGTGCACTCGGCGCGGATCATCACCGACCGCGATACAGGGCGCTCTCGGGGTTTTGGGTTCGTGGATCTGGCTGACGAGGACGCTGTTCGTGCGATCCAGACCATGGATGGCTTCGAGCTCAAAGGCCGCAGGCTGATTGTGAACGAGGCGCGACCGCGCGCCCGTCGCTTCTGAGTCATTGAATCAGTCGTAGCATTCGCGTCAGGAATCAGCGTGTGCGAAGCCGTCTGGAAAAGCTTCGGCTGCCGCTGGCGGAGATTCGCCCGGCAGCGCGAGAGCAGCGTACCGGGCCAGCGCTGAACAGTTACGGCTGTGGCCGGCTCTACGCCGGCGGCGGCCAGGGATGTTCAGCCTGCATGTGTGCCCCGTACATCAGGTCGGGGCGTGAACAATCGAGAGGCGAAGGGGCGGCGGGCTCACCGTCGCCGATATCTCGGGGGTATGATGTGGCCCGGATTACCCGCGACGTGCCTGTTTGCCGCAGAGACCGGGAACTGCGCCGGCGCAGATACTGCGCTGGATTCGTGATATAGCGGATCGCCTGTTCGGAGGGAAGTTGGGGTGGCGGCCAGGCAGCGGCAATGGGATGGTGCAGATGAAGTCGGCGCACACCGCCGCCGCTGCCACGGGGCGACTGCCCACCAGGGAATCAGTTGCATCGAGGGCTTGGTCGGTGCGAATCGGGATGGTGATTCCGGGTTTGGTACGGTGCGAATGCACTCAGTCTTAGCTCGTGCTTCCCTCCTGTTTGAATCATCGCCGGGCATCATCGCCGGCACCGGGAATCCGGTCGAGACGCTGCGGTTCGCCTTAACCGCACCGGGGTGACGTACAATCGTCGGCGCGGCCGTCGGAAGCGCTTTCCGGGCGGCCCGCCAGGGAATGATTGATATATGCAAGTGATCAAGAGTGCTCCGCCAAGACGATCGCGCCGCTGGCTCTGGGTGGTGTGGCCGCTCGTCATCCTGGGCGCCATCGGCGCCATTGGCTTCGCGTCCCTGACCTACCTCGGTTACCGACCCGGTCCCAACATCGGGTCTATCTTCCACCCGCCGTTTCGCGGCGCGAGGCAGGCCAACATCCTGATCTTGGGGATCGACGGCAAGTCGGGCGAGCGGGATCCGCGCCGCTCGGACACCATGATGCTCGTGCGCATCGATCTGTCGCAGCGGCGCATCGGCGTGATCTCGATCCCTCGGGATCTGCGAGTCGCCATACCGGGTCACAGTGAGCAGAAGATCAACGCTGCCTACAGCCTGGGCGATGTGCCCCTGGCGCAGCAGACGGTGCAGGATGTGGTGGGGCTGCCCTGCGACTACTACATCACGGTAAGTTCCGAAGGGCTGAAGCGGCTGGTTGACGCGCTCGGCGGGGTCGAGGTCGACGTCGATAAGCGCATGTACTATCACGACCGTTGGGGGGGGCTCTCGATTGACCTCCAGCCCGGGTTGCAGCGGCTGAACGGCCAGCAGGCGGTGGGCTACGTCCGCTATCGCCACGATCGGCTCGGCGATCTTACCCGAGTGCAGCGACAGCAGCTCTTCCTGCGCGCGGTGCTGCGCGAGGCGACGCAGCCGCGCAACATCCCGCGCCTCCCGCGCCTGCTGAAGCTGTTCCCGGAGACGGTCCACACTGACCTGCTGTTCGGCGATCTGCAAGCGATCGCTCGGCTCGCCAGGGATATCGGCCCCGACCAAATCAAGTCGGCGACGCTGGAGGGAACCCCGGTCATGATCGGCGGCGTCAGCTACCTTGAACCGGATCTCGAGGAATCGACCCGTCTCGTCAACGAGGTGCTGCTGGGCGTTCTGCCGCGAGTGGCCATCGTCAACAGCACCGAGATACCGGGTGTTGAGGCCGGGCTGGTGAAGCGCCTTAACGATCGCGGCTACGAGGTGACTGAGGTGCGCTTCGCCTCGCACCCCACCGCCACCTCCCATGTTATAGACCCCGAGCAGCACAAGGATGAGGCGGGCGAGATCCGTCGCTGGTTGGGCTGCGGGACCGTGGTCCGCTCGGACGGCGACGAGGTGCTCGGGGCGGACATCACGGTGCTCCTGGGCACGGATTACCTGGGCAAGGAATCGAAGTGAGCGGCCCGCGCCGGCGGGAATGAACCGAGCGGCTTTCAGCCGAGGCGCAACTGATGTACCGCCGCCGGCAACCGCCTGAGCCTGATCGACGAACGGAAGGCCTACAGGTTAGGATATTTGCAGAAGACCACTAGCAAGCCGTCACCGCGAAAAGCAGGGACCGCGCGAGTCCGGCCGCGCAGCGCTCGCCAGAGGGCACTGCTCGCCGCCGCAGCGTTGGCCGACAAGAAGGCGCAGCGCCCGGTCATCCTCGATCTGCGCAAGCTTACGCTGATCGCCGATTACTTCGTGATCTGCCACGCCACGTCCGAAGTTCATGCGCACGCTCTGGCCGAAGCCCTCGGCGAGCAACTGAAGGCCCACGGCCTGCCGCGCGGTTCCGCCCAGGGCCTCGGCGATAGCCGCTGGATCCTCTTCGATCTCGGCGACGTCATCGTCCATATCTTCACCGAATTCGAGCGTGGGTTCTATGACCTGGAGCGCCTATGGGGAGACGCGCCGCGAGTCGAGGTCAAGCTGGCAACGCCATGACCAACGCGGATCACGATGAGGCGGCTGGGCCGCGAGTGGATTCGCTGCTCGCCGATGCCAATCGCCTGCGCGCCAAAGGAGAGCTCGACACTGCGGAGCAGCGCTGCCGGCAGGCCCTGACCGTGGCGCCGGGCAGTTGGCAGGTCCACGAGCTGCTTGGCGACGTGCTCTACCAGCGGCGGCGCGGCGATGAGGCGCTCGAGCACTACCGTCTGGCGCGGGCGGGGAATCCCCAGCGTCTGATGCTCGAGGACAAGATCGGCCGCGCCAGCTTGTTGATCGCCGAGAAGGACATCTTGCGCTTGCGCGCGGAGGATCTGCTGCGCGGCAAGCGAGACGACATCCCGCGACGCCCGGGCATCGCCGCGGTGCTCTCCATGTTCGTTCCTGGCTTCGGGCAGATCTACAATCGGGAGCACGTTAAGGGTGCGGTGGTCGTCTGCGTATGGCTCATGCTCCTGCTCGGCGCCGCCGGAACGGCCCTGAGTTCGCTCCGGCAGGGCGGGGGAGGCGGCGCATCAAGCCTCGGCGGTCTCGGCTTGGGCGCGGCGTTCACCGTGTTCTTCTCGCGCCCAACACTATGGTGGACGCTGTTATGCGCTGCAGTGTGGGTATACAGCATCGCCGACGCGGCAATTCGCGCCGCGAAAACCATGACCGCGCCGGAGGATCTGGTGTGAGGAAGCGCCGATGAAGAGCCTTGCCGCGGCTCATGTTGGCGAGAGCATCGCATTGCCTCGGCCCGCGATCACAAGCCAGATGACAGTTGCGCAGGCTATCGAGCAGCGCCGGTCGTGCCGGGATTACCGCGAGGATCCGCTGACGCTGGAGCAGGCATCAGGCCTGCTGTGGGCGGCTCAGGGCATCACCCGCCCTCCGTACCTTCGCGCCGCCCCATCGGCGGGGGCATGCTATCCGCTGCAGACGTATCTCATCGTCGCGGAAGGCATCTTCAGGTTCGTGCCTCAGGAGTACGCGCTGGTCAAGATCGTCGACGGCGACCGCCGTGCGCGACTGGCTCAGGCGGCAGGCGGCCAAGGTTTCGTCGCTCAGGCGCCCGCCACCATCGCCTTCGCCGCGATCTACGAACGAACCACGCGCCGGTATGGCGATCGGGGGTTCCGGTACGTATATATGGATGTGGGCGCCGCCGCGGAGAATGTCCATCTGCAGGCGGAAGCGCTCGGCCTCGGCTCGGTGTCAGTGGGCGCATTTCACGATGACGTCGTAGCCAAGGTGCTTGATCTGCCCCGCGAGGAGGCGCCGGTGTACCTCATTCCGGTCGGCAAGCGCGCGGGAGAACCCTGATGCGGCGCACCCTATGTTTGTGGCGCAATGCAGGGCAGCGCTTGGGTGGGACCGCCATCACGGTTCCGCTTCTCATAGTCGCGATGGTCGTGTGCGGCGTGGGCGGTTTCTACTTCGGCCGCAACGTGCTCGGGGCCCAGTACCTGAGGATGGGGGCGGTTAAGATCAGGACCCGGTCTTCCCCGTATCTCCCCGCCCAGCGCCGTTCCGCGCCCGCGCCGCCGATCATCGAAGAGCCACAGGCCGCGGACGAATCGGGACCGGAGGAGGCGCCTCCCGTGGCGCGGCGGCGGAAGCATGAAGCGACTTCGCCCCCCAGTGCGGCCCACACTGAGACCAACGGCAAGGTCACGCTGCAGCTGGGCACCTACCTCAAGTCGGAGAACGCGAAGGCCCTCATCCAGGATCTGCGCAACCGCGGTTACGCGCCCAATGTCGCGGTCGAAAAGGAGGGTCAGAGCACCCTCCACAAAGTCCAGATGGGGCCTCTGTCGCCGGAACAGGCGCGCTCTCTGGCGTCGGACTTGCAGCGCGAAGGGTACAAGGTGGGTGTCGTTCAGAAGAAGTAGGGCTATGCGGCGCCCCGGCGACGCGCGACCGCGCTTGACAAAGCGCCGCCGTGATGGTAGTTCTTGCACAAGGGTAGCGACGACGGGCAGGTCGTGATGTCAGCGAAAACCGATGAGTTGAACGCGCTGGGGCAGCGAAAACGCGCCATTCTCGGCGCGGTGGTGGAGCGTTACATCGCCACCGGCGAACCAGTGAGCTCCGCATGGGTCAGCCAGAGCGCCGAGTTCAGCGTCTGCTCGGCCACCGTCCGCAACGACATGTCCGAGCTCGAGCGCACCGGCTGCCTGGATCACCCGCACACTTCGGCGGGTCGCGTGCCGACGGATCGCGGCTACCGCCTCTACGTTGACATCGTGATGTCCGAGGTGCAGCCCGCGCCAAACCACCGGCTCTTCGCAGGCCTGACGCGCGAGGGCGAGGCCGATTCGGCGCTCGAGGCGACGTGCAGGGCTCTAGCGCGCTTCACCCATTATCTGTCACTCGCTGAGCCGCCCAGTTGGGGCAATGAGAAGCTGCGACATCTCCAGCTTGCGCGGCTCGACGCGCATCGCGTGCTCGCAGTGCTTCTGACCGAGTCGGGGCGGGTGCACCATGCATTGCTTGAGTTCAACCGCTTGCCAAGCGCGGGGCAGTTGCGCGCGCTCACGACCGTGATTAACGATCGCTTTGCGGACGCGGCGCTGTCCGACGTGACGACCGAGCGCCTGGCACAAGCGGTGCGCGACCTATGGCCAAAGCGATCATTCGCCGACAAGGCGCTCAAGGTGCTGTCGGCGAGCATGTCGGTCGGGGAGGAAAGCGCGCTCGTGGTGAAGGGCGGCAGTCAGCTGCTTGAGTCCCAGGAGTTTCAGGAAGCCACGGTCGCCCGCCAGGTCTTCGACCTCATCGAGGAACCGACATACTTGCGCCGGTTGCTCGCGCAGCAGCGGCCCGGGCTATCGGTGATCATTGGCGATGAGGCCGGTCATCCCGCCATGCAACACTGTGCGCTGCTTTGCGCCACGTTTGCTGCGCGCGGAGGCGCAACGGGGTGGATCGGTGTCCTCGGTCCCAAGCGCATGCGATACCGGCCGGTGATGTCGGCGCTGCTGCTCGCCGCGCGCAGTCTTGGGTCGGTCTTCGCCGGGAGGTAATGCAGGGCAGAGGGCGTCCCCGGCGAAGGATGGCATGGTACAGCCAAGGGTCCCGTGAGCCACTGGGCGGGAGCGGGTCCCTTGGTTTCCGCATTATCGGGGGGCGGTCCCGCGGATTCCCCTCTCATTCGACGGGCGGACCGTGAGCCGGTATCCATCCGCCTTCATCCTGGCATGGCCGAGACAGACAACGAGAGCAAGCGACCAGGGCCTGACGTGCCGGACCGCATGTCGGCGCTCGTGAGCAATGCGGCGGCGATTCGCACCGTGGCTGCGGCGGTCGAGGGCACCCTGGGTCCCAAGGGCCTCAACTGTATGCTGGTTGACCGCTTCGGCGACGTCACCGTCACCAACGACGGCTCGACAATCCTGGACAAGATCGATGTCACTCACCCGGCGGCCCGTATGTTGGTGGGCACCGCCAAGGCTCAGGATCGCGAGGTGGGCGACGGCACCACGACGGCCACCATCCTCGCCAGCGCGCTGGTCATCGAAGGAGTCAGCCAGGTGGCCAAGGGCGTGCCCGTGACCAAGGTCATCGAGGGCATGCGATCAGGCCTGGATTGCGGGATTGCGGCCATGGAATCGCGCAGTCGCCGGATAACGGGCTTCGACGATCCTCTGCTGATGCAGGCGGCTATCATCGCCGGGCGCGGAGAGCAGGAAATCGCGGCGCTGGCGGTTCGGGCCGCCGCGCTGGTAGGGCCGACGACGTTGGCGGAGCCGGGTTTCCGGCTCCGCGATTGGATCGTCGCGCGCCAAGGTGCCCGCAGCGAAGTCTTCCCCGGGATCATCATCGAGAAAGAACGGCTCAACCGGCAAATGCCGCGCGTGGTGCGGCGGGCTCGGGTCTTGTTGGTGGACGATGCGTTGGAGCCGGAGGAGATCGAGGATGAGGCTCTGGCTACCGAGGCCGGCTTCGCCCGTTACCTCGAGCTCAAGGGCAGGTTCGCCGAGGCCCTCAAGGGAATCCTCGCGCTGGGCATCAACATCGTCGTCGTGGAGCGTAGTGTGAGCGACGACGCGGAGGCGGCGCTTACCGAGGCGGGCGTCATGGCGCTGCGGCGCGTGTCGAGCCGCGACATGGCGCGCATCGCCGAGCACACCGGCGCGCGGCCGCTCAAGCGGACCGGGCTCCAACGGTCGCCGGACGAGATTGAGCCCTGCATCGGCCGGGCGAGACTGGTGGCTGAGGATGAGCGGCTGGGGCATGCGCGCTTCGAGGGTGGGAAGGGCCGGCGCGTGGCGACGATACTTATCGGCGCCTCGACCGCGGAGGTCCGCGAAGAGCGCCAGCGTATCGCGGAGGACGCCGCGAGCGCGGTGCAGCAGGCGCTGCTCGGCGGTGTTCTGCCCGGCGGCGGGGCGGCGGAGCTCGCGGCCTCGTCTGAAGTGCAGCGGCTGCGCGAGTCAATCCCGGGCATGGCTGCGTACGGCGCGGACTGCGTTGCGGAGGCGCTCAAGCGACCACTGGCCCAAATAGTTGCCAACGCGGGTTTCAACCCACTGGAGAAGTTGGGTAATCTCATGGCTGAGAGGGCGAGAGACCAGGGACACGCGCTTGCCATTGATTGCGACACGGGTGCGGTGGCCGACATGCTCGATTTGGGCGTGGTGGATCCGACCATAGTGAAAGTGCATGCGCTGCGCGCGGCTGGCGAGGTGGCCGAGGCCGTCTTGCGCATCAACACCATCATCCGCAAGCGAGACCCGGCGCCGAGGCCGCCCGAGAGCGGCGCGTGAGAACCTGGAATAACGATACGTTAGCCCACTGCAGGTGACGTGATGCCGAAGCCACACAAGATCAAGATCACATCCGACGACGAAGCGCGCGCCGCTGACGCGCCGCCGCACGCCTCCGCGGAGGGGACAACGGGGCCGGCCGCGGCGGAGACCCAGCAGCGGGCGGAGACGTTCAACCTCGAGCAGCGCGTGTCGGAGGCGGAGCGGCGCGCAGAAGAGGCCAATAAGAAGTACCTGCGGGCGCTCGCCGATCTGCAAAACTACCGGCGGCGCGCGCCGAACGCCTCCGCGGAGAGGACGACGGGGCCGGCCGCGGCGGAGACCCAGCAGCGCGCGGAAGCGGCCAACCTCGAGCAGCGGCTGGCTGAGGCAGAGCGGCAGACCGAGGAGATCAACGAGAAGTACCTGCGGGCCCTCGCCGACCTCGAGAACTTCCGCCGCCGCGCCCGCCAAGAGCGCGCCGAGGCAGTTCGCACGGGCGAATCGGCGATTCTGCTCGAGGTGCTGCCGGTGCTCGACAACTTCAACCGCGCCCTGGGGGCGGCGGAGGGCGCCACCGACGTCGACGCCCTGGTCAAGGGCATCAAGATGATCCATGATCAACTGGTCGAGGCGCTGGCGCGCAAGGGTGTGCGCCCGATCGGTGCCGAGGGCGAACCGTTCGATCCGGCATATCACGATGCCGTCGGGAAGGTCGAGACGGCCGACCGCCCAGAAGGCACGGTAGCGGTCGAGATTCAGAAGGGATACATGCTCGGTGATCGCGTGCTGCGGCCGAGCCGAGTCATGGTAGCGGCGCGGCCCGCTCGCGGCACCGAGACCGGGCGGGATGCGCCTCCCGAGGAGTCGTAGTTGGCGGCCATCGTCGGCATTGACCTGGGAACCACCAACTCAGTCGTGGCCGCGATGCAGGGCGGTGAACCCGTCATCATCCCCACGGCGGAGGGTGCGCGCCTGTGCCCCTCCGTCGTTGCGTTTACCAAGTCGGGCGAGCGCCTCGTCGGCGAGGTCGCAAAACGCCAGGCGGTGACGAATGCCGCCCGCACCGTGCCCTCGGTTAAGCGCCACATGGGCACCGACTGGGCGCTTCAGGTTGACGGACGAAGCTACTCCGCGCCGGAGATCTCAGCCGCCATTCTCGAGAAGCTGCGTGCCGACGCGGAGGCCTTCTGCGGCGCCACGGTGAGCCGCGCTGTTATCACCGTCCCCGCCTACTTCTCCGACGCGCAGCGTCAGGCGACCCGCGACGCGGGCCGCATCGCCGGGCTCGACGTCGTTCGTATCATCAATGAGCCAACCGCGGCCTCGCTCGCTTACGGCCTCGATAAGCAGAACCTCCACACCATTCTCGTCTGGGATCTGGGCGGCGGCACGTTCGACGTGTCGATTCTGGAGCTCGGCGACGGCCTCTTCGAGGTCAAGGCTACGTGCGGCGATACCAACCTCGGCGGCGATGATTGGGATCAGCGCATCCTCGATTGGCTCGCCGACGAGTTCAAGGCGGAAGCGGGTGTGGAGCTGCGCGATGACCCGACGGCGCTCCAGCGCCTCCGCGAAGCCGCGGAGCGGGGGAAGATCGAGCTCTCCACAATGGTGACGACGCGCGTCAGTTTGCCCTTTATCGCCGCGCACGGCGATACACCCTTGCATTTCGAGCGCGAGCTGACCCGCGCGCGCCTCGAGCACCTGACGTCAGACCTCCTCGGGCGCGTCATCGAGCCGACCAGAACCGCGATGAGCGATGCCGGCGTTACGCGTCACGATCTCGAGAGCATCATCCTCGTCGGCGGCCTGACGCGCATGCCAGCGGTGGTCAACCTCGTCCGCGACCTCTTCGGCAAGGACCCGCACCGCGAGATCGACCCCGACGAGGTCGTCGCCATCGGCGCGGCGATTCAGGCGGGCGTGCTGGCCGGGGACGTGCGCGACGTCGTGTTGCTTGACGTGACACCGCTATCGCTCGGCATCGAGACCGTGGGCGGCCTTTTCAACCGGCTCATCTCGCGCAACAACACCATCCCGGTACGCAAGACCGAGACCTTCACCACCGGCGTGGATAACCAGACGGCGGTTGATATCCACATCCTCCAGGGCGAGCGCGATATGGTCGCCGATAACATCAGTCTCGGGCGCTTCCAACTCGCCGGCATCCGCCCCGCGCCTAAAGGTATCCCCCGCATTAAGGTCACCTTCGACATCGATGTCAACGGAATCGTGCACGTCTCGGCGCGCGATGTGGCAACCGGGCGCGAGCGCGAGGTGAAGGTGACGCCGTCGTCTGGCCTGACGCCGACCCAGGTCGAGCGCCTGATCCAGGAGGCTGACCAAAACCGTGATCGCGACCGGCGCAAGCGGCAAGCGGCGGAGCTGCAACTCAAGATAGAAGATCTGCTGATCGGTGCCGATCGCGCCCTCGCCGGCGCTGTGGAGAAGCTGTCGCCGGCGACCATGCAGCCGCTGATCGCGGCGATCGAAAACGCAAGGCAAGCGCAGGGAACCGCGATCCTCGTGGCGTTGCGGGACGCCGCCGATGCGCTCGAGCGCGCGATGTACGAGGTGACCGAGGCGCTCTATCGCTACAATGCCGCCGAGCAGGCCGGGCGCGCGGCGGGCGTGCCACTGCCTGGGGCGAACGGCCTCCCCGCGCAACAACCCGCATCGGACGACATCGGCCCGCTGCCCGATCCGCCGCAACCGTAGAGGTCGGTCTCCACGCCGCCTCGCTGCGATAGCGCGTTGACTCCCCACTCCCCCCGCCCGCGCGTGTCATTCTGAGCCGAGCCCCGACTTGCGACGCGTTGAGTGCGGCTGCGCCGCACTTCCGGAGGCGCGATATCGGATCGCGCCACAGCGGCGTCTCCGGAGCGGCGGACACCGCCGCATCCGGGGCGAAGTCGAAGACTCGTCCTGCCTGTCCCGAGCGGAGCCGAGGGGACCGCAGCCGAAGGGACCCCCTATTGTCGAAGCGCGGCAGGCCCCGCCCCCGTCTCACGTCACCTGAAGAACAGCCGCCGAACGGCCTTACGCCCCATCCGCAAAGCGGCACCCACGTCTCGCGACCCGCTCCGGGCTCCGAGCGAACACCGCTATGACGTGGTCGGCGTTCGTGTCAATCTCCACCGACGGCCCCCCGGCCTTTCGGTAGCCAATCCCTCTTCCGCGGAGGGCCAGTTGACACTTCGTCTCTTGGCGGCGCCACGCGCTCGTTTGATCCGCGCGCCGTTTGCTTGTCGACAGCGTCGAATGGGCGCTCCAGCAGCGACGATGCACACTAGCCCGATGGGCATCGGTTTGTCTTGACACCCCTTCCCGGCCTGCCTATAATAGCGCAGTTTGATGACACGGATTATTCATGATGGGGTGCGCCCTGGCCCGGCGCACCAATCAGGAATAATCCGCGCGCAGTTGCGTACGGTTAACGGTGAGGCGGTCCGCCGACGTGTTAGGGCGTATAGATAATCCGGGATGAGGCATCGTCGCAAGCAGGAAGAGCGTCAGGAAGAGGCGGTCGAGCCAACGGCTGCGCCGGAGTGCAAGGTCGTCTCAGCCCTTTCGTCGAACGAGGCGGAAGTGATCGCTGAGACGAGTACCGAGCGACTGCGCGAGCCGGTCTCGTCCGCGACTGAGGTCGAAGAGGCCTTCGAGCCGCCCGTTTCCCGGGACCGCGAGAGGGCCTCATCCGCCGGTGAGGAGGGTACGAAGAACATGGACCAGGGTGGGGGTTTCGCCAGGATCAAAGTGATCGGCTTGGGCGGCGCCGGCACCAACGCCGTGGACCGCATGATCGCCGCTGGGCTGCGCGGGGTCGAGTTCATCGCCTGCAATACTGACGCTCAGGCCCTCGCGCTCTGCACCGCGGAGCGCAAGCTCCAACTCGGCAACAACCTCACGCGCGGCCTCGGCGCCGGCGGCGATCCCGAGATCGGCCTGCGCGCCGCCGAGGAGAGCCGCCAGGAGATTAAGAACTCGCTCGAGGGCGCGGACATGATTTTCATCACCGCGGGCATGGGCGGCGGCACCGGCACCGGCGCCTGCCCCGTTGTGGCCGAGGTCGCCCATGAGCTGAGCGCCCTGACCGTCGCGGTGGTCACCAAGCCGTTCGGCTTCGAGCGCGGCCGCCGCATGGCGGTCTGCGAGCGCGGCATTCAGGCCCTCAAGGAGCACGTGGACACGCTGATCACCATCCCCAACGACCGGCTCCTTGGCATCGTCGATAAGCATGCGACGCTCGACGAGGCCTTCACTCAGGCCGACGAGATCCTACGCCAGGGCGTACAGGGGATCTCGGATCTGATCACGGTTCCGGGCCGCATCAACCTGGATTTCGCGGATGTCAAAGCGGTCATGGCCGGCGCCGGCAGCGCCATCATGGGCATCGGCGAAGCAACCGGCGAACATCGCGCCAGCGAAGCCGCCCAGAGCGCCATCTCCAGCCCCTTGCTTGAAACATCGATCGAGGGCGCCAAGCGCATCCTGTTCAACATCACCGGCGGGCCCGACCTCGCGCTCGCCGAGGTCGAGGAGGCGGCGCAGATCGTCGCCAGCGCCTCCGATACTCCTGACACCAACGTGATCTTCGGCGTGGTGGTCGACCGCGAGATGGGTGACGTCGTCCGCGTCACCGTCATCGCCACTGGTTTCGAGCCGCACACCGAGAGCGGCCAGAAAGTGGTCGAGGCCTTCGCCGAAGAGGTGCCCGAGGAACCGGCCGAGCCGCGGGATCTCGATGTGCCCGCGTTCGTGCGCCGAAGGTAACCAGATAGGCGCCGCCGTTGGCCGCCCACGGGCGCCCAGCGGACGGAGCAGCGGAAAGATGAATCGGGGCCAGGAGCTGCTGCGGCGCCTGGCCCCGTGTCATTTTACGACCAGGCGGTTGGCCGCTCGCATCGGTGGCGGCTACTGAGGCCTGCCGGTTGCGGCTGGACGGTCGTGTGTGAACGATTCGTGCGCACGATGACGCGCGCTCGAGGTGTACTATGGCTGAGTTGAAGCTTTGTGTTATCGGGGCCGGAAGCACCTACACGCCAGAGCTGGTCGAAGGCATCCTAAGCCGCCGGCGTGAGTTGCCGATCTCGCGCGTGGCGCTGATGGACATTGACGAAAGGAAGCTCGGTATCGTATCGGGCCTGGTAAAGCGCATGGTCGCCGCGGCGGGAAACCGGCCCGAGCTGCTGGTGACAACGGACCGCGAGCAGGCCATCGTCGACTCGGATTTCGTGGTGACGCAGATTCGCGTCGGCGGCCTCAAAGCGCGCATCCAGGACGAGAAGATACCGCTCAAGTTCGGCGTCGTCGGGCAGGAGACGACCGGCCCGGGGGGCTTCGCCAAGGCGCTGCGGACGATCCCCGTCATGCTCGATATCGCGTCCGACATCGCGCGGCTGGCGCCCGACGCCTGGCTCATCAATTTCACCAATCCGTCCGGCATCATCACCGAGGCCCTGGGGCGGTTCAGCGACGTCCAGGTTATTGGCCTCTGCAATTCACCGATCGGTCTTCAGCGCGCGCTCGCACGGCAGTTCGAGGCCGAGCCGGGTGACGTCATCCTCGATTACTTCGGCCTCAACCATTTGAGCTGGGTGCGTGGGGTCCGCATCCGCGGCGAGGATGTCACCGACCGCGCGTTGGAGGCGGCGGCATCGTGGGAGAACAAGCGCGAGGGCGAGCTGATCCGCGCGCTGCGAATGATACCATCCGGCTATCTGCACTACTATTACTTCACCGATGATGTGGTGAAGGAGCAGCAGCGTGCGCTCAAGACCCGGGGCGAGGTGGTCGCGGAAGTCGAAAAGGAGCTCCTGCGTATGTACCGCGACCCGGCGTTGACCCACAAGCCGAAGGAGCTCGAGAAGCGCGGCGGCGCCCACTACTCCGAGGCTGCGATGGCGCTTATCAGCGCCGTGCACAACAACAAGGATGAATGGCACGTCGTCAACGTCGTCAACACCGGCTGCATCGTTGATCTGCCGGATCAGGCGGTGGTCGAGGTGCCGGCGCAGGTCAATGCGGACGGCGCGCATCCGCTGCCGGTGGGCGCCCTGCCGCTCGAGGTGCGGGGATTGGTGCAGGCAGTGAAGGCCTATGAGGAGCTCACGGTGCGCGCGGGCGCCGAGGGCGATCGTCGCGCGGCGCTGCTGGCGCTCACGAACCACCCGCTGGTGCCCTCGTTCAGGGTCGCGGAGCAATTGCTCGACGCGCTCCTTAAGGCACACCGCAAGTATCTGCCGCAGTTCTTTGCATAGGGAATGCCGACGTGCCTGGGGCTGTGATGACCGTGCCCCTGCTCGCTCATTCCCGTTTGTGCCTTGGCGGTTCACGGTACCACATTGGAAAGGTATGCGCAGCTTTGATCGCTCTGGGCGTTGACGGCGGAGGCAGCAAGACATTCGCAGTTGCGGCCGACGAGCAGGGGAGGGTGCTCGGCTTCGGCCGCGGGGGCTGCGGCAACTATGAAGGTACCGGGCTCGACGCCGCGATGAGCGAGATCGGCAAGGCGTGCCGGGGCGCCTTGGCCGCTGCCGGCGCCGAGCGCGCCGTGATCGGGTGTTTCGGACTCGCGGGCGCTGACTTTCCCGAGGACTTCGAGATGCTCGGCACGGCGGCGAGCACGCTTGGGGTTGCTGGCGAGGTTCATATCTTCAACGACACGCGGGTAGCATTCGCGGCGGGGAGCCGACGTGGATATGGTGCCGTGGTCGTCATGGGCTCAGGCATGAATGCCGCGGGATTCGCGCCCGATGGGCGCGAGTGCAGGCTTCCGGGCGAGGGCTTCTTGTACGGCGACTGGGGCGGCGCGGGATCGGTCGGAGCCGAGGTCATGCATCGCGTGTTTCGCGCCTACGATGGGCGCGGCAAGCCCACCAAGCTCACCTCACTGGTCCTCGGCGAGTTGGGCGTTGCGGATATGGAGGAGCTCACGCAGCGGCTCTATCACGACGAGATCCCGGCGGCCGCGATCCCCGCTCTCACCCGCCTCATCTTTCCGGCCGCGCTCGCGGGCGATGAAGGTGCGTGCGCGATCATCCGGCGGATCGCGGACGAGACGGCATACGCGGCGCTTGCTATGCTGCGGCGGCTGGGCATGGAGCGGGATGAGTGCGACGTGGTGCTGGGCGGGGGCATGTACAAAGGCGGGGGCCCGCTGCTGCTCGATCAGGTCCGCGCCGGGGTGCATGCGGGCGCGCCGAAGACCGATATCATCGTGCCGACAATGGAGCCCGTGATGGGCGCTGCCATTCTAGCACTGGAGAAAGCCGGCGTACGCGTCGATGACGGCGTGCGGGCCAGACTTCAGGAAGGGAACGACCATCTGGTCGCACCATACGCGGTGGCGGGGCTCAACTCGCAGTGCCCACCGCTGGAGTCGTAGGGATTGGCCTGAGCTGCGTCCGACCGACGGCGCGCGGAAGGCGGGCAGCTGCTCCGGCCTTCCACGCAGCAATATCCTGGGTCTCGCCTCGCGCCGGTCCCCATCTCGTACCGCCCAGGCCAGAGACGGTAATGCGCGGTCGTCGCCGATTGGGGCGCTCATTTGGATTCGATTGACGCACATCTCGCAGCATTGGCACGGAAATTGCTCTCCCTCTTGACGGAGGGCGACTGGAGGACGGTTGCGCAGTTCTCCTCGCTTTGAGAAAGACCAAGTGAACGCGGATCAGATGGCGCTCATGAGCGCGACAGTTGAGGTAGACGAGCTTGCGCACGCCCTGATGACGCGCACGGCGCGCGTGGCCGTCGTTGGCCTGGGCTACGTCGGCCTGCCGCTCTGCGTCGAGCTCGCTCACGCCGGGTTCAATGTCATCGGCTACGATCTGAATGCCGGTCGCGCGGCCGAGGTCGCCCGCGGCGTCAGTCATATCGCCGACGTGCCGAGCGCGCGCCTGGCAGAGGTCGTCAGCCGGAAGAAGCTCGGCGCAACCGCCGATCCGGCCGCGCTCGCGGACGCGGACGTCTTTGTGATTTGCGTCCCGACGCCCTTCACCAAAGCGAAACAGCCCGACCTTGGCCACGTCATCCGCGCCGGCGAAGACATCGCCCCACATGTCAAGCCGGGGCGCATGGTGATCCTCGAGAGCACCACCTATCCGGGCACCACGCGCGACGTCCTGCGCCCGCTGCTGGAGACCTCCGGTTGGCGAGCAGGGGAGGATTTTGCCCTTGCATTTGCGCCCGAGCGAGTTGATCCGACCAACAAGCGGTTTACCATCGCCAATACGCCGCGGGTGGTGGGCGGGTATACCCCCCGCTGCGCCAACCTGGCCGCGGCCCTGTACCGCCAGGTCTCCGCTTCAGTCGTCGTCGTGTCGTCGCTGCAAGTGGCAGAGATGGCGAAGCTGCTGGAGAATACGTTCCGTCACGTCAACATCGCGCTCGCCAACGAGATGGCGATCCTGTGCGCGGAGCTCGGCGTCGACGTCTGGGAGGTCATCGAGGCCGCGGCAACCAAGCCCTTCGGGTTCATGCCCTTCTATCCAGGCCCTGGCGTCGGAGGCCACTGCATCCCGATAGACCCCTGCTATTTCTCATATCGCGTTCGCGAGTTGGGCCGCCACGCGCGGTTCGTCGAACTCGCCGAGGCGATCAACGAGCAAATGCCCGATTATGTGGTCATTCGCGTCGCCGACGCCCTCAACGAGCACGGCAAAGCCTTGCGCGGCGCGCGCCTGCTCGTCCTCGGCGCGGCTTACAAGCGCGATGTCGGCGATGTCCGGGAATCGCCGGCGATCAAGATCATCTCGCGGCTTCAGGAGAAAGGGGCGGATGTACGGTACCATGATCCGCTGGTGCCGGAGCTGAACGAGGTGACGCATCCGCTGCGGTCAGTCCCTTTGACGGCCGAGGAGATGGC
>Ga0315282_10003803_pt1 | contig 26848 bp, 22 predicted proteins | sample YL17G07_20_MG_FD_203693 | JGI IMG/M metagenome (GOLD analysis project Ga0315282, IMG submission 203693) | Sediment microbial communities from Yellowstone Lake, YNP, Wyoming, USA - YL17G07_20 | ecosystem: Environmental > Aquatic > Freshwater > Lake > Sediment | place: USA: Wyoming | collected...
AAGTACCTCGGGGTGGAACTCGAAGCCGCCCTCCAGCAGCTCGCGCTGCTCGTCGAAGCTCGTGAGCAGCATGCGGAACCCGCGGCGCTCGACGACGGCCAGGCCTCCGGCCTGGACCTCGTCGGTGATGCGGCTCATCTGACTGCGGGCGCGGCTGAACTTGTGGATGGGCACCATGGCATGCTCCCTGTGTCGCCGTCGCCACTCACGCTACGATAGTTGTACACTTTGTGCAAGGTGGACAATCAGGGAAGCGACAAGCGGAGACGATGCTGCTCAAGAGCTGCTGGCGGAGCGACATGGGAGTCGAACCCACCCAGGACGGGATCACCGCCCCGCAGACGGTTTTGAAGTCGAGCCAGACTCGTAACGGCGAGACCCAACCTTCACCAAGACACCACATTCTTTCGGGGTATTCTCGTGAGTCATCAACCAGGGAGAACCAACACACGTCATCTGTTGTTGACCGTCTTGTGTCCAAACGGGGTCCAGTACCGGGCACAATCTGTGTCCGCCTTACGGGGTGCGTCTGAGCGGTCGCACCCTGACCACACCACACCTCACGATGCGCCCACCGTGACGTCTTACGCAGAAACGCGTAGGCTGAACGGCGGGCCACGTAGTGTGCACGAACGCTGCCAGACGATCGGCGGAGGATGGTTCCCACGGGCTGAGAAGTGACGGAATCGTGAGCAGGAGTCGGACCGACATCAAAAGAGAGCTCGATCGCCTCGTAGCTCAGGGTCTTCTGCTCTACTTCTCGATGGTTGATGAGCTCGGCAAGCTTGGCGACACGGAAAAGGCGCTCCTCAAGAAGAAGAAGATGAAGCTGCCGTCCTTCAAGGACGAGTACGACACCTGGTATTCGGTTTCGATGCAGCTGGTGAAGCAGGTACTTCCGGACCGCTTGGATGATTTCGTCGCCCAGTACAAGAACGAGAAGCGCAAGGACATCGACTTCCTCACGTATACGGTTTCCGACTACCTGATCGGCCTGCAAACCAAGCGCTTTGGCAGCGTTGAGGTCGACGGTTCAGCGGCGCTACCGAAGTTCGAGAAGCAGCGCTCAATCCTGGCGTCGGCCGCAGCGGTGCTTGACAGCGCACTCGTCGACCTGCAGGAGGTGCTCCAAGCCGATCTGTTCGACTCAGAGCTGGACGCTGCCGCCGAACTGGGAACGCGCGGATTCATCAGAGCGAGTGGCGCCGTGGCAGGTGTCGTTCTCGAGAAGCACCTGGGACACGTGTGTGAACTCCACGGGCTCAAGACTCGCAAGAAGGCGCCCGGCATCAGCGACTACAACCAGTTGCTCAAGGACAATGGCGTCATTGACACCCCGGCGTGGAGGTTCATCCAGCACTTGGGCGACCTGCGCAACCTCTGCGACCACCACAAGGAACGCGAGCCTACCAAGGAGGATGGGGCCGAGCTGGTCGAGGGCGTGAGGAAGGTGTCGCGCACGGTCTTCTAGGCAGGCCGTGCAAGTCGCCATCGAACAGGCGAATCAGCAGACCGGCCCGGGAGGTAGGATGAGCCACTGAACACAGCAAACCGGCACATCGTTCGCCGGACGCTGGGCGTGGCAGGAATGGCGCCTATGTCGGAACCTTGGTGCATCTTCATCGATATCGAGGGCTTCAGACTTCTCCTCGGCCAGAACGAAGTTCAGGCTCTTCGATCTTTGGGCGAACTGATGCGCTCAATCTTTCGAATTGGCCGCGGCTGCTATCCCGAGCCGCCGGATCGACTCTTTGCCTATCAGTTCGGCGATGGCTTCATCATTGCGAGTGAATACCATGAAGACACCCTCGACCGCTGCGTCGCGATGGCCGTTGCCGTGATGCGGCACGTGGCAGCTAGTGGGTGTTACGCACGCGCGGCAATTGCAGAAGGCGCGTTGGCCGACATCCAAGGCTGCTACCCTGAGGAAGTCATGTCCCAGAGCAGGGATGGGCACGTGGTCATGCTGGACGCGGGCATCATGACGGTCACGCCCGTCATGGGCACAGCTCTGACGCACTCGGTTGGTCTAGCGCAGGAGGGCAAGCCCGCTTCTAGCGGTCCGTTGCTGATCATGGGTGCTGACAACTGCTCTCGGCTCGACCCGTCCACCCCGCAGACGCGGATTCCAGAGACTGCACTCGTATCCATCGACTGGGTCCACATGGAGTCGGAGCTGCTTGCATCCGTTCAGCGCACGGCTGGTCTGGCGAGTCCATCGGCCGCGAAGCTCGAGACGACTCTCGCGGACTACTGTGCAAGCAACCGGGTCACGCCGCAGTGGAGGTTGAACGTGCAGAGGCTGCTTGGTGTACCCGAGAAGGATGTGCCTGCGTAGCACGTCTTTCGAGCAGACGCTCATCAGTCTCGTGGCATCCTCCATCCGCTGTCGCCGCTGCTCAGGGCACAGGACAATGCAGATGACGGCATGACTGACTCCCCTGGTGTCCTGCCACTCGCTCGATAGCCGACTGGTTGGCGAGATTCGATCCGAGAATCCGGCCTTCTTCCGTGGTCCACGGCTGCTAGACTGCCGAAGCTAGCCGCTTCGCATCAGGACAAGAGGGGAATCGGATGCGCGCACGCAGACCCACCCTCCGCGGGCACCAGCCCGCATACTCCTCCAAGTACGGCGCCGCGTACTGCGGGGACTCCCTCGTTCTGCTGCGTTCGCTGCCACGCGAGTCTGCGCAGGCCATCATCACCTCGCCGCCCTACGCTCTGCTCAGGAGGAAGGAGTACGGCAACCAGCCCCAGCATGAATACGTCGAGTGGTTCCTAACGTTCGTCCCTGAGTTCAAACGAGTGCTGAAGCCCGATGGGAGCCTGGTTATCGAGATCGGCGGCGCTTGGCTGCCGGGTTTGCCAGCCCGCTCCATCTACCAGTTCGAGCTCCTCGTGGCTCTCGTCCAAGAAACAGGGTTGTATCTGCTAGAGGAGTTCTTCTGGTTCAATCGAGCGAAACTCCCTAGCCCTGCACAGTGGGTGACCGTCGAGAGAATACGGGCGAAGGATGCGGTGACCCCGATTTGGTGGCTCGGCAAGAGCAGCCAACCCAAGGCGGACAACCGCAGAGTCCTCAGACCGTACAGCGACAAGCAGAAGTGGATTCTCACTCATGGCTACAATCAAGGCCGCAGGCCGTCGGGTCACAACGTGGGTGCTGGTTTTCTGGTGGACAATGGGGGATCCATTCCGCCGAATCTCATTGAAGTTAGCAACACGAGGTCCAACGACCCATACCAGAAGTACTGCAGGGAGAAGGGGCTCAAGGCACACCCGGCGCGCTTTCCCCCAGAGGTGCCGAGGTTCTTCGTGCAGTTCCTCACAGAGCCGGGGGACCTGGTTGTTGACCCGTTTGCGGGCAGCAACACCACCGGCTACGTCGCTGAGCAGCTGGAGCGTCGCTGGCTTGCCATCGATCTTGACCCCGACTATGTCGCGGGCTCAGTTGGCCGGTTTGGCCCGGAATGTCTCGTTACGAAGGCGCCAACCCGCGCGCAGCCTCGTGCTCAGTAGGGCTTGGGGAACGGGACTCGCGACGCCTTCACGTAGCTCTCCAGCTTCGCTAGGGTCTTGGCCTCAATCTGGCGAATCCGCTCCCTGGTCAGTCCATACGACTTCCCCACGTCCTCCAGAGTCTCCGGAGGCCTTCCCCCCAGCCCAAACCGTCTCTCCAAGACACTCCGTTCACGGTGGGTGAGGCCGGCGAGGAGGCGGTCCAGCGATTGACTAGCGTCCTCTTCGCACACAGCATCAAGCGGGTCACATGCGGAGTCGTCAACCAAGGTGTCCTCAACGCACTCTTGGTCGGATGACCACGGATCCTCGGCCGGGTCGTCAAGCACGTTGCCGTCCTCGTGTTCCGTCAGTGGTGTGCTAAGCGACAAGACGTCCTGCGAAACAGAACGAAGAAACCGCAGACGTTCCACTCCACGCCCGAGTCCGGCAGCGACGTCCTCGTCAGTCGGAGTGCAGCCAAGTTCCCGAACAAGGGCTTCCTCGGTGGACTTCACCTTGTTGATCTCATCCACTAGGTGTACTGGAAGCCTCACAGACCGCGACTTGTCGGCAAGCGCCCGAAGCACATGCTGGCGAATCCACCACATTGCATATGTGGAGAACTTGAACCCCTTGCGGTGGTCGAACCTCTCAACCGCCGCGATGACGCCAAGATTCGCTTCTTGAATCACATCTAGGAAGTCCATCCCACGCCGTCGATACCTCTTCGCCACGGACCACGCAAGTCGAAGGTTGGCGCAAATCATCCGCTCTCGAGCCGCCGTGTCTCCGCCTTCAATGCGTGCACAGATGGACACTTCTTCGTCGGGGCTCAGCAGACTAGCCCGGCTGATGTCACGCACGTAGATGGACTCGGCTGAGCGGAACTCATCATCAACGTCTGTGTCAGCCAGGAACTCGACAAGATCCTCGGCCTCGACCATCAAATCCCAAGCGTCGAGAAGGCCGCCCAGCCAGCTGACGGGGAAGTAGCGCCCAAGGGCGTCAACACCTATCGAAGTGGAATCGATACCCTTGACGGCCTCTTGAATGTCGCGGCTTGAAACGTCACATCTGGCGTCGGCCAAGCGCTGCTCAATGCGCCGGCACAGCCCTGACCTAGACAGAGGCCGCAGGGATCCGCAGACGAAGACCTCTGCGATGCGTCGCAGAACCGCCAGCCGAAGAGTTCTCGCCGGTTCCTGCTCCCAACCAGCAAGGTCACCATCCTGCAGCGGCCAAGGCGACCAAGGAGCACTGGCGGACTCGCCTAGCTGGATTCCCTCGAGAAGCGCGCTCCCACTCCAAGGCGACTCAGGCTCGGCGTCAGCACCGTACAACTCGCGGCACTCCGTCTACTCGTTTGCCGCCCAACGTTCGGTCTAGTCAGCGTCAGTGGAACCAACGTTGGCCTGGCGAATCCGGTCGAGCAAGTCCCCGAACCAGATCTCGTCGCCATCCATGCTCTCCCCGATAAGCCCGACGCCCTGCTCCGCCAAGTCCTCAGCTGCTCGATAGGGCCACGACGCAGCCTCGGGAAAGACCTCCACGATTGTCGTTCGAAGTGAGCGGTCATCGTCGTCGACGCTCGATGTCTGAAACATGGTCTTCCGCGACTCCCCGCCGCTGCGTCGCGGTTGCTTTCCGAAGGCAATAGCCGTGGCGATTCCTAGCCGGTACCCGTCCAATAGGGTATCGATGTGACCTTCGTCCTTCAGCGTCTCGAGCACGCGTCGAGTCGAGTCAGACGCTCCAAGCTGTACTAGGTCCGAATCCTTCTCAGACATCCTTCACGCTCCTAGGCGGACAGAATCTCACTTCGACTGGAAGTCGGATGCAGTATCTCGTACTTGCGGGCGATACGAGACGCAATCGGATCCAAGTCACGCTTGCGGTCCACCTCGCCCTCGTGAACGAGGAGAACAACCTGGTCGGCGAGAGTCGGGATGAACTTCAATATGTTGGCTCTGTGTTTCACATCAAGGCGCCCGAATGGCGTGTCCATGATCACAGGACCACGCTTGACCGCGAGGCGGTTGAGCGCACCTATCAGAGAGAGGGCGACCACCTGCTCAGCCCCAGCCGATCTGACCTCGACGTCTCGGCCCTTGCCGTCGACAATGGTCAACCCGTAATGCTCGTTGATGCGTAGACCGTCATACGTCTCGTCCGTGGTGAGCTGCTCGAACACCGACGACGCCTCGACCTGAACTCTCTCCCTGAGCTCGCGAATCAAGTCATCAACTGACTCGACGAACACCTTCTCTACGTCTTTGACGAGATCGAGTTCACAACTAAGGGTGCGCAGGGCTGGCACCTTGTGCTGCTGGATGATTCGCGTGGCCTGGTCAATCTCACGGTCCTTTGCCGCGATCTCCTCTCCAAGCGCATTGATCTTCGTCTTGAGCTCTTCCGCCAAATGCAGGTACTGCTTCCGCTTCTGCTCGTACAGGAGGGCTTTGTCTGGGTCCTCGTCCCTGAGCCGCTCTTCGAGTGCCTTGATCTCTTGCTGAGCCTTGTACGCGCTTGCGGCGTTCCTCCTCAGATCGTCCTCAATCGAAGCGATGATTTCGGCAACGTTCGCGGGAGCGATATCTCGCAGCCTCGCGGCAACCGCAGTCAAGTCGTTGAGACGTTCCTCGTCGGCTTCACCCCGCAGATCCTCCGCTTCCGCCCGGAGGGACTGCTGTTCGGCCCGTAGCTTCTTGAGAGTCTCGCTTGGCAGTTTCTGGCCGCACTGGGGGCATGTGTCCCTCAAACCGCCTCTCTCGAGTCCCGCCAAGCGCGTGACAATCTCCCTGAGCTTGCCAAGCTTCTGGTAGGTCGCGTCCCGCTCCCGACTCAACCTGGCCACGTGGTATTCAATAGTCGGAGCAAGTGCGTCTCGCCACAGCTCACGGACTTTCTCTCGACGCTTCTCCCGTTTCGTCGCTGCGTCCTCCTCGAGGTCCTTCACGCGTTGTCGCAGCTCCCTGAGAGCTCCAGCGTCCTCTCGCAGGCTGACGGAAGCACTAAGGATGTCCTCGACACTGGCTAGCTCGACACCTACTTCCTTGCGCTGTGCATTCAGAACCTTCAGGTCGTCCTTGAGGTCGGTCCGCTCAGCCTCAAGCCTCTCGGCGCTCTCGGTGGCCTCGCGTGAAGCTTCGTCGTGCTTGGCTTCCCCGCGAAGCTTCTTGGCGACCTCGGCTTCCAACAAAGCGAAATCGTCGCGTCCCTTGGTGACCGCAGGGACCCCGAGAATCATCTCAATGGAGTGCTTCACTGCCGCGGCGCCTTTCTCACCGCCCTCTCCCACGAGCTCCTCGTACTCGTCGAGAAGCTCCCCATCGAAAAGGAAGAACCGCGCGATCCCCTCGGGCAACAACTCCGCGACGATTTCCGAGAACTCGCTCGCGTGAACCACGTTGCCGTCGTGGTCAATGTCGAGATACTCCTCGAACTGCTCTTCACTGGTTGGCTCGCGATCTGCTTTGCGCGCCCTCTTCTGGCGCCTTAGGATGAACTTCGATTGACCCTTGGATGTCTTCTGCGTGATGTGCAGTCGAACTGAAACCCTGTACTGGCCTTCATCGTACGCGTCGCGGTTGATGAGCTGTCTCGTTGGCATGGGGTTGCCGAGCCTGTCCTTCGCAACACCGTAGAGCGCCCACCTAATAGCGTTCAGGATGCTCGTCTTGCCGGACATGTTGTCACCATGCACTATGACTACCGGCCGACCCCCTCCGCCAAGTTGAATCTCGGCGAGTCCGTAGAACGGACCGAAGTTCTCCATCTCAAGTGTCTCAACTATCACGTCCGGTCTCCTCACCCCGCAAGAGCGCTTGGGTCTCGTTCTTCAAGACCTCTCGAAGCTCCCTACGGACGGCCACCCGGTCATCGTCGAATTGGTTCCTTTCCTCAATCGTCGCGACAGCCTCTACCACAGCAGGGCTGACGCCTGGCGCAACCTTCGCGCGGTTCCTCTCCAGAATGTCAGCAATCTTGATCGGCCCAGTCACTCCTCCTCCTCCTCCCCGTCTTCGGCCTCCACGCCTTCGACCGCAAGACCGTCAATGTCGACCCCCCACTCAGCGCACAGCTGCATCAAGCCCATGAGCGCGCTCTGGTTCTCTGCATCTCGCGCGAAGATCACGGCACGCGCTATCTCGCGCTCCGTGAGGGCGTCGAAGGAGCTCCCATCGGCGTCGTCGGGTGGCCTGACCAGTAGGTCGTGGATTGTCGCGTGTCGCTTTCCCGGAGCTATGCGAAGGACTCTCCCTCTCCTCTGAATGAACTCCCTCGGATTCCTGGACGAGGCGAGAATCGCAGCGTGTGAGACGAGGGGAATGTCTACGCCCTCGTCGAGGCACTTGATGGCCACGAGAACACCGCCGTCCCTGTCGAACCGGTCCATGGTTGCCTCAGCATCGCTGTCCATCGCACTGTGGTACTCAAGAACAGGCAGTCCGCGATCTCTCAGGCCATCCCTCACATCCGCGAGCTGGTGTCTGTCGTCACAATAGACGAGCCAGTGCTGACGTGCCTTGTAGCCTTCCAAGACGATTTCGCAGGCTTTGGCGGTCTTCTCGGCTGCCTGCTTCGCTATGCGGGCTCGTTGTATGAGCAAGTGCTTCAAGCGATCACGCGCAGCGATGTCCTCAGGGTGCTTCTCGACGACCGAATAGACTGCGACAATCCTCGCTGTGAAGAGCTTCCACTCGGCTATCTCCTCGTCATCGAGGGAGACCAAGTGCGGAAAGTACCGATATGTGCACAGCCTCCTGAGGGCGATAGCGCGTCGCAAGTCGATGACCGGTTCAAGAGTCTCCCCGAAGAAGTCCCTGATCGCCGCATTGCCCTCCGGATCACCGTAGCGGTCTGGAGTTGCACTAAGGCCCAGCCGACCTCCCGCAGAGACGCCGAGAGCCTTTCTTGCTTCCGGAGCGCCAACTCGATGGACCTCGTCGGTCACGACCAAGAGATGCTCTCCGTCATTCAGCCGCCGCAGGAAGTCCCTGGTGCAGGCCGTCTGAATGGTGGCAACCGTGATTCGTGGCTCCCCAGATGGCTCCGTGAATGTGCGCAGGAGGGACTTCTTTCGCCACTGATCGTTGCTGCCGCCGACGAGTAGGACGGCGGGATCCAAATCGGTCAGCTCGATTCTGATCTCTTTCTCCCACTGTCGTAGCAGCAGGCGCGAGGGAACGAGAATGAGGACCGGCCTGCCGGCTTCCAGCCACCCTCGGACTGCCAGCAATGCAGTGACAGTCTTGCCTGTGCCAGTCGCGTGCTGCAGTATTCCGCGACAGCCACGTTTCTCCCAGCAGGCGACTGCCTCGCGCTGGAAGGGGAAGGGGCGTCTTGGCTGGCTCGGGTGTTCGCCAGCATGCCGTCGAAGCACGTCTTGTGGGCTCTCATCGTTGACCCCGACAAGCCTCTCGCGGATAGCAGTTGGTATCTCGACGACTCGAAGACCCGGCTCTTGCCCACTCCAAAGAGACTCGAAGTAGGAGCCATGCGCTTCGACTCGCACTCCCTCCTCGGTCCACGACCGGAAGACCTCGAACGACTCATGGTTCCCCATCGTGTGCCATGCCCGCCAGGTTTCGTTCGCACTACCGACAAAGCTCAGAGAGTTGCCATGGGAATCATGCAGTATGCCAACTTTGTCGTGGAAGAGCCCGCTGGCGGGTGGCCACACGCAGACTCGCACATCCATGTGACCGGATGCGACGAGTGCACCAAGAACCTCGACCGCTGGACGAACGGAGGGCTCTTTCAAGACCTTGTCAATCTCGCGCGCAAGCGGGCCTTCAACGAAGGGTCTTAGGTCGATCGCCGCGTCAATTGCTTCCGCATCCTCCTCCGACATGTCGAGCGAGCACACGAGGCGAATCTGGCCACCCCTTAGCGCGAAGTGGGCCACAGCGGAGCCCGTGAGGTTGAACACAGTTGACCGAAAGAAGCCGACGGCGCGGTCGTACGTACGCGCGCGAGAGATAGCCGGCTCGTAGAACTCCGAATAGAGATCATCCCTACCGGTCGAGTAGCGCGGCTGCCAGTCGTAGTCACGAAGCTGTCGCGGATCGCTGACCGAGTCCCGCGACTCCTGTGCCGACATGATGACTCCGCTCCCCCCCCGAACTTCATTCGTAGTGCCCGCGACGAGTCTACAGCTGCCGCGGACGGACTAGACGGTACGTGGGCCACCAGAGCACGGAGGCTTACCCGTCACCCCGAGGGGATGGGACCCGCAAGGCCGAAAGACCCGGGGTTTTCCGAGCCGCGAGAAGGGTGTCTTCACCGTCCAGGACTCGAGGGGCAGGGGTACTCCTCGCTTCCGGTGTTGCTCAGCCAGCAGGTAGTAGACATGTCCGCGCAGCACGCGCAAGTCGAGAACGGGCACCAAATGGGCACCAAACAGCCAGTCAGACGTCCCACACATCACTCAGGGGCGTGCAGGCAGAACGGTCGGAGTGACAAGAAGACCCTGCAAAGCGCACTGGCGGAGCGACATGGGAGTCGAACCCACCCAGGACGGGATCACCGCCCCGCAGACGGTTTTGAAGACCGCGGCGGTCACCGGACCGCACGCCGCTCCGCTCGGGGCACCCATCTTCGCACGTTCGCTACGGGCTGTCAGGACGGGTGCCGGCGGCCGGCGGATCACCCGAGCGCCCAGAGGAACAACGCCGCCGGTATCAGTGCGTAGCGTTCGCGGAAGTCAAGGGTCTCCTTCGTGACCACGATCGCCGGACGGCCGGGGAACGCCTTGGGGATCGCCGCCGCCTTGCGCAGGTCGGGCCGGCGCTGGTATCTGACCTCGACGGGGACGACTCGCGCACGCGGCCCACAGACGAAGTCGATCTCGCCGCCGGCCCGCGTGCCGTAGACGTGCAGGGCGCTCGGTCCCGTGTACGCGTCGGGCTGACCGGCGGCCGGCTCACACCGCCGGAAGAGAGCCGCGGCGACCAGGTTCTCGACCAGCGCCGGCACGTCGGCCACCAGACCCGGCGCGGCGTCGAGCGCGACCGTGTGCAGCAGAGGATCGGCGAAGTAGAGCTTCTTGTCGCGGGCCACGGCAGCGGAGTCACTGTCGGCGCGCCGGTAGTAGAGAACAAGCACTAAGTAGCACTTCGCCAGGAACTCGACGTAGGCGCGCATCGTCTGATGGCTACCCCGCGCCCCGTTCCTCCGGCGGCCCAGGGGAACGTCCATCTCGCGAGCCAAGGCGTTCCAGCTGACCTTGGAGCCCAGGGAGCGCAGGACTCGCTCGAGAAGGGCCCACGTGGCAGTCTCGCTGGCTCCTCTGCGCGATACCTCGCCGTTAGCCCCTACTATTGGTCCATGACAACCAGTAATGGGGGTTGACATTGGCTGTTCAGGTTCGAAGCGGAGTCTGGACCGCGCGCGTCGGAGAGCCGACCATCGGCGCCGCTGTCAGTCCGCCCGGCGTACCGCTTGGCCGGCACGAGCACGTCACAGCAACCTCCCAGAGTCCTTTACGCGGAGCCTAAGGTGCGATACCCATACCAGCAGCGAGAGAGCTGTCGGGAAGCCGCCGCGGCGGCCGGTCCTGGAGGTGGGGGATGAGCACCAAGGTCTTCATCATCGTTCTGGCGTTGATCGTCGTGATCGGGGCCGTGGTGGTCGCGGTCGTCCTGCGGGGCGGCGGGGAGAAGACGACCACGACCGCCCAGACGAGCGCCACGCCGACGGTCGCCACCTCCTCGTCGCCGCCCTCGCAGACCGGTGGACCGACCACGACGCCGTCGCCGACGGCCGCCCCGCCCGACCTGTCGGGCACGTCGCAGGAGCAGGACGCCAGCGACCTCGCCGCGCAGACCGGCGAAGCCGTGCAGGCCAGCGACGATGCGCTGACGACCGCCGACCAGGCGGCCTCCGACGGGCAGATCACCGCCGAGGAGGCGGCCGCCATCGCCACCGCCACCGATGAGGCCATCTCGGCGACCGACGAGGCGCTCGCCTTGGCCCTGGCCTACGAGGACTACTGGAACGCCTACCTGCAGCTCAGCGACCAGACGCTCAACGACCTGAACGCGATCCTCGGCGAGCTGGAGACGCTCTACGCCCAGCTCGACCAGATCGCCGCCCTGGTCGACCAGGGGGCCGCGTCGGCCGACCAGCTCAGCCAGATCGTCGACCAGGCCACGGGGCAGGCGAACCAGCTGCAGGGCGCCGCCAAGCAGTGGCAGAACGTCGTGGACCAGGCCGCCCAGCAACTCACCCAGCAGGCCGGGAACGTGCAGCCCAACAACGTCGCACAGACCAAGCTGCAGGCGATCCAGAGTCTGAAGGACTACGTCGGCCAGGTGAAGGCGGCCCTGTCGGGCGGGGCCATGACCCAGCAGCAGCTGCAGCAGCTCTTCCAGTCGGCGGCCAACGCCGAGGCCAGCCTGAAGGCCCAGGGCGGACAGCTCGCCGCCCTCGCCGATCAGGTCGCGTCGCTCACCGCCCAGGTCGCCAGCGGCCAGTTGCCGCAGGCCCTGTCGGCGGCGGGGAACCTCGAGGGCTCGATACCGAGCGGGATCCGCTAGCGCGGTCCTTCACCATTGCTTGTGTTTTTGGGGGGGGGGGGGGCGCCCAAACGCCCCCCCCCGCCCGCCTCTTCTGCCTCCTACTTCTCGTACTTGATGGTCAGCTGGTCGGAGGCGTGGCCGGTCACGAAGCTGCCGCCCGTCACCCAGACGGCGTCGGTGTACACGGCGATGTCCTGCGCCCAGTCGTCGCCCCCCGACGCACCGATGAACGGCGTCGTCCACATCGTCGCGCCGGCCGGGCTGTAGCAGTTCGTGCGCAGGTCCCGGTAGCCCGTCGCGGCCTCCGTCTCGCCGGTCACGTAGACCTTGCCGCCACCGTCGATGTCAAGGGCGTTGGCGGCGTCGGCGCGCTTGCCCGCCGACGTCATGAACCTGCCCCAGCGCAGGGTGCCGTCGGTGCGATAGGCAGCCGCCGCCATGTCCTGGCCGCTGGCCTTCCGGCTGACGATGCCGCAGACGACGATGTTGCCGTTGGGCGAGCGCTGCATGTCGAGGAACGTCTCGCGCTGGCCGCCACCGCCGCTGAGGTACTTGACCCATTTCAGTGCGCCGCCGCTCGAGAACCGCACGATCATCGCGTCGCCGGGCTTGCCGGCGGCGTCCTTGCCGGCCCCGCACACGTAGACCGACGTCGAGGTGGCGACCACGTCGAGGACTGCCTCGTTGCGGTGCAAGGGGTCGTCGTAGCGCTTCACCCACAGGCACTTCCCGGTCGTGGCGTCGTACTTGATCAGGATGAGGTCGTAGCCGTGGCCAAGGCGGTTGGAGGTGCCGGCCACGAACAGCGCGTTGCCCCTGAGGGTGATCGCGTAACCGGCGTCGAAGCGGTCGTAGGGGCTGTTGTAGCGCTTCACCCACTGCTGCGCGAGAGTCGAGTCGAGCTTGATGGTGACGACGTCCTGGTCGCCGTCGGCCGCCTGGCTCATGCCGGTGACCCACACGTCGCCGGCCGCGTTGGCGCAGACCGCCCGCGCATCGTCATTGCCGCCGGTACCGCTGTAGAAGTAGTCCCCCATGTACGTGCCATTGTTCAGGTACTTGGTCACGTAGATGTCCATGGCGGCGGCCGGCGAGGTCGCACCGACGGTATAGGCGTTGGAGGCCCCGTCGAGCGCCATGTCGCCGACGTCCTCGAACGTGCTGCCGGGGCCGTTCCAGTGCCCCTCCCAGTTCCACAGGCCGGTGGGCTTGTAGCTCCACATGCGCAGCTCCTGGGTGGTCGCGCTGGTGGCGCCCTCGGCGGCGATGATCGCGTTGCCGGAGCCGTCGAGCTTGATGACGACACCGGCGTCATACCCGTCGACGCCGGTGTGGAAGACCTCGTCGTGCCAGATCACGTCGCCGGGCGCGAAGCCGGCAAAGGCCGGTGCGGCGAGCCACAAGAATCCGGCCACGGCCAGCCCGAGGATGAGTGAACGACGCAAGGCGCGCATGGAAACCCCCTCTTGTGAAGGCGGGATCGTGCATCCCGCCATCGTGCTGCTGCGACGATTGTACCGCCGCGAGAGGTTTGGGTCATAGGACGAACGCCGTTGGAGGAGGCGGCGGGGCGGCGCCTCCGGCGCCCCCCCGCCGCTCTCCCCGTCAAGCATCTCGCTCAGCCGTGCGCCGACCGCCCCGGCGACCACCTCGTGGCCGTGCGCATCCCAGTGGCCGTCCCACTGGGTCTCGAAGTGGCGGCCGTCGGCGGCATAGGCGGCCTCGAAGGCCGGGGTGAGGTCGAGGAACCCGCAGTCGTGCCGCCTGGCCGTCCGCCCCGTCATCGTCGTCAGCCACGTCACGACGCTGTCGGAATCGCCGGCGGTCCCCCGGTAGATGGCGAGGCGCGGTGCGTCCATCATGAAGAGGATCCGGGTGTCGGGGTTCTCCCGCCGGATCGTCCCGATGATGTAGTCGGTGGCGGCACTGATGGGTTTGCGGCGCGCCTCGACGGCGCCGACCTCGACGTTGGCCTCCACCGGCTGCATGTGGTGCCGCATGAGCCAGTACTTCGCCCGCACGTCGAGATGGATGTTGGCGATGAGGTAGCGGGCCAGGGCGCTGTGCCGCAGGAGCCCCCGCAGGGCGCCCATCCCCTTGTACGGCGTCGGCGGCACTTCGACACAGGTGTCGCCGGTCGGCGTCACCGACAGGAAGTAGGGGCCCGGCACCGACTCGGTCAGGCTGTACTGGAAGTCGTTCTGCACGACCACGAAGACCATGATGTCGGGGTCGTACACCTCGCGCACCATGCGGCTCATCTGCAGGTACTGCGCCAGGGTCGCGGTGTCGACGCCGAAGGAGTAGACATCGCAGCGGTCGCCGAGCCGGCGACGTACGCCCGCCACGAAGGTCTGGTCGCTGTCGACCTCCAGCGCCGCGACGTAGGAGTCGCCGATGATGGCCACCAGCGGCTTGCCGGGATCGCGCTGCGCCGCGGGAACGTAGTCGATCTCGCTGGTCCAGCCGTCGTTGTTGACGTGCCAGCGGCCGCGCTGCTGGGCCCGCGAGCCGGCCGTCCAGACACCGTCGCGCGGCCCGCCGTCGAGACGGACGATGGCGTGCGTGGGATCCCAGCGAAAGACGGGCGACTCCGACGCCGGGATCACCCAGCGGAACACCACCTCCGCCCCCAGCCAGCAGAGGATCAGAGCGGGCAGGGTGAAGACCACGAGCTTGAGCGCGATCCGGCGGAGCCGCCTCATGAACCCGCCCTTCGCGGCCCCCTTCTCGCCGTCCGTTCGCGCCAAGGTGGGCCCTTCAGAAGGGAGAGTGGGACGAAGGATCGCCGCCGATCGACTGCATCTTGCCGGCGATCAGCTGCTCCCGCCTACCTCTCGAACCCGACGACGATGATGTCGTCGCCGAAACCGAACGACGCCTGGGAACCGACCACCCAGGCACGGCCGTTCGTGATGGCGACGTCGTGACCGATGTCGGCGCCCGCCCCGCTGTCCCAGAAGGTGGTCCACTGGGGCGTGCCGTCGGCCGCGTAGGAGACCGCGAGCACATCGGCGGTGGCCGACGAGCCCTGCCCGTACCCGCCCACGTAGGTGGTGCCGTCGTCGGCTACGGCGACGCCTTCACCGACGTCGTTGCCGGCGCCGGCGCTCGCCACGTACCGCAGCCAGCGGCGCCTACCGTCGGACCGGTATGAGGCCGTGGCGGCGTCGAGTCCGGTGCCGGCGCGCTGGACGTAGCCGGTCACGTTCACGAAGCCGCCGGGGGCGATGGCGATGTCGTCCCACGCGTCGCGTCCGCCGAACACGCCGGCCACCCACTTCGCCCAGAGACGCCGGCCGCTGTAGCCGTACTTGAGGAGCAGCGCATTGCTCGACGCCGCCGACACGTCGCCCTTGCCGTAGCCGCACACGTAGACGGCTCTGCCGGTCACCGCGATACCGGTCACCCACTCGTAGCCGCCGGCGCTGTCGTCGTAGAGCCGGGCCCACTTGCGCACGCCTCCGGTCGTGTAGCGCAGCACGACCGTGTCCCAGTCACGTCCGGCGCGGGTGGTGCGGGCGCTGATCCCAGCGACGAAGACGCTCGTGCCCCGCACCGCGATCGCCAGACCGCGGTCGTGCCGGTCCCAGGGGCCGTTGTACCGCCGCACCCAGCGCCGCGTCCCGGCCGTGTCGTACTTGACCGTAACGATGTCCATGTCCATGTCGCTGCCCTGGCTCATGCCAGTCACGTAGACGCTGCCGTCCGCGCCGGTGGTCACCGCCAGGGCCTCGTCGTTGTACTTGGGCCCGTCGTAGGTGTGGGCCCACAGCGGGGTGCCGTCCGGCTGCCAGCCCGCGACCAGATAGTTCGTGCCCCCGCCGGGGTCCACTTCGGCGCCGGCTGAGTAGACGTTGCCGGAGCCGTCGACCGCCACGTCATAGAACGACGAGGCCGACGACCCGGCCCACGGACCACCCCACTCGGGCACGCCAGTCGAGGAGAGGTGGTACACGTACATGGCGGTGGTGAACGCGTCGAGCGAACAGTCGCCACCAAGCGTCACGTTGCCCGACCCGTCGGCGCAGATCCGCCGGCCCCAGTCGAGCCCGTCGATCGGGGCGCCGCGGGCGCTGAACGTGTACGTGGCGTCGCCGGCGGCGGCGAGGGCGGCGGGCACCATCCACAGCAGAATCACACCCAGGACGAATGCCGTCGCGACGGCTGTCAACAGCCGGGCGGCGGTCCTCGTTCGGCGATGAGGTCCGATCATGTCGCCCCCCCTGTTCGTCACTCGGCTCACTTCTGGTACTTGATGGTCAACATGTCGTTGCCGTTAGCGATCGTCCACGTTGTACCGGTGATCCACACCGAACCGGTGGAGACCTCGATGTCGTTGGGCACGTCGTCGCCGGAGTCGGCGCCGTTCCAGCCGGTGTTCCACTCGGTCGCGCCGGCGGGCGCGTAGCAGACCGTCCACACGTCCCTGCCGGTCAACGCCATCTTCGTAGAGCCGGTCACGTACACCTTGCCGTTGCCGTCGATGTCGAGAGCGGTCGCCGCGTCGGGACGCCGCCCGTTGGAGGTGAGGAACCTCCCCCAGCGTATGCTGCCGCCGGTCCTGTACGCCACGGTCGCCCAGTCCTGCTGGCTGGCGCGGCGGCTGACGTAGCCACAGGCGACGATGTTGCCGTTCGGTGCCCGCTGCAAGTCGAGGAAGCGCTCGTCCCCGGCCGAGCTGCCGCCGCTGAGGAACTTGACCCACTTCTGCGCGCCGCCGCTGGAGTAACGCGCGATCAGGGCATCGCCGCCCTTCGTCGCCGTGAACTTGCCGCCGCCGCAGAGGTAGACCGAGGTCGAGGTGGCGATCACGTCGCTCACCCACTCGTTCCTGTGCAGGGAGTCGTCGTAGCGCCGCACCCACTGGCGCGCCCCGGTCGCGGCGTTGTACTTGATCAGGATGATGTCGTCACCGTGGCCGACGCGGTTCGACCTTCCGGCGACGTAGAGCGCGTTGCCCGAGAGGGCGATGGCGAAGCCGCCGTCGAAGCGATCGTAGGGGCTGTTGTAGAGCTTGGCCCAGGTCTGCACGCCAGTAGCGTCGATCCTCACCGTGGCGACGTCCATGTCGCCATCGGCGGCCTCGCTGGTGCCGGTGAAGTAGGCGTTGCCGACTGCGTCGGCGCAGACGGCCATGGCCTCGTCGTTGCCGTTGGCGGCGCCGTCGAAGAAGCTGTCCCTGGAGACGCCACCGGCGTTGCCGTAGCGCACCAGGTACATGTCGGTGCCGGTGACCGCCGTCTGCGTCGCGCCGACGATGTACGGGGCGCCCGTCCCGTCGAGCGCCATGTCGTTCACGGTCGCGAACGTGCTGGCGGCGCTGTTCCAGTGCGCCTCCCAGCGCCAGATGCCCGTCGGCTGGTAGCTCCAGGTGAGCAGCTCCTGGGTGGACGCTCCGGTGGCCGACTGGGCGGCGATGATGGGGTTGCCAAGCGCATCCACGTACATGGCGCGGCCGATGTCGTCGCCGACGACGCCCGTGTGAAAGACCTGGTCGTCCCACAGCACGTCGCCGGCAACGGCAAGCGCCGGCGCAGCCGTGGCCAGAAGGATGAGCAGGGCGCACACGGTCGCGGCCCCGATGCGCGGTACGGTCATGACTTCCCCCTCGTGTCGTGGTCGAGCCGAAGACGCAGCCCGCACAGATTGTAACGCCAGCGGGGCCCGGTAGCGCACGTTGGCCGCGCTCTGGATGTGTGAGGGGGGGCGTGCCGCAGGCACGCCCCCCCTCACCAACGCGCGAGGGGCGGGGCTACTGCCGCAGCCCCGCCCCCCGCGACCTTGTGCCCAGGCGTGCCGCCTGCTACTTCAACGGCGCGGTGAGCGCCTTGTGGTCCATGGCGCGCTTGTACTCGCTGTCCATCTCCATGAGGCCGCCCGGGAACTCGTACTCGGGCATGAGCGCCACGAAGTCGTCGGCGCAGTACTCCTCGGCGTTGTGCACACCGGCCTCGGGGTTGCCCTTGTAGCCGACGATCTTGCCGGCCTCGAGCAGCTCGAGGAGGATGACCGAGGTGAAGGCCGTCTGCGCCTGCACGACCTGCTGGTCGTACTTCTGCACGCACTCCTGGTTGTCGGCCACCTGGTAGAGGTAGCACTGGCGCTCCAGGCCGTCCTTCTTGCCCTTGACCCACGTGCCGGCGGCCGTCTGGCCGACGTACTTCTTGCCCAGCTCGTTGGGATCGGGGGCCGAGGCGGCGACGACGTCGCGCGGGGAGACCTCGACGTCGCCCACCTTGATCTTCTCCTTGTTGTCGAGACCCACCGAGATGAAGATCGACATGGCCTCCATGAACTCGTCGCCGAGCGCGTACTTGAAGGTGGCCTTCTTGTTGCCCTTGAGGTGCTTCTCGTTGCGGCCGAGCATGATGACCTCTTCGTGCTCGACGTGCGCGATCTCGACCTCGCCGATGCCCTCCGGCAGCCAGAACTTCTCGAGCTCGGCGAACGCGGGCACGGTGTACCAGCCCTTGTCCCTCTCCCAGATGATCGCCGGCTGGGTGCACTCCTCGATGGTCGTCCAGATGGAGAAGCCGAAGCTGATGCCGGTGGCGCCGGGGATCTCGAGGTTGGCGCCGTCGCGGATGCCGATCTCGTCGATCTCATCGAAGAAGTGATCGGCGGCGTAACGGGCGAACCAGTCGGCCATGCCGGGCTCGACGCCGAAGCCGGCGAAGGCGGTCTTGCCGATCTTCTCGAACTCGGGGCTGAGCGGGTACTCCTCGTCGCCGAGCTTGACGCCGCAGGGCCCGATCAGACGCTGCGGATGCTTCTTCGACACCGTCATAGCGGTGTCCATGTAGTGCGTCTTCGCCTTGACGGCGGCCTGCAGCAAAGCCAGGTTGAAGTTCGGCGCCACGAGGTTGCAGATGATCTCGGCGCCGTGCTTGTTGGCGAGCGCCGCGACCTCATCGGGATTGCCGGCGTCGACCTTCTCGGCCGGGAAGCGGTCCTCGCCGAGCCGCTTCGAGATCCTCTGAGCGGCCGCAAGGTTGTAGTCGGCCATGACCATCGTCTCGAGCCAGCCCTTGTTGGGGTCGCGCCGTTTGGCGATCTCGGCGATCGACTGACCGACGCCGCCCACGCCGACGATGAGAACCTTCATAGACTGCCACTCCTTGTGCCGAAAGTTGCGGGCGCTCCGTGGAGGTCGTGCGAACGGGCGCCCTCTGACGCACGGGATACCCTACAGGCCGGGTGAGCCTCTGCCAACCTGAGCGACCCTCCGCTCGGTCAGGCGCCGGCCTCGCCGCTGCCCTCGTCGCTGCCCTCGTCGCCGGCCAGCCTGTACATGATGCGGCGACCAAGACCGGTGACCACCGGCAGGTATCCGGCCAGTTCGCCGTCGAGACCGGGATCGCCGGTATCGGCCAGGAGAGGACGGCCACCCAGTGAGAGCAGCTTGGTCTGGGTCGCCACCACGATGACGTTCTCGCGGCCCACGCGACGGATGACCGGCGCGCTGAGCTGCTGATTGCCGCGGCCGAAGACGTGACCCTGACCGCCGATGACGGTGACCACGATGCGGGTCGTGCCGTCGGGCCGCGCCGCGAGAAGCTCAACGATGCGGGCCTCGCCGAGGTCGGCGCCCGCCAGCCGGCGGTCGCGCACGGCGTCTACGCCGAGCAGCGTCTTCGGCACCCCGAGCAGCTGCGCGATCGCGCGCACGGTCGTCCCGGGACCGAGGAGGTACATGACGCCTGCCTCCATGCCGTTGACGACGTCGTTGGCGATGGCGTTCAGCTCGGCGGCGTCACCGGCGACACCACCCGCCTTGGCGCTCTGCACGAGAAGGCGCTCGTACGGCACGCTCAGATAGCCGTACAGCCGCGCCGACACGCGGCCGTCGCGGAAGGCCTCTTCGTCGATGTCCATGACCTCACCCTCGCGCACCTGAGCCGAGGCGGCGCGTTCGACGAGGAAGTGGGCGACGAGGTCGCCGGCCGCGGCCGGCGTGGTCGCGTAGACGGCGGAATGGATCTTGACGCCCGCCGGGATGCCCAGGACGGCGACCTCGTCGCCCACCGCGTTCAAGACGTCGCGGGCGGTGCCGTCGCCGCCGGCGAACAGGATCAGGTCGACGCCGGCGGCGACCAGGTCGCGGGCCGCCTGCCGGGTGTCCGCGGCGGTGGTCTCGACGTAGGTGGCCGCGCCGACGGTGAGGCGCGGGCGGCCGGCCAGCGAGCCGACCACGGTCGGCTCCCAGCCGGCCGCCCGCGCCTCGTCCTCGCCCATCTCGCCCGGCCAGGTGACGACCGTGACCTGCTCGCGGACGCGAGCGACGCGTTCGAGGGTGAGCTGGGCGCGGCGCGGGGCTTCCCGCGCCGCGCCCAGCTCCAGCGCCCTGCGCACGATCGCAGCCCCGTCGCTCCCCTTCAGGCCGACGCGCCCGCCGACCCCGGCCAGCGGGTTCACGATGAGCCCGAGCTTCTTCACGTCGTGTCGTCGACGTCGGTCGCGGCCGTCGCTTCTCCGGCCGGCGAGCCGCCGACCGGCGCCCCCACCAGAGACGCGTCGCCCGGCCCGTCATCGAGCTCGCGCTGGCGCTGCACGAACGCCCCGTGCACGCCCGCGATCGCCAGAGCGGCCGAGAAGACGACGGGGATCGAGAAGAACGCCGCCCACCAGTGGTCGAACCGCTGCGAGATGCTGATCCACAGCAGCACCTGCGTGCCGCCGACCAGCAGACCGTAGACCTGGACGCCGCGCCCGACGAGGCGACCGACACGCTTGGCGACGATGCGCGCGCCGCGGTCGAGATAGGCGGCGGCGGCGAAGAACAGAAGCGCCGTCGAGATGTCCATGACCGAGAACAGCCGCCGCCGCACCTCGATGTGCTGCTGCAGCAGATCGAGGACCGCCGCGTAGGCGAACAGCCCGGCGCCGACCAGAGCTACCATGACCAGGATCCGGCGCCCCAGGGTCATGTCAGCGCGACGAGCGCCGTCGTCCGCCCGACCGCTGCCGCGTGCCGCGCTTCCGGCCGGAGGAGCGCGACCCGGCCCTGCCGGAAGTGGTCGGACGTCCCCCAGCCTCTTCGTCCGGCGTGTACAGAGGACGCCCGCCGAGCAGCACGAACGCGATCACGGCCAGAGCAAGGACCAGAGCGATCATGAAGCCGATGTTCGGATGCGCCAACCAGCCGACGACCACGGCCAACAGCATGGTCAACCCGAGTCCGGCGCCGAAGCGGCGCGGCGCGCGTTGCGCGCCGCGCCGCACCCCCTCAGGCAACGCGTTGAACAGGATCGCGAGGATCGACAGGCAACACGACGCGCCGATCAGCTCGCCGGCGGCGGCCACGGCTTTCGTGGCCGCCGACGCCTCGCCGTGGACGACGGTCGCGAAGACGAAGTAGATGAGCAACGCTGCGCAGAGCGTGACGATGCCGACGAGCACCACGCGCCAGACCGCGCCGAAGTAGCCGAAAGGCCGATCGCGACCTCTGGCGTCGTTCGCGGCAGAGCCCACCGCGCACCGTCCGTCGTCGCCGGTGTCAGGCTTCGCCGGACTCCTCGTCGGCGGACTCCTCGTCGGCCGACTCCTCGTCACTCAGGGGTCCGGCGCCCATGAACTCGTCGTCCATGTCGCCGCCGCCACAGCGGGCCCACATCTTCGACATCTTGTCGGGCGAGCAGCAGCCGGACTTCGCCGCCGCGACGCCGGCGCCGGCGGCGGCGGCGCCGACGAAGAATCCGATCAGGAACCACTTCATGGCTTTCATCATCTACTTCTCCTTCCGGCCCAACACCTTGCGCTTGTAGGCGCGCCAGGTGAAGGCCCACTGATTGGGATCCTCCGCGACTTCGGCGTTCGTCATGCGCGCGCACGATGAGCGCTGCGGCGACTTCTTCACCGTCGCCGCGTCGTCGTGGGCCTCGTCCGAGACCTTCTTGATGACGGCCGCCCACTCGTCGAGGTCGTCCTTCGAGTACGTCTCGCAGGGCTCGGGCGTGAACGGCTCGGGGACCACCCACGGATGATGGCTCATCCAGTAGCTCTGGATGCCGAAGTCGACCATGCGGTCGTGCACGTCCTCGGTGCCGACGCCGGTGTCCTCCTTCAGCGCCTCGAGGCTGTAGCGGACCTGATCGAGCCGGCGATGGCCTTCGGCATACGGCCGGCTCACCCCGCGTACAGCGAGCAGCAGCCGGTCGAGGTAGTTGTTGTTGAGCACGCTGATCTCGGCCACCTCGCGCAGGCCGTCGGGACCCAGGCTGCGGATCCAGGCGTAGGCGCGCATGACGCCCATCCAGTTGCCGAGGTATCCGCGCACGCGGCCGATCGACTGCGGACGGTCGTAGTCGAGGTGATACTCCTCGCCGTCGGACTTCACCAACGGCACAGGCAGGTACGGCGCGAGCGTGTCGGTGCACAGGTAGGCGCCGGTGGCCGGACCCTCGCAGCCGTGCGGACTGGAGAACGTCTTGTGCAGGTTGAAGTGACAGGCGTCGAAGCCCGCGTCGCGAGCCCGCGCGAAGCCCAGGATGCCGTTGGCGTTGGCCTGGTCGGTGAACGCCAGCGCGCTGGCGTCGTGCAGCACCTCGACGTACTTGTCGATCTGCGGGTTGTAGATGCCGGTGTCCTCGGGGTTGGTGATCATGCAGCCGACCGTGCGCTCGCTGACCGCGGCCTTGAACGCCTCGAGGTCGGGGTAGCCGTTCTCGTCGGGCATCACGGTGATGACCTTGAAACCGGCGACCGCCGGCGTGGCGGCGTCGCAGGGGTGCGAGAAGATCGTCGTGATCATCTCGTTGCGCTGCGACAACTCGCCTTTGGCGGCGAAGTAGGCGCGCATCACGCACGCGTTGGTGTAGACGGCGTGCGAGCCGCCGCCGGGCTGGAACGTCACGTGACCCATGCCGCTGATCGACTTGAGGTACTCGCCGGTGCGCCAGACGATCTCGAGCAATCCCTGCAGGGTGCTCTCGTCCTGCCATGGGTGCAGGTCGGCCATCTTGTGGCTACGGACCAGCTCCTCGTGCATCTTTGGCGAGTACTTCATCGTGCAGGTGCCCTCGGAGATGTCGCTGCCGAGGTCCATGCCCAGGGTCTCCTGCGAGAGACGCAGGAAGTGGCGCAGGACCTGGTACTGGGACAGCTCGGGCAGGTCGGGCATCGTCTCGCGGCGCGTGCACTCGGGAATCGACCCGTACGGGTCGCCCACCTCGTCGAGCACCTCGGCCTCGGCTAGCGGCACCAGGACGCCGCGCTCACCGGGCACGCTCTGTTCCACGATCAGGGGTTCGTTCCAGCGCACCGCGTGGTAGTCGCGCAGCACGCCGCCCTCACGCCGGTAGCGTGCCAGGCGGGCGACCTTCTCGTGCGCGTCGTCGTTCGGAGGCGTCGGACTCATGCCAGCACCTCCTCGAGCGCGGCGACTAACTCGACGATGTCGGCCTGGTCGTGGTACTCGGTCACGCAGAAGAGAGCGCTCTGGCCCAACTCGGGGAACTCAGCCGAGAGGTCCTTGCCGCCGAAGATGGCGTGATCGAGCAGTTTCGCGTTGACCTCAGCCACGCTCTTCCCGGCGCCGTCGAAGTTGACCGCGAACTCCTTGAAGAAGCCGGGCGTGAGCAGCACCTTCACGCCGGGCAGCGCGGCCATGCGCTGGGCCGCGTAGTGCGAGCGGGCGATACAGGTCTCGCCCAGCTCCCTGAAGCCCTGCGGCCCCATGACCGCCATGTAGACGGCGGCGGCGATCGTCCACAGTCCCGACGCCGTGCCCACCCAGTCCTTGCCCTGGTCCCGCGAGCCGTACGACGTGCGGTCGGGGATCGCCTCGGCGACGACCCATTCGCCGGCGACCTCGCTCTCCCCGAGCGTGTACAGCTCGAGCGGGCACTCCTGGGCGAACACCGGGTCGTCGTCACGGAAGGCGATGAAGCCCGAGCAGCCGCCGCCGGCATGCATGTGGACGCCGAGCGGCTGGATGTCACCGCAGGCGATGTCGGCCCCCAGCGCGCCGGGCGGCGTGAGCACGCCGAGCGTGATGGGGTCGACCCCGGCGATCGCCAGGGCACCCGCCTCGTGGGCGAGCTTGACGATGTCTCCGCCCTGCGTCTCGATGAAGCCGAGGTAGCCCGGGTTCTCCCAGTACACCGCCGCGACGTCGCCGGCGGCCAGCTTGGCGCGCAGGTCGGCGAGGTCCAGGCGGCCGCTGGCCCGGTCCCACTCCACGAGGTCGATCTGCACGTGCGTGGGCATGACCTCGGGCTGACAGAGCGTCCGCGCCTCGGCCAGCCGCATGGGGCTCATGGTGCCGCAGACCAGCACCCGCTTGCGCCCCGTGATGCGACTCGCCATGCGGAACGAGCGGCCGGCGACGTCACCCCAGTCGTAGATCGGGTTGGCGACCCCGTCGAGGTCGAGCAGCTCGCCCAGCATGCTGTTGAACTCGAAACGGGCGACGTACTTGCCGTGGTCCGAGTACATCCCGCCGCAATAGGCGCTGACGAACTCGGCGCGGTTGATGACCTCGTCGACGACGGCGGGCACGTAGTGCTGCCAGCAGCCGGCGCCGCAGAAGTTGAGGAACTCCTGCGCCGACGTGTTCCTGGCGAGCAGGCCGGCCATGTGGCGCCGCAGGTCGCGCTCGGCGAGGATCGGCTCGGGGATGTCGAGGCGGCCCTTGAACCGCAGGCGGTCCGGTATCTCGGCGTAGATCTCCTCGACGCTGCTCAGTCCGAGCTCGCGCAGCATGGCCTGTTTGGTGGCCGGCACCGCGTTGGGGATGTAGGGGTGGATGAAGGGTTTCTCTGCCATGGCTCCCTCACTCGTAGCCGTAGCCGGCCGTGGATCCGAAATCGATCGAGATGAGGGCGCCGGTGATCGGCGCCGCCTTCTCGCCGGCAAGATAGAAGATGAGCTCGGCGACCTCGTCGGGCGTGATGAAGCGCGCCTTGTCGCCTTGCGGGTAGGTCTCGAGCAGGCGCTTGAGGTAGCCCTCGGGGTCGTCGCCACCGAAGTCGCGCGCCTGGCCCTCGAGCATCGGCGTCATGACGTCGGCCGGACACACCGCGTTGACGCGCACCAGGTCCTTGGCCAGCTCGAGGGCCAGCGACCTCGTGAGCAGCGAGACGCCGCCCTTGGAGGCCGTGTAGATGGCCGTCTCAGGCGTGCCGACCACGCCGGCGTCCGAACTCAGGTTGACGATGCAGCCGCGCGTCTTCTTCAGCTCGGGGATGGCGCGGCTGCAGCAGAAGAAGAGGCCCTTGAGATTGACGTCGATCGTACGGTCCCACTGCTCCTCGCTCATCTGCTCGGTCGGCCCCTCGACCCAGACGCCGGCGCAGTTGACCAGCACGTCGAGGCGGCCGCCGCCCTTGGCGGCGGCCGCCACCAGCCTCTCGCAGTCGGCGACCCTGGTGACGTCGGCGACCACCGCGTTGACGTCGCGGCTGATAGGCTTCATCTCCTGGGTCATCCTGATCAGCGCCTCCCCGTCGATGTCGCTGGCGAACACGACGGCGCCGGCGGAGAGGAAACGGCTCACCGTGGCGCGCCCGATGCCACCGGCCGCGCCGGTGACGACGACGACCTTGCCGTCGAACTCGGAACTGACCGCGATGTGCCTGCGTTCTGCCATGCTTCACCCCGTGACCGTGGTGCGCAGCCCGACGATCGTGCGGGCGGACGGGCCGCTCCGCGACCGCGCGGGCTCTAGTAGTAGAGCTCGCTCGGGCCCTTGTACTCCTGGATCGTGTTGCCGCCGTCGATGACCACCAGCTGACCGGTGATGTAGCTGGCCTCGTCCGAGCCCAGGAAGGCGATGAGCCTGCCGACCTCGTCGGGCCGCGCCGCGCGACCGAGAGGCGTGTTCCTGGCTCCCGCCCGCTCGCCCTCGGTCGTGGTGCCGGTGTCGATCCAGCCCGGCCCGATGGCGTTGACCGTGATGCCGTGCTTGGCGACGTCGAGAGCCAGGCCACGCGTGAGGCCCAGCACACCGGCCTTGGCGGCGCAGTAGGCCGACTCCTCCGGATTGGCGACCACAGGACCGGTCACCGACGAAACGTTGACGATGCGTCCGTAGCCGCGCTCGATCATGTGTGGGACCACGGCCCGCGTGACCAGGAACTGGGTCTTCAGATTGAGCGCGATGCCGAGGTCCCACTTGGCCTCGGTGAGCGACTCGAACGACGTGAAGTCCTCCTCGGTGCCCTCGACGGCCATGCCGGCGTTGTTGACGAGGACGTCGATGCGGCCGTAGAGCTCGAGAGCCTCGCCGATCGCCGCCTCGACCTCGGCTGCCTTGGTGAGGTCGGCGGTGTGCGACGAGACGGTGAAGCCCCGCGCACGAAGCACGTCGGCACACTCGTGCACCTTGGCAGAGATGTCGACGACCGCCAGCGCGGCTTCCTCGTCACCCAGGATCCCCGCAGTGGCGAACCCGATGCTGTTCTGCTTGGCGACACCGGTGATCAGGGCCACCTTGTCGGCCAGTCTGCCGCGTCGTTCCATCGCCAGGATCCCTTTCGTTCGTCGCTCACCGGTGGGAGACCCGCGCCGCCGCACTGCAGAGGCGGGGGAGTCGCAGGCGACAAACCTATCATCCGCGTGGGGGGCCGTCACCCGCACCGGCGGGGGCGCCCGGTCGTCCGAAGGATGCCGCCGACGAGTCCCGGCGCGGCGCCCCATGCCCCGGCACCGGGTACAAGCCACGCTCCAGACACGCGGCCCCAAGTGACACGCGGCGGTTGCCGAACGTGGGACTTTTGTGTAACTTTGTCCCCTACCGTCACGGGAGGGTCCGGTGGACGACAAGCGGACGCACGGCGGTCGCGTGAACGAGACCGAGTGGTTGCGCGTGGCCGACGTGGCCG
>Ga0315282_10003804_pt1 | contig 26839 bp, 27 predicted proteins | sample YL17G07_20_MG_FD_203693 | JGI IMG/M metagenome (GOLD analysis project Ga0315282, IMG submission 203693) | Sediment microbial communities from Yellowstone Lake, YNP, Wyoming, USA - YL17G07_20 | ecosystem: Environmental > Aquatic > Freshwater > Lake > Sediment | place: USA: Wyoming | collected...
CCAAAGAACATAAATAATACTTTTGATACTGATTTTACAAGGAATGCCTTGATTGGCCTAGTTCTGCAGGTTTGTCTCTTCGAACTGCATTATTCGGGTTAACCGCTTACTGTTGTTATCGCTGGATTTGGGTATTAAGTAATTTGTGAAAGGATGTTCTTCCTATCTGAAAAGATTAAAAGGGCTGTTTTTTCTCTCTTCTTTGTGTATCAAGACCTAACACAAGAAGCTACTTTCGGCAAGTCCATATTTTCTGGCGGGACCACGCTAAGGGTTAGATATCTGTAGACCAAATCTTCGTAGATATCATATAGCTCTTGATCAATTTTCCACCTTGTTTCTTGAAGCATCGGTCTTTGCCGTAAATTCTTATTTTTGTCAAAATAAGGCGGATCAGAAATCCTGAAATATGGTTGTTCCCAGCAATTTACAAAAATTATTTTTGCCGACCAAAGTTTATTTATTTTTTCGAACTTTTCGTAATCGTCTTTATGCAACTCTGGTTTGCGGCGAAACTTTACTTCCAAAAATACAGGACTCCTCCTCTTATCAATCACAATAAAATCAGGCATAACCTTGATTCTCTCACCTACTTCACTGTTGCGATCAAAACTTTCCTCAAGTTGCGTTAAATTCTGGACAATTGCTTCGTAGCCGAACCTGTAAACTATATTGCCGGATTGACGCAAAAGCTCCTCTACTAAAGTTTCAGCTATCCTACCTTTTAACATATTTTCTGGATTCATAAGTCTGAAGATACTGTCTTTATGTTTTTTCAAGAACCGATGCCTCGTCTCAGTCATCGAAGAGTATCGTGTGAAGAGCCTTCATTGAATCCCTGTCCATGCAATTGAGCTTCCGTATCTCATCAGCTGTATAGATTTCCCCTGTAAGGCCATTGGTTGTGAAAACCTCAATGTCTTTTTTATCTGCAACTACCCACAGGTGCGCCTGCAATAGTTCACTTCATACCTTTACTGCAACATGGCTGCGGTTACCATTCTTACTTTCATCACTGGCTCGTTTTGTCTCTTGTTTATGTACAGGTTTCATAGCTACATCTTATAAGCGAGGAGAGAGGAATAACAGTGATTAAAATCACTCCAGACGAAGGCGATAGGCTAGGGCAAAAGGCACTAAAGAAAAGGTTGAGACTTAAGTTGGTTACACAAAAATAGGCCAAACTCTTTCATTCATTTCCTCTCTCTCAGAAATCCATATGACAATGTTTCGGTTCCGGAGGTCATTTACTCCGTTAGATGGGAAACGCTTCAGTCTATTCGCAGATCATGGTTGGATCTATTAACTCTTTTTACATACAGTTTTCTTGAACTCATTCATAAACGAACCAGGGGCAATTCTTATCCATTGAAGTTCCTCATCTTTACGTGAATATGATTTTAAACTGGTTCCATCTGCGCTGTAGATAATGATATCTCTAATTGCGCCGGTTTGTTTTTCGCAATTTATTGAATACCTTATCCTAGTCTCTTCTTTCTTTCTATCTATATTCTTGGTCCAGAAAGTCACAATAGACCCGCTCACTCTCATGCTCTCAAGGTCAATATAAAATAGTTCTCCAATTATCGAAGTTTCAATTTGCAGCCAGTCATCAGGATAAGAGGTGTTGACAGCGCCAAAAAAGAAACTTACAGTAGTGACTGCAAGAAGAAGTAATGTTTTCATATTTATTCCTCTGCTTTTAAAAAAAGTATTATAAAGCCTTTCAGAATAGATTTAGGTAGTTATATCATTTTTTCCCTTCTCACTTTCCTTGTACTTTTCCTTTGCCTCTTTTGCGGATGATCTTTCTCTCCATTTTCAGGAGAATATGTTCTGGAAGAGTATTCTCTCAGGTTTCTTACTTCATTATCTTCCATACATCGGCATCCCCGCCCGGTGTTACCTTTATCACGCCTGATGCTGCTTTGAAAATAACCTCTGCCACTTCCGAGGGAGACCGGCCTTCGTATCCGGTGAGCCTTGTGGCTGTCATGTCTGGATTGACACAACAGATCCTGAGACGGGGTTGTTCCTCGGCAAGAGCCTGCGTGAAACCGCGAACCCCGAACTTCGTCCCGCAATAAACAGACATCTCTGCATAGGCGGTCTTGCCTGCGGCACTGGCTATGTTGATAATCCCCTTTTTAATATAAGGAAGAAAAGCACGGGTCAACTTGATGAGGCCTTCCAGGTTCGTCCTGATCTGCCTCTCGATGTCCTTCATTGTATGTTCCTTGAAAGGAATAAAAACTCCCGTCCCTGCATTATTGATGAGGAAATCAACTCTACCATACTTTTTCAGCACCCTTTTGACAATCTCCGAAATGCTCCTGTCATCCGTCACGTCAAGATGGAGGAGCAAGGTGTCTTTTGCGCCAAGCTTCCGGCAACGCCTTTCGGCCCTTTCACCTCTGGTTTCCCCCCTGTTATAGGTGAGAACCAGTTTCGCTCCGGCTTGTGCAAACCTGTATGCTGTTTCTCTTCCAATCCCCGAACTGGACCCCGTTATGAGCACTACCTTTCCTTTCACATTCCCCTCCTTTTAGAAAAAATAATTTGACTTCTATTGTATCTTTCTCCCCAGCACTTTCACCCCTTCTAATATAAAAAAAATGAGTCAGTTAGTATAGCTTTTGAATTTGGTAAATTTTTTGAGGTTCTTCAGATTATTCTGTGGATAATAAAACCTTTAATCGTTGTCATTCCGACTTGCTCGGTCACCTCAGGCGACTCGCCAAGGCGAGAATCTTTCTTCCAATTGTTTTGATTCTTTCATATGGTTTTCAGAAGGATTCTCGACAAGCGAGAATGGCAGAACAAATAACTGGTTTATTGAAAATGGACATCTTAGTAGCTGGAGATTTTAACTTCCTCTTCCCGGAAGAACCATTCTTAAGTTTGAAGGAGCTATGTTTATTTCTGAAAACGCTGGCTAAATCCCGCGGCTACATCTCAGATGGAAGCCAAGTTTTTTATAGAGAAACATGAGAATAGTTTGATATGATCATGATAAGAAAGAAGCGGTAAGATACTTGGCAAACCCAAGAAAGATCAAAAAGGGAGTCGAGGCACGTGATTGAACAATGGATAGCAGAGGCAAAACAGAGTTCAGACCCTCAAGAACTTGGGATGATCCTTATCCATAATGGAATCGTAAGAGCTACCTCAAAAGATGGTAAGCTTGTAAAGGGAATGCATCTTTCTTATGATAGAGAAAAACTCAATTCCCTCCTAACAGAGTTTAGGGGAAAAGATGGTATCGTGGCAATAAAAGCCTGGATCAATGAAGGGACCCTCAAAGTCGGCGATGATATAATGTATGTATTGGTTGCTGGAAGATTAAGAACAGATGTCCTACCAACATTTGAGGAACTTATATCAAAGATAAAGAGGGAGATTGTTTCCGAAAAGGAGCTCTCTTAGATCTTTTTCATGAGCGAAAAGTGGTTTTGATGCAGAAAAGAAGCTTAAAAGAACTCAGGTCAAGGTTCGATACCCTTACGGGAGGTTTTTTATTTCCTTGTTTAAATGAGTAGTTATGACAGGATTTGTAAGAGGGAAAATTTATGATAATGGGGGAAAATAATCATGCTTAAAGCCAAAGATATAATGACAAAGGATGTAATAACAGTCAAACCGGACACTACCATAGAAGATCTGGCACGGATACTCATGGAACACCAAATCAGCGGTGCCCCGGTCGTTGATGAAGGGGGTAATGTAACAGGCATAGTCACAGAGAATGACCTCATAGGCAAAAACAAGAGACTCCATATCCCTACCATATTAAGGTTGTTTGATGCCTTTATTCCCTTAGGTACAAGCAGACTGGAGGAAGAGATTAAAAGGATGGCAGCGACTACTGTAGGTGAGATATGTACAAGGAATGTGATTACTGTTGATGAAGCTGCATCCATGGAGGATATTGCCACGATAATGACAGAGAAAAGGATACATCTCTTGCCTGTTTTGAAGGAAGGGAGGTTAGTCGGGATCATCGGTAAAAAAGATCTCATAAAGGGAGTCTCCGGTCAATCTGAATAAAAGACCTCAAAATTTGTTCCTGAAAATATCCTTTTGCTTTAAGAGATAAAACTTTTATCAAAAGTAAAATACATTGTTGGTATAATTAAGACCATGCAAGTTTATGTAAATGGGAGGCTTGTACCTGCGAAAGAAGCAGTGATTTCTGTTTTCGACCATGGCTTTCTTTATGGAGATGGGATATATGAGACGATGAGGGTATACGATGGGGTCACATTCATGCTTGATGAACATCTCAAAAGGCTCTTTCGTTCTGCATCGCTGATAGGACTCACGATCCCCCTTGATACAGATTCTCTAAAAACCGCTATTTATGATACCCTCATGGCTAATGCTCTTAAAAATGCCTTTGTCAGGTTGACAGCATCAAGGGGCTATGGACCCATTGGCCTTGATCCTGACCTCTGCCCGGAGCCCACTGTTGTCATCATTGCGCAGGAGATGAAGGACTACCCGAAGTCATTTTATGAAAAAGGCATAAGCCTCATAATTCCGGAAACAAGAAGAAACTTCAGAGGGGCAATTAATCCTCAAATAAAGTCCCTGAACTTTCTGAATAATATCCTTGCAAAGATCGAAGCGAAAAAACGAGGCACCTACGATGCAGTCATGCTGAATGTATATGGAAAGCTTACGGAAGGAACAATCAGCAATGTCTTCTTTTATAAGAACAGTGTTCTCTGCACACCTTCTCTTGAGTGTGGAATACTTGATGGTATAACAAGGGGGATAGTCATAGGTCTTGCCTTGAGAGATGGTTTAAGGGTTGAAGAGAGTGAATTTTCGAAAGAGGATCTCTATTCGGCAGAGGAGGTCTTTATTACGAACTCAACCATGGAGGTCATGCCAATCTCAAAAGTTGACGACCAGAAGTATGCAGTAGGTAACATAACAAAACTCCTCCATAAAGCATACAGAGAAGAAGTAAATACTCATGTGACAAATGTCAAGGCAGAAGGTCCATCTCTTTGGGGATACGAATAAGATGATGGCGCAGATGCTGAATCCGAAAGATATTGCAGGCCTCATTGACCACTCATTGCTCAGGCCGGATGCCACATATACAGACATAGAGAGGCTCTGCGAGGAGGCACAGCAATTCGGATTTTACTCTGTCTGTGTACATCCCAGCTTCATAAAGAAAGCAGAGGATATTCTTAAAGGCAGCGGTGTTAGAGTGACTACAGTAATAGGTTTTCCCCTTGGGATGGCCATCACTGAAGTAAAAGTCTATGAGGCTATGAATGCTTCCCTCATCGGTGCTGATGAGCTTGATATTGTGATTAACATAGGTGCTCTGAAATCAGGAGACTGGATGACTGTCAGAAAAGACATCTCTGATGTGATGGCAGCAACAAAAGGGATCATTCATAAAACGATAATCGAGACCTGTTACCTTGATGACAATGAGAAAAGGAAAGTTGTGGAGATAGCCCTTGATGCAGGTTCAGAGTTCATAAAGACCTCTACTGGATTTGGATCCCATGGTGCGAGATTGAGAGACATCAGACTCATAAAGAGTATTGTTGGGGATGCAGCAGGCATAAAGGCTGCAGGTGGTATAAGGACATCCAGGCGAGTCCTCGATATGCTCAAGGATGGTGCTACAAGAATAGGAACATCAGCAGGAGTACAGATAATAAGAGGGCTTAAAGAGAATTCGAGAAAAGTTACGTCTTTACAAAATGTAAGGTCGAAAAAGGAGAAAAAAAATTGAAGGAAGAAAGAATAGTAAAAGAAAGGATTAATCTCCTCGATAAGGAACTCGCAACACTGACAGAGAAGTTAGAAGAGTTGAGCGCTTCCCTGGAAGAAATAGAGGATCTGAAGCTCGAGATCAAGGGTCTAAAACTTTTTCTTGGAAGGACATACCCAGATTTCAAAAGCAAGTTCCCTGAGATAATGAAGAAGATTTACAAGAAATAAAGCTCTGGCATGAAGGAATAGTTTTCTTACGGTTTGATATAGAAAAATTCCTCAGCCTTGTGCCGAGTCTTATTTTGCAATTGGGTTTTTCTTAAGAACAGCAGAACGATCTCCTTTACGGAGGACATCGACAATACTATCAAGAGATTCTTCATGGAGCTTCTTAATGTCGTCTTTCGTTACAGGGATTAAAAGATTTCTATCGATGAAATTACCAAATTTTTCCTTATTTAGACCCGAGAGGAAGAGCATTCCCCTGAATATCCTTTTATTTGTTTTGAAAGAGAAAAATACACGCTCGAGAGAACTCTCGAGGAATTTGTCATTTCTGTATTGAATAACTCTGTCAATACCTCTTGCTTGAACCCAATATTTCCTGTCAATGAGGCTGTCTGCCCTTAGTTCAATAAAGGTATGCTCAATATTCTTTCTGCGGGTATATATGCTGTGAGCCACGGTATCAGCGGCAAGGTGACTTATATAACCAAGGGAGAAGGCCTTTTCAGAGGATTTCTTTGCAGACTCCAGAAGACTGAATGCCACCTCCCAGCTATGGGAGTTCTTTTCTAATGGCAGAAGGTTCTTTGCCAGGATAATATCAGCCATGAGATTTCCATAAAGGTAGTCGCCTCTGTATCTTTTCAAAAGGTTCACGACCCATACAGGCAAGATGGAACCAAAATAATAAATCTCGCTACCGAGATAAACGTGTGTTAAAGGCCCCCATGCGAAAGCCAGAGACGGAATAAGTATGAAAAATATAACCAGGAATAGTCGTAAAAACATTTCATAATTATAACAGATAGTCTATATCTAATCAAACTATCTTATAGCAGGGTACTCTTCTCGCTTTACTTTTAAGCTCCTTTTATTGATAATTTATAAAGAGAAAAGACTTTAAAATGCCGGATGCCTTAAATGGCCTTAAAAAAAAGTAAAAAAGAACCGGACACTGAAGAATCTCCTTCGAGTAAGTTTAAAGGGACTTTCTACCCCCAGAGGGTCGTATTAGATACCAGCCTTTTTGTAAACCCTGATGTAAGAAAAAGTTTTGGCGATACGCCCACAGAGGCTCTTGAGGCATTCCTTTTCTTGGCAGCTCAGATACACATACTGGAGTTTTATATGCCTCCCTCGATTTTTGAGGAGCTTCTGCATTTTGTTGAAAAGGATAAGATACCCGAGGACTTACTCCTGATACTCCATCAAAAACCGCCTAAAAAACACGAATTAAAATGCCCTGCCTTTCTTTTATATGAGTTGATAGAGGATATAAGAGAGCGGGTAAACAAGGGGCTCAGGATAGCCGAGAAGGCCGTCAGGAGTGCTAAAGAGAAAAGCTCAGATGAGATTATTCAAGACTTGAGGCGGAAATATCGAGAAGCCCTGAGAGAAGGCATAATAGACAGCAAGGAAGATGTTGACCTCCTCTTGCTCGCAATGGAGTTGGATGCCTTACTGATTACGGCAGATCAAGGCTTGATAAAATGGGCAGAGAAGTTAGGGATAAAATGGTTATTCCCGGAGAAGTTTAAGAATTACCTCTTGGGGGCAATAAAAAGATCTGGTCTCCTCACAGGAAAGTTTAAATAGGAGATGCTCACTTCTTTTTAGCCCATTTTAATTCAAAATTCTATACCATGAGGATATAGTATATTCACTCATTCTCGAATACTATATGCTCCCTGAATTTATGAACAATAAGGGTTAATCAAAAAATCCATGCCCCATCAGTTTATGACGGATTTCTCTTGTCCCCTCAGTATAAATCCTGTGAAATTTTGTTCTGTAGAAATGGTCTACCTTTTCTATTGAAAGGAGTTTTGTACTGACGCCAGATCGTTTAAGATGTTCCATTAATGCATATACTGTATTTTTATTTCTTACATTAATCTCAAAAGATTCTCTCACATTCCCACCGTCTGCTACCTCTTCTAAGACCCTCTGTGGTGATAGGTAAAGCGCCTTCGCAGACTCCAGGAGGTAGTGGTCATCTAAAGCAACCCCAAATTCATGACAGAAGAAGAAGGCTCTGAGTATCCTCTGTATGTAAAACCCTGCGGGGAGCTCTGTTATAAGATCAGATGAGGCCTGTAAATCCCTGAGACATGATGAAAGGGTGACATATTTAATCTGCTTTCCATTTGAGATTGGTTTTATTACGATGCCTTCTCTTCCACTCCTGTCCAGTTCAAGAATAACCTGTTTTACCTTTTCCACATCAGACACACTGAAAGGCCCCCATCTCCTTACCTGTGGGATTTTGTATTGCTCGAAAATTGTGTAACGCTCTTCTATAGAAATTTTTCTGCTCTTTGAATCGAAGAGGTCGAAGGAAAAGAAGGTTACATCTTCATTGATATAAGGTATAATCTCTGCGTTATATGGACTGCCAGGACCTACAACCTCACCATTGATTATGTAGCTAGAATATTTTTTAAAAAAATTAAGATCAATTAGATCTTGGATCCTGTTTGTTGTGAAGGGACAGATGAAACCTCCTCTGGTAAAGGCAAGGGGATTCCCATTTATTACTATTATCCTGACATTATACCCGTCTACTTTCTCCTCAATGTAGAATCTCTCTTTAAAGTAGCGTTTTATTCCATTTTCAAGGTGTAAAATTCTCATTATTCTTGGGTAGCCAGGTATGAGACCGCCCTCATAAAAAACAGTGCCCCTTGGGTAGGTTTTATAGTCATGAGTGAGTCTTACGAGAAGGATGTCCTTAAATTGATTTATATGCAGGGCTTCCTTTTTTTGGAGCTTTGTTATTTCTGTATCCGTAAAATATTTTTTTATAAAGGATGGAACGGGTTCCATATCTTTAAACCGAAAATAAATTCTTTTTAATCTAGCACGTATGTTTACTCTTGAGGTGTTTTCCTCTTTTTGTCTTTACTCACAAGTCCTATTATGAAGTTTACATATTCTTCTTTATTATTGAGACGGAATCTTTTGACTGTTTCAGGTGTTCCTTTCGGAAGGTCTTTGTCGTAGATAACAGCATCAGCCATTTCGAGGATTTTTTCTGCGCCCCTCTTGAGCTCCTCATTCCTAGTGACAAATACTACGATATCAGGTTCTAAAGCCTCAATTGCACTATTCCCTTCGATGATGATGCCCTTCAGGTGTGAAAGTCTATCAATGGCTATCTGTAGAATTTCTTTGAGGTCTTCTGGTGGTGACTGAACCCAGAGGACATCCTGTGCGCCGGCATCAAGGAACCTATCGGTGTCCTTGTTTTCCTGTCTCAATATTTCCGGGCTATCGACTATAGAGCTATAAAACGAAGTATTCGTATATTTTATAGCTCCCCATCCGCTTAGTCTCTTAAGGATCTGGCAGGCAATGGTAGTCTTTCCAACTTTACTATGGGCACCACCGATCCCTATGATAAAAGGCCTCATCAGGATTAAGAGTTGAGACCAGGGTCTGTCTCTTTTATCTCTTCTTTATATCCACATTTCGTGTCATAGCAGAAGTGTATTAATGTTCCTGTCTTGTCTCTCTTCCCGAGGAGAAATTCTGCACTGCAATGAGGGCACTTTTTGGGTATAGGTTTATACCACAAAGCAAATCGGCATGCTGGGTAGTTTCTGCAGCTCCAGAAAGATTTTCCCCTTCTTGAACGCCTTTCTACGATATCTCCTCCATCCTGCGGACATTTAAAGCCCGTTGATAGGGGTCTCGTATTTTTACATTCAGGATATCTTGAACAGGCAAGGAATTTACCATATCGCCCTGTTTTTATGACCATAGGTGAACCGCATTTCTCACATGTTTCGTTCGTTTCCTGTGCAATCTTTTCTGTGCCTTGTTCTTTGTGTTCTACGTTTTCGGTGTGAAGTGGTTTTGTATTCTTACATTTAGGGAATCCAGAGCAAGCTAAAAATCTTCCATGTCTTCCCCACCTTATGACCATGGGAAGGCCACACTTCTCACATATTTCATCAGTAGCGATATCTTCTGGTTTTATCCTTCCCTTAGTCTTTTCAACCTCTGCTAGGTCTTGGCTGAAGGGACCATAAAAATCTCTTACAACCTTTACCCACTTCATCTTTCCTTCTTCAATATGGTCAAGCTCGTCTTCCATCTTTGCAGTAAAATCCGCATCAATGAGCTCCGGGAATTTTTCAACGAGAAAGTCATTTACGACAATACCGAGATCTGTAGGGGAAAACTTGCCATCCGCTTTATGAACATATTTCCTGTCTTGGATAGTAGAGAGGATCGTCGCGTACGTGCTTGGTCTGCCAATACCCTTTTCCTCAAGGGCCTTTATGAGTGTCGCCTCTGTATAATGTGGTGGTGGCTGTGTGAAGTGCTGTTTTGGTTGCAGATTGAGGAGTTTTAATCTTTCTCCTTCTTTTAATGCAGGTAATGTCAGACCTTCTTCTTCCTCTACTTCATCTTTCCCTTCCGTATACAAGGCCATGAAGCCATCGAAACGGACTATCGTTCCTGATGCCCTGAACTCTGCACCCCCCTTTAATTCCCCCCGTGGTAAGGGGGGATAGGGGGGGGTAATAATAAAGGTTGTCTGATCAAGCTGTGCTGGCGCCATCTGACTTGATATGAACCGATTCCATATCAATGCGTAAAGGGCATATTGGTCTTTTGAAAGAAATTGTTTTACATCCTCTGGTTTTTTCTCAGGATACGTCGGCCTTATAGCCTCATGTGCTTCCTGTGCAGTTGCCCTGCTCTTATAAAAAGGAGGTTTCTCAGGAACATAATCTTTGCCATAAACCCTTCCGATGAAATCCTTGGCCCACTCCTGTGCCTCAGAAGCTATTCTGAAGGAATCAGTTCTCATATAGGTAATGAGTCCTACTGCACCTTCTTTGGCAAGTTCAATACCTTCGTAAAGTTGCTGAGCTACTGTCATTGTCTTTTTTGCGGGAAATCTTAATTTCCTTACTGCTTCTTGCTGAAGAGTGCTTGTAATGAAAGGTGGGTAGGGCATCCTTTTTCTTCGTTTCTGCTCTACCTTACTTAATACAAATTCTTTATCCTTCAGGTTTTCAACTGATGTATTTGCAGCAACCTCGTTCGGGATGAGAAATTTGCTACCTGTTTCTGATTGCTGATGTATCTTATGAAGCCTTGCCCAGAAACTGGGGAGTTTAGATCCCTCAAATTCTGCGTTTATGCTCCAGTATTCTTGAGGTTTGGACGCCTTTATCTCGCGATCTCTGTCCACAATAAGCTTTACAGTAACAGACTGTACTCTCCCAGCACTGAGCCCCCTCCTTACCTTCTTCCACAGAAGAGGGCTGAGTTTATAACCGACGAGCCTGTCAAGTATCCTTCTGGCCTGCTGGGCATCGACCTTTTTCATGTCTATCCTGCCAGGGTTTTTTATCGCTTCTCGTACAGCCCGTTCTGTTATTTCATTAAAAATAATTCTGTATATCCTCCCATTTAGGGATTTAGGATCTGAGATTTCAGATGCAATATGCCATGCGATTGCCTCTCCTTCTCTGTCAGGGTCGGGTGCAAGAAAAATCTTATCAGCCTCTTTTGATGCCTTCTTGAGTTCCTTAATTATTTTCTCTTTACCCGGAATTACCACATACTTGGGTTTAAAGTTATTCTTTTCATCAACTCCGATCTCTTTCTTGGGAAGATCCTTGATATGACCAATAGATGCTTTAACAGCGAATCCTTCTCCGAGTATCTTAAGAAGCGTCTTTGCCTTTGCAGGTGACTCAACGATGACAAGGTTACTGTGACTTGATTCAGTAGATTTCATACAAGATAAAACCTGTTTCCCATTGTTTGTCTTATAGCACCTTTTAGTTCTAAACTGAGAAGTATTTCGAGTGCCTTTGATGTTGGTAATCCACTTTCCCGAGAAATAATATCGATATGCTTTGGCTCTCCGGAGAGTAAGTTACAGAGGTTCTTCTCTTCATTTGTTACTTCAATCTTTGCCTTCTCCTTTGAGCGTATAAATCCTTTTAAAACAGGCGCAAGTTCCTCAACAATATCCTCTGCCCTCCGCGTGAGTAGCGCACCCCTTCTAATAAGTTCGTTTGTGCCTTCTGAAGTAAGCGCAGTTATATTACCAGGAATCGCGAAGACCTCTCTACCCTGTTCAAGGGCATACCCTGCTGTGATCAGTGAGCCACTGTCAGAGGTGGCCTCTATTACGAGCACACCAAGAGAAAGCCCACTGATTATTCTATTTCTCCGTGGAAAGTTTTCTTTATCAGGAGAAGTTCCCGGGGGAAACTCGCTTATAACGCAACCAGAGCCTGCAATTTTATCCATCAAGCCTCTGTTCTCTGAAGGATAGGGAACATCAAGTCCTGATCCGAGTACCGCTATAGTTCTTCCGCCTGCTCTTAATGCCCCTTTGTGGGATATGGAATCAATACCCCTTGCCAATCCGCTCACAACAGTAAAACCCATGGATGCAAGCTCCCCTGAAATATTTTCTGCAACAGATGTCCCGTAAGGAGTAGGCTTGCGTGAACCAACAATGGCGATCGCATATCTGTCTTGTGGCTGTATATCTCCCTTCATGTAAAGGACAACAGGGGCATCCTCTATCTCCCTGAGCATTTCTGGATAAAAAGAGTCATGAAGACTTACAACATCTATCCCCTCTTTCTCCAAAACTTTGATTTGTTTATCCACAATTTCCCAGAGAGAAAATTCTTTTATGTTTTTTGCCCTGTTTATCCCTATCCCTTCCAAGGAAAGGAGAGCATCCATTTCTGCATCGAAGATTCTTTCAGGTGTCTTAAACAGGGAAAGCAATTTCTTTGCAAAAACAGGGCCTATATCCGGCACCGCGGATAAAGCAATCCAGTACCTGAGATCTGCCATCATAATCTTCAATTCGGAGACTGTGATACGGAGACACGGAGATGTTTCCTTTCCCCCATTTCTCCGTCTATCCATGTCTTGTGTCGTTTATTTCAACAGGTGTTTTAACCTCAACCGCAGGGCATTGAGTTTTATAAAACCTTCTGCATCTTTCTGATTATATACATTTTCTGCTTCAAATGTTGCAAGCCCGGGGTGGTAAAGAGAATTTGGAGATTTTCTTCCGACGACATAACAATTTCCCTTATATATCTTGATCCTGACTGTCCCATTAACGTCTTTCTGTATATCATCCATGAGGGTCTGCAATGCTTTCCTCTCCGGAGAAAACCAGTATCCATAATATATAAGCTCAGAATAGCGCGTTATCAGTGAGTCTCTGAGGTGCAGTATCTCCCTGTCAAGGGTTATTGACTCTATTGCCCTGTGGGCAACATGGAGAACTGTGCCTCCAGGGGTTTCATATACTCCCCTGGATTTAATTCCGACATACCTGTTTTCAACCATATCAACCCTTCCAACTCCATGTTCGCCAGCAAGATGGTTTAATCTCACTATCAAGGTTGCGGGAGACAGAAGTTCATCATTAATTGCAACAGGGTCACCCTTCTCATAAGAGATTTCAACAGAGAGAGGCTTATCAGGTGCCTTCTCAGGCGGTACGATCATGGTATACATGTCAGGTGGAGATTCTTGCCATGGGTCTTCCAGAAGCCCTCCTTCGTAACTGATATGAAAGAGGTTCCTATCGATACTATAAGGTCTTTCCTTTGTTGCTGTAACAGGGATACCATTTGTCTCGGAATATTCGATCAGGGACTGCCTTGAATTGAATGGCCATTCCCTCCACGGTGCTATAACCTTTATGGTAGGTTTAAAAGCATAATAGGTGAGTTCAAATCTTACCTGGTCATTACCTTTTCCCGTCGCACCATGGGCAACGGCTTCAGCTCCTTCTTTTTCTGCTATCTCTATCTGTCTCTTAGCAATAAGAGGTCTCGCTATTGATGTCCCGAGCAGATATAAGCCCTCATAAGCTGCATTTGCCCTAAGCATGGGGAATATATAGTCTTTTCCAAACTCCTCTTTTAAGTCCTCTATATAAACTTTTGATGCACCTGTCTTCAATGCCTTTTCCCTTATGGCACTTGTATCTTCTCCCTGGCCTAGATCCGCATAGAAGGCAATGATCTCTGCGTTGTACTGCTCTTTCAACCATTTTATCGCCACGGAGGTATCAAGACCCCCTGAGTATGCAAGAACTATCTTATTCATTCAACCCCCAAATTATGAGCTTCTTCAAGTCATAAAACCATAGCATAAATCTAAAAAAAATGTAAAATGCATAAATGGAAAATTAAGTAATCCCCCCCATTCCCCCTTAGCCCCCTCTGTATCCCCCCCCTTAGTAAGGGGGGAATTGAAGGGTGGTGAGGAGGGCTTTGAATGGTTATTTTCGGAAAAAACTACAAAACACTCTTGAACAAGGTCTAAATTTCAGATCAGGGTAAAAACGAATTATGAGAAGACAGGGCTTTTAAAGGAAAGAATTCATTTCCTTGTCTTTAGACATTTACCGCAGTATCCTTTTATCTCGAGAGTGTGTGTTACACTTTCGAAACCTTTCTTTCTGCATATCTTCTTCTGAAGATCTTCTAACGCCTCAGAATAAAATTCTATGACATTACCACATGAAATACAGAGCATATGATCATGGTGGTTTCGGCCAAAGGTTTGTTCATAGTGGGCATGTTTTTCAGTTCTTTCGACCTGTTCAATGAGACCACTTTCAAGGAGAAGAGGAAGAGTTCTGTAAATGGATGCCTTTGAAACTTTCAGCCCTTTTTTCCTCATCCCGATATAGAGTTCCTCAGGGTCGAAATGGCCATATCGAGAAGAAATATCTTTGAGTATCAATTCTCTCTCTCTTGTAAATTTAAGAGCCTTACCCTTAAGATATTGTCTGAATACTTTTTCTCCCATTTTCTATTTCTTTACATAGATTCCTTTTGCTATCTCTTCATCGATAGCGATTGTTGTTTCATCTATACCTACAACATACGAAGGTTTTTTCTGCTGGAGTTTAACAGTCCCACCAGGCATAAGTCCTATAGCTGTGAGCTTCTCCATGGCAGGGGTGGTTATGAATACAACCTTTGCAGTTGTGCCGACTTCCATATCTGCAAGAGGTTGTACGAGGGGTTTAACTTCTCGTGTATAGAGTCTGCAGCAGTTTCCCCTCGGTATTGCTCTCCCGTGAGGGCATGTGGGTGGATGTCCTAAAAAGGTGCATATGGCCTCTTCTACCTCAGGACTTATCACATGCTCAAAAAGGCATGCATCCTCTTCGTAATTCTTCAAAGAGAGGACATCGGCAAAAAGCCTTTCTGCAAGGAGGTGTCGTCTTGTTATGTCCCTTGCCCTGAATCGCCCTTTTTCTGTAAAGTGGACTTTTTCTTCCTTGAGAATTATTAAGCCGTCTTCCTGCATCTCGAGAACTTCTTTCTCATTGCCAATTTCATTTATGAGATCAGTGAAGTTTACTTCTCCATCTTCTGCCATCTCCCAGATTGCCTCAAGTGCCTCGTCTTCAAACATACTCTTTTCTGTTCCAGAAGATGTACGAGACCTGCAGAACTTTTTCTTTTCAGGCATCATATGTTACCTATTCCTTTCTAAGACATGTTATAAGTCGTCAAACATCTTAAAATCTTTTAAGATATTTTGTAATGTTATTTTTGGTTCTGTCATTTCCGATTGGCTTCTTTACGGAATAAGGAAACAAAATGAATTGCATAATTATCATATAAAAATTTACCTCTATGCAAGCCTATATACTTATATGAAAGTGCATGAGGACCCAATTCAGCAACCCTCCAAAAAAGATTGCCATCGGAAATATTATCACTGCCATGGTAAGAGCCATCTTAAGGCCCCGTTCCTTTATCAGCATGAAGAAATGTGCAAGACATGGGATAAAAAGAGTTATTGTAACAAGACTCACCACAGACTGAATGGGCGTGAGCAGTCCCTTTTGCGCCATAGCAAAAAGCCCGGCTGCACCATAGTCTCTTCTCAGAAATCCGATTATGAATGACTCTGTTGTTTTTTCTGGAAGCCCAAGTATATTTACGATAACAGGTGCAGCAAAACTCTGGATAAGGCCAAGAAGGGCCAGCTTGTGAAGGACAAAGAGGATAAACGTACCGAGCATAAAAAGTGGTACTGCCTCTTTAAGATACCAGATGACCCTGCTTGATGTCTTGACTGCTATATTTGTAAGAGTCGGCTTCCTTAAAGGTGGGATCTCAAGAAAAAATCCTGGCTTTTCACCGGGCACAATCTTTGAGGCAAGATATCCAGAAAAAAGAAGTACCCCAAGAATACTCAACACCCATATTGACATAGCCTTTGCAGAAAGTGCTCCGAGCATCCCCATTATCACCCCAAGCTGTGCAGCACAGGGCACTGCCAAGGCAAGGAGAAATGTTGCTATTATCCTCTCCCGCGGTGACTCAAGTATCCTTGTTGTCATAACTGCCATTGTGCCACATCCCAGACCAAGAACCATAGGAAGGACGGCCTTTCCGCTTAATCCCAACATATTGAATACCTTGTTAGACATGATGGCAAGCCTTGGCAGATAACCACTGTCTTCAAGTATTGCAAATGCTATAAAAAAGGTTGTGGTTATTGGGAGGATTATCCCTATGGAGTATTTCAGTGCCATTGTGATGAGTCCATATTCACCAATGAACATCTCTTGGGCTAACGGAAAAGGAATGACTAATTTTATGAACTTTATAAATATTGGTATGAAGTATGTGTTGAATATTTTGTTCTCAAGCAGATCTACTAGGATCCCAGCGCCAAAGACACCAACAAACTCATAAAGGCCAAAGAGTACAACAAGGAGTAGAGGGATTCCCCATAATGGATGCATGCTGAGCCTTCCGAAGGTAGATGCAAGAGAACCGCCTGCCCGGGGGATCTTCTTGGTGACCATATCTGCTATCTCGGCTGCCTTTTTCAGGCGGGTCTCGTTGATGATTACACTGATGGGCCTTTTCAACTTTTCTTGACACTCGTTTCTGAATTTTTCCAGTTCATTTATGACCTCCACCTCAAGATTTTTATTGAGCCATTCTCGCAGACTTTCATCACCTGAGAGTATCATGAGCGCAATAGACCTTTTTGAAACATTTCCTTCTGGCAGATAAAAAGAAACCTTCTCGACATATTCTTCTATCAGGGGGTCATATCGAACAGTGATTTCTGGCACCTTATTTTTTTTGCTGATAGCTGCTTTCATGCCTCTCATACCTTTTCGTTCAGGTGCAATGGTGCTTACAACTTCAGCCCCTATTAATGATCTGAGCCTCTCGATGTCAATGGTTATTCCTATTTCTCTGGCCTCATCCTCCATGTTAAGATCAAGAATTACGGGCAGCCCCATCTCGCCAAGCTGGACAGTCAACAGGAGGGTTCTTTTAAGGTTTTTTGAATCACCAACTTGTAAAACCACAGAAGGTTTATCAGTCAGGAGGATGTCCCTTGTGACCTTCTCATCCTCACTCATGGGGATAAGGTTATTAACACCTGGGGTATCAACAACGAGGTATTTTCTACCGTCAAGGCTTATATTTGCATAGGAAACCTCTACGGTTGTGCCAGGATAATTGGATACGATTGCATATTTCCCTGTCAGGAGGCCGAATATGACGCTTTTCCCAACATTAGGGTTTCCTATAAGGGCAACCCTTTCATATCCCTTACCCCCCTTATATCCTCTATATCTATGCCTTAATCGGTGCTCATGCATACTATTTCAACCTCTAATTGAGAATTAGTTTCAGTTGCAATTATAAAGGATATGGGATGCTTTGTCAAGCTAACGGGAAACGTAAGTGAGACATAACTTACCGGGTTTCTAAGAAGAAACTATAGAAATAATACAAACGCATTAAATGAAGTTATATCACCCCCACCCTAACCCTCCCCCCTTGAGGGGGAGGGATGGGAGAGGGGTATCATAAATTATTACGTTTGTATTAGTAATGATAAGAATGACAAATCCTCAATAGGAAATATCCGCGTCTCTCATTTCCGGGGCATTATATCAATGGTAAAACTTTGTACTGCTTCACCGCCATGGCCATCGGTAACAGAGACAGTAACAGGAGCCTTTTCCTTAAATTCGGGAGGTACGTTCCAGTGTATCAATCCCGTTGATGGCTCAATTGTCATTTCAGCAGGTGCAGTCTTGAGCGAATACGTGAGGGTATCGCCATCAGGGTCGGTAGCCTTTATTTGGTGCGTGTAACCCTTTCCATCAAAATTAAATTTCTTATCTTCGATAATCATTGGAGGCATGTTCTTTATTTCTCTGTGCAAAATAACTGTAGGGCCGTATAATTCTCCGTCAAAAGGAGTTATGTTGACAGAAATCTTGTCTCCTCTCTTGAGGGGAACCTCGAGTCGTTTGCCATTCCCTGCAGGCTCTCCGTTTTTTGTCCATTCGTATGCAATGGTTACATCATCTCCATCTATGTCACTTCCGGAAACCTCAACATTCAAGGTGTCACCTGGTTTAAATATCTCAGGGAGGATTTTAACTCTGGTAATCTCCGGTGGAGCGTTTCCAATTTCTATAATGTCAGACATTATCTCTTTGCCATCTATAACTGCCTTTACTTGGACCTTATCATCCTTTTTTGTCTCTCTGGCGTTGAATTGAGAAGATATCGGACTTTGGGTTACCTGCCCATTTACCAACCATTCTATCTTCGCATCAGAAAGATTAAAGCCTTGAGCAATTACCTTTAATGTTGATTTGCGTGAAGCATTGACAGGAGTAATTTCCAATGCATAGGGCTCACTCTTTGGAGAGACAGGTGGTTGAGATTGTTCAGATGCAGTTTTGCTTCCTGCTCCTGAAGGCTTTTGTGTACCCATATCAGCAGGCTTTTCTGAAGAACAGGATAAAAAGAGAAAGAGAGCTAAGCACCACAAAAACCTGCTTACTGATAGAAACACCTTATTCAGAGTATCTAAAAAATGCATGGTTATGAGTTATAAAAGTTATTTTATATCCTGCATCACATATAATCAATTAATCAATATTGATAAAGAACAGAGAACTTAGCCCTTTCAGATGGATTCGCTGTATTTTCTGCATCCACCTCTATCGTATAAAGATAAGGATAACTCATTACCCTTATTTCACCAGAATTAGAATCTACCACTCGATTGTTTATCAAACCCTCATCTCCTGCGCTATTACCCTCAACTGTGTCCACTATTTTTGAATAAACATTATATGTAAGACCTGTCCCGAGGGTGGAAACCATGTCGTAGGTAGTGTTTATACCAGGATTAATAACCATAGAGTTATCACAACCAACCCAAGAAGTAGTTGGTGTATTAAGTTTTGCTGCTAATCCTGTATAAGCTGTTCCAGACATATTTACACCATTACAACCAGCAGGCGTTGTGATAGCTGGCGTAAGGGCTGCTATATCAGCTAAAAAAGAGGCAGTTCTTGATGTATCTCCTCTGAGCCCAGCAAGCTGATATGTGATGTCAATGCCGCCCATACCAGCCTCAGATGCGGTTTCGTATCTCTTCTGGATACCTGAAATCTGAGTTCCCGTTGTTAACATGTATATTAATCCTGCCATGATGACGAGAGCAATAGCTGAAAGTAAAAGAACCATTACAAGGGCAATGCCTTTTTCAGTAGAAAGTAGATAGTATGCAGTAGACAGGTTTCCTTTCCCCTGCAGGTTGTCTACTACATGCTGTCTACTTTTTTTGCTGTCTCCTATTTGCTGTCTGCAGTTTTTTCGTTTACTGTATGCTCTTAATAAGCCCATGAAGCATCCTCCCGACTTCTTCAAATAGGTATATCAGGCTCTTATTATCTTTTGAATATCCAAGATCAGCAGATAGGATAAAGTAATATCTTAATTCTTCTAAAGAACCTTGACTAATATTGTAAAAGTTTGATTTATCCTTGAGAGTGCGTTTTTTAAATCCTTCGGCAATATTTGCAGCAATTGAAATAGCAGCCCGACGCATTTGAGGAACAAGACCGAATCTCTCTTCACCAGGGAAGTCTTTCGTAACTCTATATGTCTCTAATACCAGCTTGTGTGCTTTCTTCCAGACTTCCAAGTCTTCGAACCTTTCTATCTTTTTATTCATGATTACCTTTTTCCTGTCTACTTTCTACTGTTTGCTATCTACTGTTTTTCATCTCAGATTATTTGGTTTCACAACTAATGTATTAACTTTCCATCTGTAATTTTGCCAGTTTGCACCTATTGTTGTTGCTAAGTTAAAGTTACTTCCCAGCCCAAATTCTCCAAGGGTTATTGTTGAGTTTGGGTATGTATAATTTCTGTCATACTGTCCTTCATGGGCAAGGATATAGATTCTCACCTCTTTCACCTGATCTCTTATCTGCTGGGCTGTAAGTGCGGATATGTCATCAGTAGTGTTATCAATAGTCCCATCACCGTTAGTATCCCTGCGATAAACCACCTGCATATCAGCAACACAGTCAAGAAGGGGGAGAGGGTTTGTCAGTCCGCCACCATTCTGGTTAACAACAACTTTTTCTAATACGCCGGTATTTGGTGCACATCTCTGAGGTACATTCGCATTCGAAATGAAATAATCAGCTCTGTTAAAAGGCATTCTAAGCGGAGAAGTATCAGGATCGACTCCATACACGATGTTGGCTCCCATTGCATCCGTAGGAAGCCAGGTAGATGAGGTTACACTACCATACGTTGTGGAAAAGGTTGTGCCGCTGATAACTAATGTCCTGCTGTTCAAATCAGTAGCTCCAGGAGAAAGGACGATTACTTTATCGGAAGCAATCAAATTTTCGCTCGATGGCGTCCATGTTCTCACATTTGGTGCTGTGGCTTTAAGGGTGGTCCATCTCTGACATACATCATTCCTGGCAACATTTATCGCCTTTATTACCAGATAATCCGACACGTTGAAACCTGTCCCATTCCCACTTAAAATAGCCCTCGGAGGATTACTGGCATCGTTGTATGTACTGGCAGGTGAGCTTGAAGCCTCAGAATAAGTTACTCCTGTAGGTATTATCCACGGCAATCCATACCCTGCATGCTCTATATTCTGTCTCAAGATTTCGAGTCCTACGATACCCTCTATATTTGTCTCTGCTATCTTGCTTTGTTGCTTAAATTGAGTTAATAGTCCCGTAAATATCTGGGAACCTGCCGCTATAACAAGCACAAAGACAACCATTGTTATCAACAACTCTATTAAAGTAAACCCTGCCTCTTTTTTACAAGTAGACAGTATGTAGTAGATAGTAGGCAGGGAATCTTTTCTCTCCTCTTTCATGCTGTCTACTACATACTGTCTACCGTCTGCTGTTTTCTTGTGAATCATGGTCTCCTCACTATTGTTGTAATGCTATGAGTATGGTTCTCGCCCTTCCATGTCCATCCCACTGTAATATCCACTCTGTTGACACTAGTGTTGAGATTGGTAACCGTCATTCTTGTAGTATATGGAAAATTTGTTATGCTTCTGATGTTTCTTGTAATAGGTATATCTGCACCATCTGAAACTAAAGAATCAAAAGGTGTGTTCCTTGCTTCATTCATCCTCATCTCTGCAATGCCTACTGCCTCGTCTCTTAAGATATTCGTCATGTTGGCGTCAATACTTACCAGTGCAGTCTGCATAAGTGCAAGGGAGACTACCAGCAATACCACAAGGGCGATCATTACCTCGACAAGGGTAAGGCCTTTTTTATTTAACATCACAATTTGCTCCATCCCATTCACCAATATTTATTCTTGTTGGGGCTAATACTATGCAATCATAGTCAGGTGTTAATGATGATGAGAGCCGTATGGTACCATTATGAGAAACGAGTCCATTTCTATCAAAGTTGAATTGAGTCACACCAAAAGCTAAAGCTGGAACAATCGTATAGTCTGTATTTCTTTGTAATACCTGAGCATCAGATGCTGTTTCAAGGGTTCCGTTACCATCGGGCGCTGGGTCAGTATCCTCATAAATTGTATATTGTGTTGCTGCAAGAGTGACGAAGTGCACCCTATTCCTCTGCATTGCCCTTGCCCTTGTATTCATCAAATCAACATACATCTCCTTTACCTGACTCTCTACCCTGTATCTGCCCATCCATCCATTAAATTCAAAGCCGAGGGCAACAGCTAAGATGCCAATTATTGACAGGACAATTATCAACTCAACTAAAGTTATTCCATGATCTTTTTTTATCTTCATTTTGTATCCTAACTTCCTAACTTCATCTCTCTTTTATATGTAACGTCCGTTTTATCGGTGGTGGTGGTGACAATAAAGACAAGCCTTGAGCAGTCGGCGGAACACCTTCCAGTGCAGATGTTCTTCTCCCACCCATTTCTGAGAGGGCTTGTGACAGATTTATCTGTTCAATACTACCTGTTGATACCTGGAGTAATGCAGTTCCTTTTAATAAAGCGCCACCTGCACCTCCTGTGTTGTATCTTACTCCCCATATGAAACTTTTACCACCAAGCCCACACTCATCACTGTAAGGCTTGTATGTTGTAAAAAATGCAAGGCCTGTTGTTGTAGCCAATGGGTCTGTTATTACCCTTTCAGCTCTGTAGCCTCTTGTCACAGGGGTAACCCCCTCAATGTACGTGTAGTTACCAGAAGATTCGAGATTAATATACCAGCCTTTAAAACTCGCAGAATCAGCAGTATTTTCAGAAGGGACGCTGCCAATGGAAGTCACATTTGTTAGATCAACGAAACTTACTGTGCTGGTACAACTTATGACCGATGACGAGAAACAGGGCTCTTTCATGCCAAAGAGTCTCCTCTGATTATCTGCATCGTCTGTGGTAGAGCCCAGTTCGTAGAAATATCTTCCTGTCCCAAAGAAAAGCCACAGAATGCCTTTCCTTTGATTTTGTAATTGTGCTACAGAGGAAGTAACAGGTCCGACACCGTCTATCACCTGACTCCAGACCCAATTACTTGGGTTAGTTTTGTTACAGGTCTCCCCAGAAGGACAATTAGAATTAGTGATACAAGATCTACTTGTAGTAGATGAACAAATACCTGTTATGAGCCTTCCAATACCTCCATCAGTCCAGGTGTAGTTTGGACTCGTGCCAGTTCTCTTTACATATCCAATATAAACGACATCATCCTTATAATCTACATCAGGATCATTGGTAGAACTAAGCATAGAGCCAGCAAAGGCAAAGGGAATTCCAGTGTCTATGGTTCGCTGAAGCGAGCCATCCTTCAGATCTAGTACAAAAAGCCTCAGATTTAGGTCAGAACGACCGAGGAACTGATTGTTAGTTGTGTCTATTGGTCCTGTGGGACCAGAGCCGAAGACAACAAACCAATTGCCGTTCTTGTTTTGATCTCCAAGTCTGACCACCGCAGGTCCTGTTGTTGCAAAGCCGAGATTATCACTCGAAAACTCCCAGAGAAGCACGGGAGGATGCCCAACTGGATCATCCGGGTAAGCGAGAGAATCAGTAATGTCAAGCGCAAAATAAGATGAATACCCTACTCCGCTCATTGGTGTTTTTACACAGTCAGGTAATCCACCGGTTGTTGAATTACAGGAGCCGGTGCTATTTCTGCATGCTCCACCATACCTCATACCACCGATGAGTATTGTCCTCCAATCGCTCTCAGTCCTGGTTGCTCCTGGTGTTCCACCAATGCTTGCATCGAAGATAAAGGGACTGAGGTCAACAGTATAGACGTGGCAGTAATCTGGGTCCATGATATATTTAAGATATGGCAGCGCATTTTTCGGGATAAACGCCCACATCTCCTTCCCGAGGTTTGTACCGGTTAGCTGTGCCTTTACCGGAGTCGAATCATTAATTATCTCCAACTTTCCAAGTTTGAAGGCATGGAGCATGCCATCATTCCCTCCGGTGAACACCATCCCTCTGTTTTTATAACCTGAAGTTTCTGTGAAGTTCTTGTATGTAAAGTCATTATATTTGCTATCGTAGGTATTCAATGGTATCCATGAGGCAATTCTCGGAGTCGAATTTATTACATCGCCGAACTTCCATACCTTTGTTTCGGATACGATAGTCACCGTCCTCTTTCGATAGTCATCTACTCCGTCAGCAGGATACTGATCAATGCCTATAACATCTGGGGTGCCATCACCATCCAAATCTTCTGTAGTAAGTCCCTCGCCTTGTGTATAACGGATGATATACTGTGCCTCCGTATTATCAGAAGCCTGTAAGTATGACCTCAATGTTGAAGCATTTGCCGTAGAAAAGGAGATCAGACTGGTTCCTGTTATTGGGTCGGTTGTATAGATCGACCTTTGATCTGAGGTGATATCCCTGCTCCATAACATTTCGCCTGCTCCCCAGATATTTCCAATGTTTTCGAACGAAACTGTTGACATTGTATTATCAGCATCGCCATCACCGTCCGCGTCCTGATATCGTCTTGCTCTTGTCAATTGAGCAGTGGTATCAAAATATAACTGCACTATGTAGTCATCTCTGAGATTAAGTTTTCTATCCGCAATGGTATCCTCTCTTATACTGCTGTTTGTAAAAAAGGGATCTACATAGTACCACAGATTTTGATTTTCTCCTGTCCAGAAGATTATGTCGTTTCCAAATCTCCGCCTCGGGTAAAAAACAGCCTGAACAAGGTTTGCCCCTCGACCCTCCCCGGATGCAAGTACAGAAGCTGCTGTACCAGAAGATGCCCTTCTGAGAATGGCACCAAGGGCGCTCGCGATAGCTTGTTCAAGTTCGTTCCCATCAGTGGCCTCATAAAAGTTATCAGGCTCACCGTCACCATTCTGATCCCATTCACTTGGGTCAGGCCCAGGCCTATTGTTGTAAGGGGGGAGATCCTCAAAACCACCATTTATGGCAGCATATCGAAGTAGCGTCGAACCTTTACCAAAAGCAAAAACAGCGTAAAGGGTTAAGTTTTGAATATCTGACATATTATTAACCCCAAGAGTAGGGTTGTTCCTCAAGTCTGTTGTGTGCGCCCATAAGGCTACATCTTCAAGACCAGCCACGTTACCACCTGCTGAGCAGGAAGGAAAGTTTGCAGCAGGGAAGGAACCGACTGCGGGACAGCTACTTCCTGAACAATCATAATTAGACTTTCCAGCAGCGTAGGTTTCTACCGAAGCAGGAAGATTCCCGTCAGAACATGGTTCACCATCAGTAACCAACAGCACATAACTTTTTGAACAGGAAGGCCATCGGGTAGAGCCACCTGTTCCATAGTTATAAGGGTCCACATTATTGTTAACCTGAAAGTCACCTGAAGCGAATCTTGGACCAGGTCCTCCTGCAATGCTTGTCTGCTGGGCAAAATAGCCGCTTACTGTCCAGAGTGTCTCACCAAGAGGTGTATTGGCGCTCGGTCTCGTAAGGTTAATCTGGTTTACCGCACTCGACAGGCTACCACCGGCAACAACTACCTGGACATACCCGCCTTCGTTTGTATTGTAAAATGTTAGCCCTAATCGTGCCCTCGTGCCGATGACATTCTGGAGAACGCCCTCGACCGGGACTGGAACTCTCACTTTTACATTATAGTCACTGCCAAAGGAGCTGCAAGTTCCACTTGATGAGATATCAAAAGCTGATGCGCCAGATCCCCCACCATTACAGGAACCACCGGCTGTCATAACTCGAACACATCGCGTTCCAGAAAATGAAGTACTGTCAACATAATTTTGAATATTTGCTATGCTCTTATACATACCTCTGCTATCACAATCAGCGTTCTCTGCTGTAAGCCTGTTGTAGCCAGAGCCTTCACCTGATTCTGTTTTTCCTCCGGTCATTACTTTCCTTATGATGTCTACTCTTCTCATTGTTACCCAGTTGAGGAAATTTCCATCCCATTCGGTAGAATTTTTTGCCCTTGCACCTGGAAGGCCACTTCCTGTTTTTGGGGCAGCAGGTACAAATCTATTGGATGAATAGGTATACCAGTATTCAGGGTCAAAATAACCATAATATGTATAAGTCGGATATGTGCCGGGGTCTGTAAATCCTGTGCATGGAGATGGGGAGGAATTGCACATATTGTCATCCCCTGTATCGGTTGTGGTAAAGCCGTCAAAATAAGCAAAGTTTAACATGCTCCCTGAATTGTCAATGACAAGCATAACATTCGGGGGTACATCCTGGATAACATAAGGCGGCACCTGGCAATAGTCAACCATTGCAGCATTTGCATTATTTAAAGAAAAAGTGAAGAACGATAATACAACAATCATTATAAAAGATAGCCGTTTCATAGCACCCCCTTATTCAACCATACGTTCTGGATAGATTAAAATGGCTTTGATGCTGTTGTTCTTGAAAAATATCTCAACCTTTCTCCCTACTTTTAGCTGGTCTTTCGGTACAATTTTTCCAGAGGCATCTTCGAGAGGAACGCCTGTAATGTCGTAATAACTGCCACGGACTTTGATAGAGTCACCTGAGACACTTTGTATCAGACCCTCAACTATTTTCACTTCCTTGGCATAACAATATGAAACGCCTACGGAAAAACATATCATCAATACAAATAAAATAATAATGTTCCTTTTCATAACAACCCCCTAATAAGGTCTTTTAGCTTCATGCTACCTCTTCAAAAGCAAGATACATACCATTTGAAATTTACTTAAATATCAGTTGACAGAATACTTGTTAGAAATCGTGTAGACTCTTATCCCGCTTTAAAATGATGGGTAAAGCCTGGTTTTTATCTTTGCTCCATCTGAGGTGAAATATTCAGGTTATTATCTGAAAGATGGGTAAACATTGTAATAGTTTGGGTAAAGGATTACATAGGTGGGCAAAAGAGAAATTGGACTGAACCCCTCCAACTGGACACGAAACTGAAATAGGTTAGAATACTGACGAGCAAAAGAAGTCATAAGGCAAATTCATGATGGATGGGGATTTTGGGGGACTAGTAAGATATGGGTAGCTAT
>Ga0315282_10003805_pt1 | contig 26830 bp, 19 predicted proteins | sample YL17G07_20_MG_FD_203693 | JGI IMG/M metagenome (GOLD analysis project Ga0315282, IMG submission 203693) | Sediment microbial communities from Yellowstone Lake, YNP, Wyoming, USA - YL17G07_20 | ecosystem: Environmental > Aquatic > Freshwater > Lake > Sediment | place: USA: Wyoming | collected...
GGAGTCCCGACATCGACACCAGGAAGCCGGTGTCACGCCAGCACGAAACCGAGTACCTGAGATATTACGGGTACCCGGCCTACTGGGGCGGCGCAGGTCTGTGGGGCATGGGAGCGTACCCGGGGAGCCTGACGACCGAAGGCAGGATCGAAGAGGAAATGAAGACCAGGCGGACTGCTGCGACGCACACATCTGACGATTGCCACTTGCGCAGTTGCCAAGCGGTCATCGGCTATCACATCCACGCGACAGACGGTGACATCGGCCACGTCCAGGATCTGCTCGTCGACGAGCACAGCTGGGCGATTCGCTACCTGATCGTGAACACGAGCAACTGGTGGGGCGGTCACGACGTGCTCGTCGCGCCGCAATGGATCGAGGCGGTGAGTTGGTCGGATGCCAGGGTCTCCGTCGATCTGACTCGCCAGGCCGTCAAGGACGCTCCGCTGTACGACTCGGCGGCACAGCTCGATCGACAACAGGAACAGGCGATCTACGAGCATTACGGCCGTCCCGGCTATTGGACCACCAAACGCATCCGAGACGCCGCGGCGCTGTCCGCAAAGTCCAAGTAAGGTCCATCGCACAGGAGACGGAGATCCGGAGGAGGACGCCCGATGAATCCGATGACCGCGTTCGGCGTGGCGGCCATAGCCGTCGTCTCCATTACCAGCCACGAGGCCGCCCACGGCTTCATGGCCGACCGCCTTGGCGATCCCACGGCGCGCGAACGGGGTCGGCTCACGCTGAACCCGATCCCTCACATCGACCTGTTCTTCACGATCCTGCTGCCGCTCTTCCTCATCCTCTCCGGTTCAAGCTTCATCTTCGGCGGGGCGAAGCCTGTTCCAGTGGACGTCACGCGGTTGCGAAACCCGCGGCGGGACTGGGCGCTCGTGGGGGCGGCCGGGCCGGGGTTGAATGTGCTCATGGCCATCGGTCTGACAGTCATTCTCTCAGCCGCGACGCTCGTGGGCGTGGCCGATAGGTCATCGAGCCTGACGGAGATCCTCGCGGTCGGGATCTTCCTGAACGCTCTGCTGGCCGTCTTCAACCTGATCCCGATCCCGCCGCTCGACGGGTCGAGGATCGTCCAGTATTTTCTCTCCGGTGAGGCCCTCATCCTGTATCGTCGGATCGAGCAGTTCGGCCTGATCATCATCCTGGCGCTGGTGTTCCTGGTCCCGCAGCTCCAAGTACCGCTCAGCAGAGCCATCTTCGGTCTCGTCGAGCTGATCACGCTTCCATTCGGCGTCACGGCCGACGTCGCGCCCCTGCTGCGGAGGTTGCTCTTCGGCTGAACACCGTTGCCGAGCGCCTGCCGGAAATCGATGACACGGCCGTCCCAGGTCACGATTCTCATCGGCGCTTGTCGTTGTTCACTGACATCTCTCACGCGATGGCCGTCGGCACGCGCCACTTGATCATCACGACCTTCACGGCGTCGTTCACGACCAGGCACGAGACCAGGGCACAGGCGAAAATCGCGAGCGTCTGCGACCAGGGCAATGGCAGGAGTCCCGGAAGACCGACGCGTGTCAGGATCGTGCCCGTGAGCGCGTCCGCCAGCAGGGCTGACAGGAAGGTCTTGCTGGGCAGCGTCGCCCAGAACCAGTGGCGCTCCCGTGCGGACACGACGGAGAATACCGCGAAGTAGAGCAGCATCAGGAAGCTGAAGGTGCACAGAGCATTGCTGTCGGTCGCCAAACCGAAACGCGACCACCCGATCCACAAGCAAAAGAGCGTTTCCGCGACCATCACGACGCCGAGGACCACGGACACGGTGGTGAAGCCCCCGATGGCCCACGTCTCCGGCTCTCTGGACGGCCGAACGCGGTCGGTGGCCAGGGCGATCGTCGCAAAGTCCATCACGAAGACCAGCAACAGCATCGCAAAGGCGGAGACAACGAACTGACCGGTCACCACGAAGGCGATGGCGACAAAGGCCGCCTTCAGGATTGTCCGGCTGATTTTGTTGATGATCCACGTCAGAATGCGCTGGTAGATTGTCCGCCCCTGCTCGACCAGCGCCACGATGTTCGTCAGCCCAGGCTCGGTCAGGACGACACTCGCGGCGCCCCTGGCCACGTCGGTCGCGGTGCTCACGGCGATTCCCACTTCGGCCTGGCGGAGGGCGGGCGCATCGTTGACGCCGTCGCCGGTCATGCCGGTCACGTGCCCCGCGGCCTGCAGGTGCCGCACCACGATATATTTGTCCTCCGGATACACTTCGGCGAAACCATCGGCGCCCGCCAGCAAATCCACGGCCTCGTTGCCGGCCCGAGCGCCCGCCGCCTTCAGGTCCGCCACGCGCCGGATGTTGGGCAACCCGACTCCCTGGCCGATCTCACGCGCGACTGCCAGTGCGTCGCCGGTGAGCATCTTGACCGGAACGCCGAGGTCGTGGAGCGTGGCGATGAGTTGCCCGGCGTCCGGTCGCGGCGGATCATCGAAGGTCACCAATCCGACCAAGGCCGGGGCGCCCGTCTCGGGGCCGCGCGCCACCGCCAGCGTCCGATATCCTTTCAGGGCCGATTCGCTGACCCGCGCCTCCAACGCGTCGATCGCCGGGGGCTGGAGTCCACAGGCCTCGGCGACGGTTCGCACCGCGCCTTTCATCACGCGCAGTCGCGTCCCGTTCTGTTCGACAACGGCTTCCGTCCGCCGGCTCTTCGCATCGAACGGTGCAAAGGACACGGGCGCGACCTTGGGAAGGTTGTCGAAGACGTGCCGATCCTTTGCGGCAGCCAGGCACGCGAGGTCAATCGGATCCTGGTTGGCTTCCTCCGACGCGAGGGCGCCGGCAAACAGCACGTCGGCTTCCGTCGCGTGCTCCAGCGGGATCACGCCGGTGACGGCCAGCTGGTTCAGCGTGATCGTGCCCGTCTTGTCCACGCAGAGCACGTCCATCGTTGCGGCATCCTCCGCGGCGCTGAGGCGCGTGACCAGCACACCACGCTTCGCCAGCTCCTTCGACCCGACGGCCATGCTGACCGTGAACATGACGGGGAGGGCGACCGGCACCGCGCTCATGAGCAGGACGAGCATGAGCGGGGCCATTTCGATGAGCGGCGCGCCGCGGACGAGCGACAGCACGACCACCATGCCAATCAGCGCGCCGACGACGACGAAGAGCCAGCGGACGACCTTGGCCACGACCGCCTCGATATGAAGTTTCGGACGCGCCTCCTGCACAAGTTGCGTGGTGCGGCCAAAGTAGGTCTTCGCCCCGGTCAGCATTACCACGCCGTTGCCTTCGCCCCGGCGGACGACGGACCCCGACGAGAGCACGTTGCCGGGTGCCTTGTCCGCGTCCTTCGATTCGCCGGTGAGGGCCGACTGGTCCACGGTCAACGCTCCCGTCAGGAGCTTGACATCGGCGGGAACGATGTCGCCCGGGCGCACGCGGACGATGTCGCCCGGGACCAGATCCCGGGCGGGAACGACCTGCCAGCTCGAATCGCGCCGGACGCGCGCACTGACCTGCAACCGTCGCCGCAGTGTCTCAACAACACCGGCGGCTCGTTGCTCCTGCATGAAGCTCAACACGGCGTTGACGACCAGCAGCGCGCTCACGACGACGAGGTCGGAATACTTCCCGAGCGCGGCCGACAGCACCATGATCAGTTCGAGCATCCAGGCCGAGATTCCCCAGAATTTCCGGAGGAATCTGAGGACCGGGTGGCCTTTCTCTTCGGCCACTTCGTTGTAGCCGTGCTCCTTCCGGCGGACGTCCACTTCCGCGCGCGCGAGCCCGGTATCGGGGTTGACATGGAGCGCCGCGAGCGTGTCGGGAACCGATGCCGAGGCGATGTCAGGGGGCTTGGCGTTGGCTGGCTTCGAGGGCCCCGGCTCGGCTTCGGATTCATTGGAGGTCGTTGGCATCGTGAACATCCGTTCGGGCGTCTGCGCGGTCACGCGGGTGTGCTCGTGTTCGTCAGACCCCATTTCCAGTTCCGAATCTCCGGCATGTCCTGGCCGTGCTTGTCGATGTACTGCTTGTGCTCGACGAGCTTGTCCTTGAGCTGCTGCTTCAGGTAGATGCCCGGGGCGCCGGTCTGCGGCAGGCGGTCGATGGTGTCCATCACGAGGTGGAAGCGGTCCAGATCGTTCAGCACCGTCATGTCGAAGGGCGTGGTGATCGTGCCCTCTTCCTTGTACCCGCGGACGTGGATGTTGTCGTGGTTGGTGCGGCGGTAGGTCAGCCGGTGGATCAACCACGGGTAGGCGTGGAAGGCGAAGATGACCGGCTTGTCCCTGGTGAAGAGCTCGTCGAAATCCACGTCGCTCAAGCCGTGCGGGTGCTCGGTCTGCGGCTGCAGCCTCATGAGGTCGACCACGTTGACGACCCGGATCTTCAGGTGCGGCAGATGCGCCCGCATGATCGAGACGGCCGCGAGCGTCTCGAGCGTCGGCACGTCGCCGCAGCAGGCCATGACCACGTCGGGCGGAACACCCTGGTCGTTGCTGGCCCACTGCCAGATGCCGATACCCTCGGTGCAGTGCTTGACGGCCGCGTCCATCGTCAGCCACTGCGGCGCCGGGTGCTTGCCCGCGATCACGACGTTGACGTAGTGCCGGCTGCGCAGGCAGTGGTCCATCACCGACAGCAGGCAGTTGGCATCCGGCGGAAAGTACACCCGCACGACCCCGGCCTTCTTGTTCATGACGACGTCGATGAACCCGGGATCCTGATGGGTGAAGCCGTTGTGATCCTGGCGCCAGACATGCGAGGCCAGCAGGTAGTTCAGCGAGGCGATCTTCCGCCGCCACGGCAGGTGCGAGGTGACCTCCAGCCACTTGGCGTGCTGGTTGAACATCGAATCGATGATGTGGATGAACGCCTCGTAACAGTTGAAGAGTCCATGTCGCCCGGTGAGCAGGTAGCCCTCGAGCCAGCCCTCGCACTGGTGCTCGCTGAGCATCGAGTCCAGCACGCGTCCGTTGGGCGCGAGACACTCGTCATTGGCCAGGGTCGCGGCGTCCCATTGCCGGTTGGTCGCTTCAAAGAGGGCTTCCAGGCCGTTGGAGAGCGTCTCGTCGGGGCCGAACACCCGGAAATTCCGCTGCTCGCTGTTCAGCTTCGCCACATCGCGCAGGAAGCGTCCCAGTACATGCGTGTCGCCGATGCCGGGCACTCCCGGCGCGGGCACGTCGACCGCGTAGTCCCGGAAGGCCGGCATCCGCAGGTCGCGGAGCAGCATGCCGCCGTTGGCGTGGGGATTCGCGCCCATGCGTCGCTCGCCCTTGGGCGCCAGTTCGGCCAGTTCCGGTTTCAGTCGACCCTGCTCGTCGAAGAGCTCCTCCGGCCGGTAGCTCCTCAGCCAGTCTTCCAACAACTTGAGATGTTCGGGATGGGTGGCCGGGTCGGAGAGTGGAACTTGATGCGCCCGGAACGTGCCCTCAATCTGCCGGCCATCGACCACCTTGGGCCCCGTCCAGCCCTTGGGTGACTCGAGGACGATCATCGGCCAGCGAGGACGTGTGAGGTCGCCGTGAACGCGGGCGTTCTGCTGGATGCTCTTGATCCGCTCCACGGCGGTGTCAAGCGCCGTGGCCATGGCCTCGTGCATCAGCGCGGGCTCATGGCCCTCGACGAAGATGGGCGTCCACCCGTAGCCGCGAAGCAACTGGTCCAATTCCTCGGGCTCGATGCGGGCGAGGATGGTCGGGTTGGAAATCTTGTAGCCGTTGAGATGCAGGATCGGCAGCACGGCGCCGTCGGTCGCCGGATTGAGAAACTTGTTGGAATGCCACGCCGTCGCCAGCGGTCCGGTTTCCGCCTCGCCATCGCCGACGACGCAGGCGACGAGGAGATCCGGATTGTCGAACACCGCCCCGAACGCATGGCTGAGCGAATAGCCCAGTTCCCCGCCCTCGTGGATCGAGCCGGGGCACTCCGGCGATGCGTGGCTGGGAATGCCTCCGGGAAACGAGAACTGAAGAAAGAGCTTCCGAAGGCCGGCCTCATCCTGGCTGATGTCTGGATAGATCTCGCTGTACGTGCCTTCGAGGTACGTGTTGCCCACGACGGCCGGGCCGCCGTGCCCGGGGCCCGAGACGTAAATCATGTCGAGGTCGTATTTCCTGATGACCCGGTTCAGGTGCACGTAGATGAAGTTCTGCCCGGGCGTCGTGCCCCAGTGTCCCAGCAGCATGCGCTTCACATCCGCGAGCGCCAGCGGCCGCTTCAGCAGCGGGTTGTCGTACAGATAAATCTGGCCGACCGAGAGATAGTTGGCGGCACGCCAGTAGGCGTCCATCGTGTGAAGCAGATCGGGCGTGAGGGTGTTGGCGCTCATTGGTTACGCTCCCGAATCGAGCCGAGATGGAGGACGCGGGTGACAGATCTCGCGATCATGAGCTCCTCATCGGTGCGGATGACCCGTACCGTGACGCGAGCGGCGTCGGGCGAGAACAGCGGGGCATTCTTCGCATTGCGCGTCTTGTCCAATGCGATGCCGAGAAACCCGAGCCCGTCACAGATCCGGTCGCGGATGACCGGCGCGTTTTCGCCGATGCCGGCGGCGAAGACGAGCGTATCCAGGCCCCCGAGCGCCGTGGCGAAGGCGCCGATCCATTTCCTCGTCTGGTAACAGAACAGCGCCACGGCGTCCGCGGCCCGCACGTCAGCGGCCTCCCGCGCGAGCAGGTCGCGCAGGTCAGAACTGGTCCCGGACACGCCGAGCAGCCCGGATTCGTGGTTCACCATCCGCTGAAATCGCGCCGCGGTCATGCGCTCGGTGCGCGCCAGGTAGTACACGACGCCGGGATCCAGGTCTCCCGTGCGGGTGCTCATCACCAATCCGGAGGTGGGCGTGAAGCCCATGCTGGTGTCCATGCTTTTGCCGTCGCGCACGGCGGCCAGGCTGGCGCCATTGCCAAGATGCGCGAGAATCACGCGGCCCTTCGCCGCCGCCCGATCGAGGCGGCCGAGTTCCTCCATCAAATAAGTGTACGACAGGCCGTGGAAACCGTAGCGCTCGACGCCCTTTGCCGCGTAGCGCCGCGGGATCGGCAGCAGCCTGGCGACCCGCGGCATGGTGCGGTGAAAGGCGGTGTCAAAGCACGCCACCTGGGGCAGTTTCGGATGCCGCCGCACGAACGCTTCGATCAAGCCGACCTCGCGCGGCAGGTGATCGGGGTCATACGGCGTGATCCGGCGCAGCTCGACGAGCAGCTTCGGCGTAACCGTCTCCGGTTCGGAGTGCTGCATGCCGTGCACCACGCGGTGTCCCACGGCTCTGACCGACGCGAAGATCGGCTGCCCGTCCAGCCAGTCCAGCAGAAAGCCGACCGCCGTGCGGTGATCGGCCGCGGCAAGGCGGCGGGGCGCCTCCGGCGTTCCAGCCGGACCGCTGACGACGAAATTCGTGCCGCTGAGACCGATGCGGTCGATCTTCCCTTCGAGCCGCCGCCGCGGCGTTGTGCCTGCTTCGTAGACCGCGAAGCGGATGCTGGACGAGCCGCCGTTGATCGTCAGGACGCAGGAAGGCATGCAATCGATGAGGGCATGGCCCACTCATCACCATGCAGCATGCCGGAAGAGGCCGCGGGGCGTCTGTGCCGTTGTGAACACCCGGGGGCCTGGCGCACCACACTGTTCCGCGGAGGGCATCAGCCAGTGAAGAGCTGCTGTGTTCCCTTCGGTACATCGCTTCTCGAGTGTCGGACGCACCATGGTGGTCGTCGGCCAGGCGATTCGGCCGAGCGGGATGCTTCGTGGCAGGACACACGGCGCTCGTACCGGAACCAACGATCCAATCAGAGACGTCAGCACACGAGCTGCTGCGGATGATGCCGCCGATGGGGCGACAGGCGGGCACTCCAGGACGTGCATGACATGGCCGATCGACGTGACGTCGTGTTTCTCATGGATGTGGACAACACCCTGCTCGACAACGACCGCGTCGAGCAGGACCTTCGCCAACACATCACGGAAGCATTTGGCGTCGAGCCGCAGAAGCGCTACTGGGACATCTTCGAGCAACTGCGGGCCGGGCTCGGGTATGCGGATTACCTGGGAGCGCTCCAGCGGTACCGGGTCGAGCATCCCGGGGATCCGCAGCTGCTGAACATCTCCCTCTTTCTGGTGAACTACCCCTTTGCGGAGCGTCTCTACCCCCGCGCCATCGACGTGATTGACAGACTCCGGAGAAGCGGGCGGGTGGTCATCCTCTCGGACGGTGACGTCGTCTTCCAGCCCCGGAAGGTCGAACGCTCAGGCCTCTGGGACGCGGTGTCGGGGCACGTCCTTATTTACATCCACAAGGAGCAGATGCTCGACGACGTCGAACGACGGTATCCGGCTCCGCGGTATGTGCTGGTCGACGACAAGCTGCGCATTCTCACGGCCGTCAAACGCGCCTGGGGCTCGCGCGTGACGACCATCTTCCCGCGGCAGGGGCACTATGCACGCGATCCCGCGCTGGTCGCTCGCTTTCCGGCAGCGGACGTCACGATCGAGCGGATTGGCGATCTCGTCGACTCGGACTTCGGGCCGCTGCTGGGAGAACCGGCGAGCGGACCGAATGACGCCCATCGTTCCTGAAGGTCGGGCGCCGGGGCCGCCGCTGCCGGCGCACGATCGACCGCGGGGGTGTGCAGAACAGCACACCAGCTGCCGCTCCGCTGCGAGTAGAGTGCCCGAAATGGCAAAAGGCAACGGTCCCCGACGTCGAAGAGTTCCGCTCGTGGACGCGGTCGTGCAACCAGTCGCGAGGCGTCTCGCGCGGATGGAAGACCTCTTGATTGAGATGCGACACGAGCAGGACGTCAAACTCAAACGGATCATCTCGCTCCAGGAGCAGGTCGACGGACTCACTGAACACGTCAGGGCCAGCCGCGCAACCACGCGCCGGTCGCCGCGCCGGAAGAAGTAGACGCGCCCTACCAGAGCCTGCCAGTTTCTCCATCGTGTGCCGCCCACCGGCATGCTAGGATGACGGTCCGCCGATGCGGTCCTCGAGCCGACGCATGGAGTTCGGCGCGGTCCTTGCCGCGCTCGCCGGCCGCGGATCTGCGCCGTCGGAGGATGGGGATGAAGCTGGACATCGTCTCCGGTCGAACGACCGCGAGGCGGTCCCTGCATCGCCTGCGCACTGAAGGCGACACGCCGGCGCGCCAGGCGGCGGCATTCGGCCTGGGCACGTTCATCGGCTGTTCTCCGGCCTTTGGATTCCACTTGCCGCTGTGCCTCTTCTCCGGCTGGCTGCTCGGTCTCAACTCCCTGAAGATGTACCTGGGCGCGAACGTGTCCAATCCGTTCGTGGCTCCGTTTCTCCTGTTCGCCGAGGTCCAGGTCGGGCGCTCGCTGCGCGCTGGTGCCCCGTACCCGCTCTCGCTGGAGGCCTTCCGCACGTTCTCGCTGTGGCACTTCGCCGCGGATCTCGTGCTCGGCAGCCTCGTCGTGGGCGCGGTGCTGGGCGCTGTTGCAGCATCGGCGACCTATGTGCTCGTTCGTCGGTACGGAACGCCAGAGACGGTCGCGCGGCTGTTCGCCGGCGCGGTGGATCGCTACGTGGAGTCCGGAATGTTCGCGTGGGAGTCCGCCAATGGCAAGTTGCGCCTCGACCCGGTCTACCGGGAGGTGCTGCGCCAGGGGCTGCTCCCCGACGGAGGCACGCTCGTCGATCTCGGCTGCGGTCGGGGCCTGATGCTCGCGCTTCTTGCCTCCGCGCGCCAGCGGTGGCAGGAAGGGAAGTGGCCGGACGGGTGGCCGCCGCCGCCCACGCACCTGTCGCTGCGCGGTGTCGAGGTGCGGCCCCGGATCGCCGCCGATGCCAGTCGCGCACTTGCAGGGGAGGCGGTCGTTGAACCGGGCGACGTTCGAAGCTTCGACCTGCCGCCCACCCGGGTCGTGCTGCTGTTCGACGTCCTGCAGATGCTGCGGCGCGAGGACCAGGACAGGCTGCTCGTGCGAATCAGCCGGGCACTGGAACCCGGTGGCGCGTTGATTCTGCGCGAAGCCGATGCGGCCGGCGGCTGGCGCGTCCGCATCATCCACGTTGCCAACCGGCTGAAGGGGCTCTTCGAAGGCGATCCCGGCCGCCGGTTCTGCTTTCGCAGCACCAGCGCGTGGGTGGAGCGCCTCGAACACCTGGGTTTCGTCGTGCGCGTGTTCCCGCTCGGCGAGCACACGCCCGTGCCCAACGTCCTCATCGAAGCGCGCAAGGGGATGGAAGCCTGAGGACCCGCCTACATCGCAGCGTGTTTCGCGTGGCGGTCGCGGTTGAAGAACTTGTTGCCGCCGACGATCTTCTGGTAGGTCAACTTCCGCTGGAAGAGATTGATCGGCAGGAACGCGGCGAAGGTGATCCACGACGTCATCGACGCCCGCGGAAGCCGGCGCACGATCGACGAGCCGCTGTAGAACATCTTCCACGCCTCCTGCCAGCCCTGGAACAGCTGCTCGGGCGACATCTGCTTCGGGCGGAACACGGGGAACCCGTCCCGCTGCTCGCGCAGCCACCACCGCTCGTCCAGCAGACGTCCTTCCTGTTTCAGCCGGGCATAGAGCGGCGTGCCGGGATAGGGGGTGAGCACCGAGAACGACGCCATGAGCACGCCCGCCTTCGTCGCAAAGTCGGCGGTGGTCTCGAACACCTCGAGCGTGTCTTCGTCGAACCCGAAGACGAACGAGGCCCACACCGCGATCCCCTGGTCGTGCAACCGCTTCACGGTATCGAGATACTGTTGCGGCTGGTTCTGGCGCTTGCCGCAGGCCACCAGCGCCGCGCGGTTCACGGTCTCGAAGCCGACGAAGACGGCCCGGCATCCCGAAGCCGCCATCAGGCGCAGCGTGTCCGAATCCTGCATCCCCTGCAGCGACGCCTGGCCGAACCACGTGAGCTTCAGCGGCATCAGCTCGCGAAACAGCGCGCGGGAATGCTCGCCGTGCCCGATGATGTTGTCGTCGGCGAACATGATCCAGCGCCGGCCCAGCGACTTGATCTCCCCGGCCACGTCCTTCGGATCGCGCAGCCGCGTCTTGCGTCCGAAAAACGGCGCCACCGAGCAGAACTCGCACGTGAACGGACAGCCGCGCGACGCCTGGACGGTCTGGATCGGCACGTATCCGCGCGGCGGGAAAATCGACCGCTTCGGCCACGGCGGGGTCCGGTAGTCGGGCAGGTTCGCGTGCCGGTAGATGCGCTGCAGATTCCCGGCGCGCGCGTCGGCGACCACCTGCTCCCAGAGTCCTTCGGCCTCGCCGACGACCACGCAATCTGCGTGCTCGAGCGCCTCTTCCGGCATCGCCGTCGGATGGATCCCGCCCATCACCACTTTCACGCCGCGTTGCCGGTAGGCCGCGGCCAGCTCGTAGGCCCGCACCGCCGTCTTGGTCGAGACGGTAAGGGCCGCCAGATCCGCGTTCCCGTCGATGTCCGTGGCGGGGTCGATCTTCCTGACGATGTCGTCGCGCAGCGAGAGGTGCACGTCGTCCGGGGTCAGCGCGGCGAGCGTCGCGACCGCCAGGCTTCTCAGACAGGCCGAATCCTCCGCCGCCGGACACACAAGTTCTACCCGCATGGATTGACCACAACCGCCGCCGCTGCCCGCCCGGTCGCGGTGGTCTGATGGCGAGAGCGGTGATTCTAGGAGCCCGTCTGAGTAATGACCGGACGGGCTCCTAGTAGCCGCCGACGCAGTAGGCGTACAGCAGCACTTTCGTCAGCATGACCGGGTGATACGGCGGGTAGCCACGCTGCTCGGCTTCGTACGGGGCGACGATCTCGGTCAGATCCAACTCGTCGACCAACTCGCTCACGAAGTACGCGAGGTGATCGGCGGGCAACCAGTCATTCAGGCTCGGCGGCAGCAACAGCTCCTGCTCCGGCACGTACGGGCGGAACGTCTTCGCCATGTCGCGTAATGTATGCGATTCATGATCGGTGTCAACGACACAGTTTTGACGTGTCGGCGGCCGGCGGAGCCGGCCTTACTGGGAGCGTGTCGGTGATTACTCGGACACGCTCCTAGTGTAGAATCGGTTCCTGCGAGGACACGATGCCGGCGCTGATCAATCGTTCGTGGAGACTCGTCGCGCGGCCCGAGGGCGTGTTCAAGCCTGAAGACTTCAGATGGAGCGAGGACCCGTTGCCTTCTCTCGCAGACCGGCAGGTCGTCGTGCGCCAGATTTACCTTTCGCTCGATCCGACCAGTCGCGGATGGGCGAACCCGACGCCAACCTATCTACCGCCAATCCCGCTCGGATCGGTGATGCGCGGGTTCGGCCTGGGTGTGGTGGAAGAATCGCGCGACCAGGGCCTGAAGCCCGGCGACTTCGTCCAGGGGATGCTTGGCTGGCAGACCTACGCGGTTGCTGACGGGCAGGCGCTCTCCCGCCTCGACCGCGACCCGAACGTGCCGCTCGATGCCTATCTCGCGGTGCTCGGCCACATCGGCGCCACCGCGTACTTCGGCCTGCTCGAGATCGGCAAGCCGAAGCCCGGCGAGACGCTCGTCGTGTCGGGGGCGGCAGGCGCGGTCGGCTCGCTGGTCGGCCAGATCGGCAAGATCGTCGGGTGCCGGGTGGTCGGCGTCGCAGGCAGCGACGAGAAGTGCCGCTGGCTGACGGAGGGTCTCGGGTTCGACGCGGCGTTGAACTACAAGAAGGAGCCGGTGCTGTCGCGCCTGCGCCGCCTGTGCCCGTCCGGCATCGACGTGCACTTCGAGAACGTGGGCGGAGAGATCCTGGACGCGGCGCTCGCCTTCATCAACATGCGCGCACGCATCGTGCTGTGCGGCCTCATCTCGCAGTACAACGAGTTCGCGCCGCCGCCCGGCCCGCGATTCCTCGGCAACGTGCTCGTCCGGCGCGCGCGCATCGAGGGGTTCATCGTCCTCGACTACCGGGATCGCTTTGCCGAAGCCTTCGGCCCGCTCGCCCGGTGGATGGCCGAGGGGCGGCTGCGCTATCGCACCGACATCGTCGATGGCCTCGAGCAGGCGCCGACCGCGGTGAACCGGTTGTTCACCGGCGGCAACATCGGGAAACTGCTGGTGCGGGTGTCCGACGAACCCGGGGCCTCGCGATGAGCGCAACCGACTCGCCTTCCGATGAGATGCCGTCTCCCGAGCGCAAGGCGTTCCTGGCACTTCCGCATCGGCCGCCGATGCGGCTGGTCGAGGAAGTCGTCGCCCTGGTCCCCGGCGAGAGCGCGCGCGCCATTCGACTTGCCCGCCCCGGGGATTTCTATTTCCAGGGCCACTTCCCGGGTCAGCCGATCGTGCCCGCGGTCATCCTCGTGGAGATGCTCGCCCAGACCGGTGGCATCGCCGTCTGCGCCGGTGCGATCCCCGTGCCCGCCGGTGGCCTCCGCCTCGCGGCATTGGGCACGTTCAAGTTCCCGGCGGCGGCGGGTCCCGGCGATGTGCTCGAAGCAACGGCGCGCGTGGTGGGCAGGGCGGTGGGACTGATCAAGATCGAGGGAGAAGTGACGGCCGGCAGCCGCCGCGTTGCGGTGGGCAGCCTCACGCTGGGGCCGGGACCGACCACGTAGGCGGCACGGGCACGGCCACCCTGGGCCTTCTGGCCACCCTAGTCGGCCTTGCGAGGTTCGAGACAGGCGCGGGAAGGCGGGCAGACCGGTTCTTCGCGTCCGGATGCCGCTCGCGGGCACAGCCACCCGTCTTCCGGGATGCTGAACGCCGCGGGACGGGCGATCTCGGGCAGCGGCACCTTCTGCGCGGGATTCGCGTGCACCGGATGTTTCCCGTGCTCGCGATGCCACTCCGCCACCGTCGGGTTGTGACGGGTCGCTTCAACAGCCTGCCGCCACCCGATTCCCGTGTTGTAGGCGCAGAAAGAGATCTCGCCGACGGGCGTGGCGTACGGAATCAGGCACATCTCCGTGCGCCGGAAATCGTAGGTCCACAGGTCCTGGAACCACATCCCCGCGACGAACAGGATCAGCCACTCGTCGCCCTTGCGATTGGCGTTGTCCCTCGCACCGAGCTTGCCACCGAGCGCGCCGCCGCTCTGCTTGTCGAACTTCTTGATGAGGTCGCCGAGCGTGAATCCTTCGGGGGCGTACGCCGGCCGGTAGTTGCGCAGCAGTGCCAGCGCGGTCTGCAGCCTGGTCAGGAACGGCCCCCGCGCCGACCGCCCGATGAGCGCGGCGTCGGCGAAGAAGCGCTCGGCGTCGAGCATGCGGGACAGCGGCGCCCACGATTTCGTCCGCTTGTTCACCATCAGCGCGGTCGCGATCCCGCAGTCGGGATGGCACGCGCACTTCAGCGTGCCCCACTCCGCCGCCGGCCCCTTGATCAGATCGGTGACGTCCGCGGCCACCCCGACGGCGGACAACGGGAACCAGTCGCGCAGCGGTTCGAGCACGCCGGTCTGACGCCGGACGTCCTCGGCCAGCTGCGACAGTGTGTAGCGCTCGCGCAGCCGGCGCTCCTGGTCGATGTCTTCGTCTCGTCCCGTGAACGAAACCGGCTGGAACGACACGAAACTCACCTTGTCGGCGTTCTCGATCGCGAACTTGATGATGCGTCCCACCTGGTGATCGTTGATCGTGCGCACGACGGTGGCGACCAGGGCCACGTCGATCCCGGCCTGGTAGAGGTTCTCGATCGCCCGCAGCTTCACGTCGAACAGGTTGGGCACTCTCCGGTGCGCGTTGGCGGCCTCGCCCACGCCGTCGAACTGCAGGTAGGCGATGCGCAGGCCAGCCTCGGCGGCCTCTCTGGCAAACCCGGCGTCCTGCGCGAAGCGGATGCCGTTGGTGGCCGCCTGCACGCTGAAGTAGCCGACCTGGCGCGCGTAGGCAATCGACTCGAGGAAGATCGGCGACAGCGTCGGCTCTCCTCCGGAGAACTGGATCGAGACCTGGCGTTTGGGCCGAATCGTCAGCGCGCTGTCGATCAACCGCTTCACGTCCTCGAGCGACATCTCGTGGACGTACCCCACCTGGTTCGCGTTCATGAAGCACGGGTTGCACATCATGTCGCAGCGATTGGTGAGGTCGATCGTGAGGACGCCGCCGCGGCCGTAGCGGATCGAGGAAGGGCCGTGATCGTGCAGCCGGTCGGCGGACGAGTCGAAGTCGCGGCCGGGGAACAGATGCTCGATACGGCGGGTGAACGCCGGGTCGGTCGAGAGCGTCTCTTCGAAGTGCCCGTGGACGGGGCACTCCTTCTCCATGACGATGCAGCCGTTGCGCTCGAGAATGCGGGCGGGAATCCGGCCGGCCTGCGAGCCGCGGAGGCTGTCGGGCCCGAGTTCGCCCCGAACGATGCGCCCGCGCAAGTCGTGGACGCAGACCGGACACAGCGACGTCGTGGAGCGGGGGATGTCGAGGTCGGGGAGCGACCTGGGGCCGGCACCCACCGCGGAGGGCGCCCATGTGGCCTGGCGCGCGGTGCCGGGGATCAAGCGGTTGGCGACCTGCAGCACGGTCCACGCACCACTCGCCGCCGCTCGGAGCGCGTGTTCCCACACTCTCGAACGATCCATCCTTGGCACCTCTGGCGGCCGTCACTCACGAAGCGACGTATTATAGCGTCCGCAGCAGCACGGGGTGAAGGATTCAGCGGACGCCGGCCCGGGACCGGCGGCCTCACGCCGATGCGAGTTCCGGCGCGGGGTGAATTGATCTAGAATCACGCCTCCAACGCGATGGGTACTTCCCGTGCCACGGATCAGCGCGCGTTCGACGCGTCGGTGCCCGGCTGGAGAAGGGCATGAGAGTCCTGCTCTTGTCGATGCCCGACCGGCACCCGTACTTTGGAAAGCGCGAGTACGAGGCGCCGTCGCTGGGCATTTCGTCGATCGCGGGCAATCTGAACCGACGCCATCCGGTATGGATCGCGGATCTGGCCGTCAGGAAGTGGAGCGTCCGCTCGTCAGTGCGCCGCTGCCTGCGCAAGTACAAGCCGGAGATCGTCGGCCTGTCCTCGATGATCTTCCAGTACTACACGGCGCGCCGCATTGCACGCCTGATCAAGCAGGAGAGCCCCGACACGCTCATCGCGCTCGGCGGCTACCACGCCACCACGATGTACCGCGAGCTGGCAGACAGCCCCGAGGCGGAGGTCCTGGATTTCATCTTCCGCGGCGAGGCAGACCACGGCTTCGGGGAGCTGCTCGATGCCCTTGAAGGGCGGCGCGCCATGGAATCGGTGGCGGGTGTGTCCTGGAAGCGTCGTGGCAGGTTCGTTCACAACGCAGACAGGCCGCTCGAAGACCTCTCGACGATTGCGCTACCCGACCGCGACCGCCGGGTCTACGAGTTGTACCACTATTACTTCCACAAAGCGGACGTCATGGAGACGTCGCGCGGCTGCCTGCACCGGTGCAATTTCTGCTCGATGAACCAGATGTACGGCCCCACGTTCCGCCGCTATGCGGTTGATCGGGTGCTGGAGGACGTTTGCGACATCTACCGCCGCCGCGGCCTGCGCCGGGTGGGCCACATCCTGATCGCCGACGACAACATCACCCTCGACGTGCCGCGCTTCATGGACATCTGCGACGGCATCGCCGCCATGAAACTGCCGGTGCAGTTCCTCGTCCAGGCCAGTTGCGCCGGCATCGCCAAGGACCCGGCGCTGCCGAATCGAATGGCCGCGGCGGGCGTCACGATGGTCTTCCTCGGGATCGAGAACGCCAGCGAGGACAACCTGCAGCAGATGAAGAAGGGCAAGATCGTCGGCGTCACGCGCACCGCGGTGCAGCGGCTTGCCGACGCCGGCATCATCGTCGTCGGCGGCCTGATCAACGGCCTGCCCGACGACGACGTGGCGGCGATCCGGCGCAATTACGAGTTCTTCGTGAGAATGGGCATCGGCACGGTGCTCGATCAGCTGATCACGCCGTACCCGGGCACCGAGATGCGCCGGGAGCTGCTCGAGGCAGGCCTCGTCACCAATCCGTACGACGACCAGTGGTACAACGGCTGCTGGCCGCAGGTGCGCACGAAGCACCTGACGTCCAAGCAGCTGCTCTGGGAGAAGTGGAAGGCCCGCCGCGAGCTCGTGGAAGACTGGAGGGCCAACGCCCAGGTGAAGCAACACTACCCCTACTTCGCCATGCTGTACAACGGCGTCGTCCGGCCGATCATCCGGATGAACGAGCGGCGCATGGACCTGATGTACGGCGTCGCCGGCCGGTACAGACGGCAGATGATGCAGTGGGCGCGGCTCAACGACTATTTCGGCGACACGGTCATCGACGAGCGGTTCTTCGATCCGGAGGTCGAAGGCCCCGAAGGGATCGGAAATCCGGCGGCATCGCTCGACTTCGGGCTGGCACCGTACAAGGACACGAACGACGAGCCCTCGTTCGTGCGAACGGTCGCGCGCGCCCACGCTTCCCAGTAGCAGCCCCGTCCTGTGGAAGGGCTGTTACCAGACAACCGAGGCATCCAGACACATGGTGATCAACATCGACGACCGCGACGTGTCGCTGGCGTCGTTCCTTCAGGTGGCCGTCGGCGGTTCGCACGTCGGCCTGTCGGCCAACCGGGCGTGGCGCGGCCGCGTAGCAACCGGACGGAAAATCCTCGAGAGCGCGCTGCGCAGGGGCCAGACGGTCTACGGCGTGTCCACGGGCGTCGGCAACACCTCCTCGCGCGGCGTGGACAACCCGGCGCAGGTCGAGTACGCCGTGTCGATCATGGAGCAGCACGGCTGCGGCGTCGGTGAACCGCTGTCGGCGATCGAGAGCCGCGCGGTGGTGTTCGCGCGCCTCATCAGCCTGAGCAAGGGGCTCTCGGCGGTCCGCTTCGGCCTGCTCGAGGCGCTGTGCGCGCTGCTGAACCACGACATCGTCCCCGTCATCCCGCGATGGGGCTCGGTGGGCGCCTCGGGCGACCTGACGCCGCTCTCCTACGTGGCCGCCGTCGTGGCCGGCCGGCGCAAGGCCTACTACCGCGGCCGCCGCGTCGAGGCGGCGCGCGCGCTCGCGGCCGAAGGGCTGAAGCCGTTCTCGTTCGGGCCGAAGGAACCGCTGGCGGTCATGAACGGCACGTCGGTGATGACCGCGGTGGGGATCCTCGCGGTCCATCGCTTCGAGCGGGTGATCCAGCAGGTGGAGAACGCCTCGGCGCTCGCCGCCGAAGTGCTGCTCGGCCGCTCGCAGGCGTTCGCGCCGCTGGTGCACGAGGCGAAGCCGCATCCCGGCCAGGTGGAGAGCGCGCAGCGAATCCGTCATGCGCTTCGCGGCAGCCGCCTGCTGGACCCACCGCCGCAGAATGGCCGGCCGGTCCAGGACCGCTACTCGATTCGCTGCGTGCCGCAGGTGGTTGGCAGCGCGCGCGACGGGGTCGCGTGGGCCAAGCAGGTGCTGCAGATCGAGCTGAACAGCGTCAACGACAACCCGCTGGTGGATCCGGAAACCGGCGACATCCTGTTCGGCGGCAATTTCTTCGGCGGCCATCCCGCGCTCGTCTTGGACACGGTGAAGATCGCGGCGGCCTCGGTTGCCGACCTGGTCGATCGACAGTTCGCGCTGCTGGTGGACGAGCATCACAACATGGGGATGCCCGAAACGCTGGTGCCGTACGGCGGGTGCGGCGTGAAGGGGCTGCAGATGACCTGCAGCGCCCTGACGGAACTGGCGACGCACGGGTCGTTCCCGGACAGCGCGCTGTCGCGGTCCACCGAGTGCGCGAACCAGGACAAGGTGAGCATGGGGCTGCAGGCCGCCCTGCACGCGAGCGAGAACGTCGCGCTGCTGGCGCGCGCGCTCGCAACGGAGATGATCGCGCTCTCGAACGCCGCGCGCCTGCGCGACGAGTCGCGGATCTCGCCGCGCGGCCGCACCCTGCTGCAGCAGGTGCGGACGATGTCGCCAGTGCTGGTGCGCGACCGGCCGCTCGACGCCGATATCGCGCGCCTGGCCGCGTGGCTGGACACCGGCGAGGCACCGCGATGACGATGGCGACGGCGACGGGCGGGGCCAGGGGCGCCGAGCGCCTGGCGCCCACCTTTTGTGGCGACCCCGCGCACGTGTTTCTGATCGAGAACGGAGACACGTGGACGGTCGGCCGGCTGCTCGCCTACGCACGCGACATCGCCGGCGCGATTCCGGCCGACGCCGGACCGCTCGTCGCCGTTCGCAGCCACACCGCCGCGCTGGTCGTCGCGTCGCTCGTCGCCTCCTGGAAGAGCGGCCGGTCGCCGCTGCTCGTCGATCCCGAGATCACGTCGGAGCCATCGGGGCTGCGCGACCCTGGCGAACGGATGGCGGTGCTCGCGCCGGCGCACGTCGCCGATCCGTGGAGCGACGTGGCCGTCACCGAAACGGGTGGCGGGCCGATGGTCCCGGCGTTCCCGCGCGCCGACGATCCGGAGGTGGCCTTCTTCACCTCGGGATCGACCGGCGAGCCGAAGATCGTCCGCAAGAAGGCGTATCAGTTCGGCGAACAGCACGAGGTGGAGGCGCCCTGGCTCGGTCTCACGGGACCGCTCACGGTCCTGTGCTTCGTCCCGGCCTTTCACATCCTCGGATACATCTACGGGTTCGACATGCCCGCGTGCGGCCGCGGGACCACGGTGTTCCACCGTGGCGGCGCGCCGCAGCAATGGATCGATCAGATCAGGGCACGGCGGCCGGCGCTGGTCGTCGCCGTGCCGTCGCACTACCGGCTGATGACGCAGGTGCTGACGTCGCCGCTCCCACCGGCCACCTACCTCTGCTCCGGCGCTCCGCTGGATCCGGCGATCGGCGAGGAGTTCCATCGCCTGGCCGGCTCGCCCGTGCTGCAGGTGTACGGGTCCACGGAGACGGGCGGCATCGCGACGCGCCTCGACGGCGGGCCATGGCGGATCTTCCCGGGCCTGGTGTGGACGAGCCGCGAGCGTGACGGCCGGCTGCTCGTCAAGTCGGCCTGGCAGGACCGGCCGGACGAGTGGCACGTGACCGGCGATGCGGTGGCGGCCGAAGGGGAGACGTTCCGGCTGCTCGGCCGGGCCGACTCGGTGGTGAAGGTCGGGGGCCGCCGTTTCTCGACCGGCGAGGTGGTGCAGGCGGCGCTCGCGGAACCGCGCATCGAGCAGGCGCACGCGATTGTCTACAGCCGGTTCGGCGAGGTGGCCGTCGCGCTGTTCGTCGTGCCGCGCAAGGGCGCGCGTGTCACGGCCGCGGACGTGCGCAGCGTGCTGGCCGGCCGCCTCGCCCGGTTCAAGATTCCGCGCACGATCCAGCTGCTCGCGTCGTTGCCGACGCGCGGCATCGGCAAGGTGGACGAGGAAGCGCTGCGGACCCTGATCTCACCGGATGGCCCCGCCGTCAACGGACGTCCTACGACTTCTTCTTGAGGCCTCTCATGAAGGCATCCTGCTTCAGAAGATTCGTGGCCAGATCGAACACTGCACTGGTGAACGTCTCGTTGTAGTTGTAGTCTTTCAGCGACCGTCCCCAATTCTCCCCCACCCCGCCGACCATGCCCGTCCACACTTCCTTGCCGTCGGCATCCGTCAGGGTGCATCGCGCTCTGACGCTCGCCCGATAGCGCGTCGTTTCAGTCGCCCAGAACTCGGTCAACTCGAAGCGCAGGACCAGCTCGGCGTCACCCGGCACGACAGGGAGGCCCGCCGACTTGAGCTGCGGCAGTAGACCGTTGGTAACGAATTGCGCGACATTGGAGTCAGTCAGAATCGGGACAGCCACCTTCTTCTCGGTGTTCTCACCGATCTGCGTCCGCACAACACCCTCTCGGTTCCCATTGTCTCGTTTGTCGGCAACGGATTCGACCCTCAACGTCCGCAGGCCGCCGGTCATGTCGACGGCCGGCAGCGCCTCCGTATGATCGATATTCACTATCCACTGCAGGCGAATCAGCAGGATCTTCTGTTGTGCCCTTGCGACCGCCCCAGCAACCGCGCCGAAAATGCAAGCGACCACTACGACTTGAGCGATCCGCTTCATCTGCGTTTCTTCCATGGGGCAGGAGTGAACAGTTTCTTCGTTACCTTCGTGTCTTCGTGGCTCGATCCGGTCTCTTCGTGCGAGCGCAAACCCGCCGGTCTTGTCCACCTACCCCCGCGGGCCGCGGCCGTTCGTGACCACAAAGTCGAGACCGTCGTCGCTCGTCGAACGCAGGTCGCTCACCAACTTCCCGGCCGCATCGACGAAGACCACCTTCGAGAGTTGGGTGCTTCTCATCGTTCGTCCCCCTCTGATGCGTTCGGTCGGGCACCGCCCGTCGTCTCCGACTGCTCGTTGCCCTCGCCCCAGTACGGATAGAACTGGTACCACAGGTGCGGGTACTCCCGGACGATCTGTTCGAGCGCCGAGGCGAACTCCTGCATGGCCGCGCGCACGGCGGCGTCGCGGTCGCCCGTGCGCGCCACGCAGATCGGATCCAGCCCCAGGCCGGCATAACGGCCGTCGGGCTGGCGCAGGATGAACGACGGCACCAGCGGCGCGCCCGTGAGGTACCCGATGAGCGCCGGCGTCCGGAGGAAGCCGGCGCGCCGGCCGAAGAACTCCACCTCGACCCGATCGCGCCCGAGCGGCCGGTCGGAGATCAGGGCCACCGCGCGGTCCTCGGCAAGGAGGCGCCGGATGCGCAGCGCGGTGTCCATCCCCCGCCTCACCTCGAGGCTCTCGATGCCCAGCGACGCACGCATCCGTTGGCGCCGCTCGTTCACCCGGGGATCCGCATCCGGCAGCACGACGACCGCCAGCGGGAACTGGTAGATCGCGCGCAAGATCACCGCGCCGAGCTCGATGTTGCCGATGTGGCCGGTCAGGAGGAGCAACCCCTTCCCGCCGCGCCAGACGCGGTCGCGGGTCTTCAGCGGGGACAGCATCGCGGCCAGTTCGCGCCGGTCCATCGAGAGGCTGCGGATGAAATCGATCGTCTCGCGCGCGTAGCTGCGGTACGTGCGCAAGGCGAGCGCGCGCAGCTCGCGCTCGTCCAGTGCCGGAAGCACCACGCGCAGATTGTCGATCAGTGCGCTGGTCGCCTGCTTCATGCCGTGAAAGGCGAGCCAGGTACCGACGTGGCCGATGGCGTAGCTGGCCCGCCGCGGGATGTGGGCGACACCCCAATGAGTGAGGCCGAAGATCGTGCCGGTGTTCAGGCCGTGCAGGTGCCAGCGCACCTGCTCCGACTGGCGGGCCACGGACATCGGGTGGGACTCCACGGTGAACGCCGTCGCGCAGCCTACCGGCCGCTCAGATATCGATACCGTACAGCCAGCATGCACGTGCGGAATGTATCACGAACCGAGCGGAGCCTGCTGCGGGATCCCTGGTAGCGGGCGGCAATGCCGACGCGGCAGAGCGATGCGCGGCGACGCGCCAGCTTGATCAACATCTCGGTTTCGATCTCGTAGCCGGTGGCCGTGAGGTGCAGCTCGCGCAGCCGGTCCGCGCGGGCAAGCCTGAACCCCGACTGCGAGTCCGCGACCTCGGTGCCGATGAACGCCGAGAGGATGCGGCTGCCGATGCGGTTGCTGTAGAAGCGCGCGGTCGGCATCGAACCTTTCGCGAACGCCCGTTCCGCGATCACCAGGTCGCAGCCGGTCCGCTCGCCCGCCGACAGCAGCATCGGGATGTCGTTCGGGTCGTGCTGCAGGTCGCCGTCGATGAAGAGCACGTGCGAGTGCGGACCGGCGAGCACCTGGGCAAGACCCGTCCGGATGGCCGCGCCCTTGCCGCGGTTCTGCGGGTGCCGCACCACCCGCGCTCCCGCCGCCGCCGCGCGCTCCGCGGTGCGGTCGGTCGATCCGTCGTCGACGACCACGACGTCGGCCAGGTGGCGCAGGACGCCGGCGACGACCGCGGCGATCGTCTCCTCCTCGTTGAACGCGGCAATCAGTGCGCAGCTCTTCACGGCTGCCTGGTCTCCTGAAGCAGCGCGGGCAGCACCAGCAAGGCCGCGACCAGGCAGGTGGCAATCGTGGTCACGGAGGTCACGCCGAACGATCGAAGCGGCCCGTAGCTGGAGTTGATGAGCGAGCCGAAGCCGATGAGCGTCGTGCCGCACGCGACCAGCACGCCGCCGCCGGTTGCGCCGAGCACAGCCCGCATCGGCCGTGTGCGCTCGACGCTGTACCGGTAGATCACGTAAATCGCGTAGTCGGTCGCGATCCCGATGAAGGTCATCGCCGCGAACATCGAGAACAGATCCATCTCCACGTTGCAGAGCGACAGCAGCCCCGCGCTCCAGATGAAGCCGACAACGGTCGGGAGGAATGCCAGGAGCACGTGGCGGACCTTGCGGAAGACGAGGTACATGAAGAAGGCCACCACGAGCGAGCCGATGCCGACACCCCGGAGGAACTGCGGAAGGAAACGGGCGGCGAGCTCGCGGTTGACGATCGGCAAGCCGGTGAGCTCGAACGACGGAGCCGTCCCGGCGACGAGTGCCGGCAGTCGATCGAGCTCGCGCGTGTTCCGCGCGTAGAGGTACACGACGACGACGAAGCCCTCCGGCACGCGCTGGACGTGGCGGGACAGCAGCGGGGAGAGGCCGTGATCGACCAGGCCGTTGTAGGTGATGCGGGTCGAAGGGTCGAGCATCTGCGGCAGTCGCCAGAGGAACGACTGGAAGGCGCCGGGCCGAAAGCCGGCGGCCTCGGCCTGCCGTTCCAGTTCGGCAGCCACCTGCGCGCTGTCCAGACGGGCGCGCCTCAGGATCTGGCCCACCTCCTCCTGTTCGGCCGCCGGGGGCAGCACCGTGTCAGGCGAGCTGACCACGAGCGATGGCATCTCGCGCTCGGCAGCGGCGGCAAGCCGGTCCGCGGAGGCGAGCAATGGGTCCAGGCGGGCGCCCTGACCGACCGCGAGCACGACATCGCGCGGCAGCGAGAAGCGATCGGCCAGCTGCTGCTCGAGTTCGGTGCCTTCCGTGTGTGCCTGCAGTTTTTCGAGGCTGGTGTCCACGCGCAGCCGCAGCGCCGCAGCGCCCAGGACGACGGTCAGCGCCAGCGACGCCAGCAGGATCGCGCGCCCCCTTTGCTCGACGAACCGTCCCAGCCACTCGGTCGAGATCGGGCGCAGCCGGCGAGGCGCGGCGAGACCGACCAATGCGGGAAGCAGCGTCAGCAGCAGGCCGTAGCAGGCGAGGATGCCGATCCCGATGAGCAGCCCCAGATCGTGGAGGCTCGGAAAGTCGACGAGCAGCAGCGCAAAGAAGGTCGCGGCGGTGGTGCCATAGGCGAGCATCACGCTGCGCGCCGTTCCCGCGCTCCGCCCGAACGCGTCCTCTGCGCCGAACCCGTGTCCTCGTTCCTCCAGGTACCGCAGGTACATCAGGGCGATGCCGTCGATGCCCAGACCGAAGAGCATCGCCGACGACCCGCTGGCAACCGGTGAGAGCGGGCCCCGCAGGCCGTTGAGTCCGAGCGTCAGGAGGGCGGCAAGGATCAAGGGGACGGCACCGTAGAGCACGATCCAGAAGGTCCGAAACACGAAGAACACGAGCAGCAGCAGTCCCACGAGCGAGCTGCTCGAGTTGACGATCATCTCGCGGCGGATCATCCGCTCCGCCTCCAGCGCGATGCGGTAGCCGCCTCCGACCTGGACCTTCACCGCCACCGGCCCCTCGGCCGGCGCGTCTTCCTCCTCCGACCGCGCGGACCGCGCAGAGGCTTCCACGCGTGCCAACCGCGCGAAGAGGCGCTTGCAGAAGTCGGTGTCGAACGGCGGTCGAACGGGCTTGGCCACCACGAGCCGGCTTCGTCCGTCCCGTGACACGTAACCCTTCTGCGTCGGGTCGAAATCGACCAGCGCGCGACCGCGACCGAGCCGATCGCGCAGCAACGGCAGCAGCCCCAACGGATCCTGCTGTACGTATGCCTTCACCGCGGGCGTGGACACGGAGAGCAGGCTGCGCGACTGCGACAACGCGGTCGCCATCTCCGGCGGCCCGAAACGCGCGAGCGCGGCATCGACCTGGTCCGGGCCGAGCAGGAGCAGTTCGCGGTCGAAGAGGTAGTTCCAGTCCTTCACCTCATCGAACAGCTCCGCGTCCACCGACTCGATCTCGGGCGCCTTGCGCAACCGCTCGACGTAGCGGTCCACGAACTCCTCGGCGTCCGAGATCCGGTTGCCCGGCGGGACCTCGAAGAGCACGTAGATGTGATCGAAGGTGCCGAAACGCTCGAGGTAGGTGTCGAAACTCCTGACCGCGGGCCCCTCGCGCGGCAGCAGCCTGACGATGTTGGTGTCGAAGGCGATCCGCGAGACGAGGAAGAGCGAGACGGCCAGGAGAGCGCCGGCGGCCAGCAGCACCGTCCTGCGGCGAGTGTAGGCAAGACGCAGCAATCGTTCGAGCATCGCGTCGGCCGTCGGAGGTGGCGAATGAAGTCTAACAACAACGCGCGCGCGGTCGCAAGAACGCCGAACCTGCGGGCTCACAATCGGACACGTGCGCCGGCTTGATCGTCCCCGCGCATCGATGCTAGGCTGCCGGACGCCGATGGATGTGCTGCTGCTGCGCCCGGCGCCGCGCAACGAACGCTTCGGACTCGGTCCGTTCTTCCGGACCGAGCCGCTCGGCCTCGAGTACGTGGCGGCCGCGCTCGAATCGCGCGGCCACCGCGCGACGGTGGTGGACCTGCGCTTCGGCGGATCGGTGGCGCGCGCGCTCGCGCGCCACCGTCCGGCCGTGGTCGGCGTGGCCTGCACGCACTCGCTCGAGATCGACGACAGCCTCGACGTCGCGCGCAGCGTCCGGCGGGCCGCGCCCGGCGTCTTCATCCTGATCGGCGGGCACTCGGCGGCTGCCTTTCCCGGTCCGCTGACGTGTCCCCAGGTCGACGCGATCGCGATCGGCGAAGGTGAACGCGTCGCCCCCGACGTGGCGGATGCCCTCGCGCGCGGCCGCTCGCTCGGCGACGTCCCGGGCCTGCTGCTGAACAACGGCGGGGATGGACCGGTCGCCACCTCCGCCGCGGAACCGGTCAGCCTCGACGAGGTTCCGCTTCCGGCGCGACACGCCGTCGCGGTGAGCGCCCGGAACTACGCGTGCCTCCAGTACCGTCCCACCTGGCTGGTGGAAACCGCCCGCGGCTGCCCGTTCCGCTGCTCGTTCTGCTCGGTGTGGCCGCTCTACGAGCGCTCCTATCGCCTGCGATCGATCGACGCCGTCTGCCGCGACTTCGCCGCGGTCGGCCCACACGTCTTTGTCGCCGACGATCTGTTCTGGCATCGCGCGGATCGAAGCCACGAACTGGCGCAGGAGCTTCGCCGTCGCAGCGTCCGCAAGACATGGGTGCTCGTGCAGAGCCGCACCGACCTGGTGGCCTCGCAGCCGGACCTGCTCCAGGCGTGGCGGCCCTTCGCGGACACCATCGACATCTTCTTCGGGCTGGAAGCGGCCACCGACAACGACCTCAGCGGTCTCGCGAAGGACACGACGGTGGCGAGCACGGTCGAGGCCATCGGCGTGGCGCGCGAGTACGGCTACGGCGTCACCGGCAATTTCGTGATCGATCCCGAGTGGGACGAGAGCGATTTCGGACGCCTCTGGGCGTTCGTGGACGAGCACCGCCTGTACCGCGCCGGCTACACGATCCTGACGCCGCTGCCCGGCACGCCGTACTACGACTCGGTTCGCGAACGGATCCGCGCGGCGAACTGGGCGCAGTTCGACATGAGCCACCTGCTCTGGGAGCCGAAACTGGGCGCGCAGCGGTTCTTCGAGCTGTACTGCGAGACGTGGCGGCGCTCGGTGCTGAACCTGCGCGGCAGCAAGCGCTGGTGGCAGTGGATCCGCGACGTGAAGCCGCAGCACGTCCTCTTCCTGATGCGGGCGCTCCTGCGCACGCAGCGCCTGATGGATCCCCGCTGCTACCTCTCCGAACATCACCTGGCGCCCGCCGGGACCCACGCGACGGGCCACGGCGCGGTCCTGGCGAACCA
>Ga0315282_10003806_pt1 | contig 26824 bp, 26 predicted proteins | sample YL17G07_20_MG_FD_203693 | JGI IMG/M metagenome (GOLD analysis project Ga0315282, IMG submission 203693) | Sediment microbial communities from Yellowstone Lake, YNP, Wyoming, USA - YL17G07_20 | ecosystem: Environmental > Aquatic > Freshwater > Lake > Sediment | place: USA: Wyoming | collected...
CACTGCCGGCATAGCCAGGCGCCAGGGCGTTACCGTGCTGCGGATGCCGTTCAATCTCGGGATCGGCGGGGCCCTTCAGACCGGCTACATGTACGCGGCCGAGAAAGGCTATCACGTGGCGGTGCAATTCGACGGCGACGGCCAGCACCGGGCCGACCAGGTCCGCGGCCTGATCGCACCCATCCTGGCCGGGCGGGCGGACATGGCCATCGGCTCGCGGATGATGGGCAAGGGCGACTACCGCTTCCCGCTGATGCGGCGAATCGGAGCGTGCCTGATCAGCCTTATTACCCGGATCGTGACTCGGCGGCGGATATTGGACCCCACCAGCGGCTTTCGAGCCACGAGCAGGCGGGCCATCGAGTTCTTCTCGCGGAATTACCCCCAGGCGTATCTCGACTCGGCGGAGATCACCGTGTGGGTCCTTCGCCAAGGCATGATCGTAGAGGAAACGCCGGCCGAGATGCGATCGGCGGAACACAGCAGCATCGGCAGCATCCGCGGCGTGGTCCACGCCGTGAGGATCTGCATGGCGCTGCTTATCGACCGGATGGAAAGAAAGTTCCCAGAGGGCCCCCGGGCCCAGACGCCCCGCAAGGAGGGCTGAGACATGATCGCGACAATACTCATCCCGCTGACGCACCGAATCATCGCCCTGGCCATCGCGGCCGCGGTCGCCGTGACTGCCGTCGAGATGATCCGCCGCCGAAAGCTCCGCGAAGACTATGCGATGCTCTGGATGGGCACGTCGATGCTCCTGGTGGTGCTGGCCCTCTTCCCGCAAATCCCGTTCTTCCTGAACCAGGTCCTGGGCATCAACTACCTGACACTGCTGACCCTGGCGTGCTTCCTGTTCCTGGCGATGATCGTCATGCACTACGCCACGGCCATCTCGCGAGACGCCGAGCACATACGGCAACTCGCCCAGCAGGTGGCGCTGCTGAAGGAAGACGTGGCCAGGCTCCGCGATGGCGCCCCGCGAGACGCCGGGCAGAACCAGGAAAGACCGGCGTGAGGCGCCCCGGACGGCAAGCACGTGGCGCGGGACACACACAATCTCGACTGTGACCGGTCCGGCAAGGACGCCCCGCGCGCCCCCGGCGCCGCCGGCCGGGGACCGGAGGTCTCCGTGCTCATGCCCGCCTACAACGACGCCGCCTTCGTCGCCGAAGCGCTCGACAGCGTCCTGGCCCAGACATTCACCGGCTTCGAGTTGGTGATCGTGGACGACGGCTCGACCGACGCCACCGGCGAGGTCATCGCCGCTTGCGCCGCCAAAGACGCCCGCATACGCGTGCTCACCAATGAGCGGAACCTCGGCATAGTCGCCGCCCTCAACCGCGGCCTGGACGCTTGCCGCGGGCGGTACGTGGCCCGAATGGACGCCGACGACGTCGCCCTGCCCGACAGGCTCGCAAAGCAGACGGCGCGGATGGACGCCGACGCAGGCGTAGTCGCCCTGGGCGGCGCCATCGAGCACATCGACGCATCCGGCGCGGACACGGGCGTTTGCCGAAGATGCGCCACAGGCGGCTCGATGCTGGCGGCCAACCCGCTGCTCCACCCCACCGTGATGATCCGCCGCGAAGTCCTGGAAACGCACCACCTGCGATACCAGGAGCGTTTCCGATACGCCGAGGACTACTTCCTCTGGCTCCAGCTCAGCCGGTTTGGCAGGCTCGGCGCGGCCGACGAGGTGGTCCTGAAGTACCGCCTGAGCGCCGGGGCGTCGCGAATGCGCCACCTCAAGGCGATGCTCTGGGCAACGATCCGCGTGAAACTCGCCGGGATATTCCGCCTGGGGATACGCCCGACGGTGACGGACATCTTTGGTTTGGCGGCCGAGATCGCACTGCTGGCCGTGCCGTCGGCAATTGTGCGCCGGATGTATCTCCGTCGAACCTTCGGCCCCGCGGCTCGGCCGCGGCTTTGACGGGCCCGGCCAGGCCCCGCCGGCCGTTCGACACGCAATGAAGACCGTTTCTGTCCAACCGGCGGATGTGATACTCTGACCGAGAGGAAGTTTCGCGGCAATCCAGCCCAGGTGGAATTGAGTTGGAGTTGATCATGGCCCTGCGGCGACTATGGAACCTGGCCAGGTTGGCGGTAAGGTATCGCGGCATAACGCTCGCCAAGTTTCCCATGCGCCGCGTTCTGTCAACGTCCAGGCGGTCCCTGGAGTTCCCTTCGTTGGTCCACTTCTTCCTGTACGAGGGGTGCAACCTTCGCTGCTCGATGTGCGGCCAGTGGCGGCGGGTGTCGCAGGCCGGCGGGGCTTTCGGCAAGGGCCATCTCCCCCTGGACAAGCTCAAGCAGATCATAGATGAGGCCGCCCCCTTTCGTCCGGAGGTCTACATCTGGGGCGGCGAGCCGACACTGCACCCCGACTTCATAGACTTCGTCCGGTACGTCAAGCGAAACCGTCTGGTCTGTACGGTCAACACGAACGGCACGACGCTCCAGAAGCTTGCCGACAGCCTGATCGAGGCGAGAGTCGACTCGCTGGACATCTCGATCGACGGGCCTCAAGACGTGCACGATGCTGTTCGGGGAGTCAAGGGCACCTACTCCCGCGTTATGGCGGGGTTGGCCAAGTTGCACGAAGGGGGTCGTCGACGGCCCCTAACCAAGGCCGTCGTCACGCTGTCCGAGGCGAATATCCGGCACGTCGAGGCCCTTCTGGCCGAGTTGGACCGCAACCCGGCCGTGGATATGCTCACGCTTCAGCTCGGCTGGTTCGTCACGCCGGAAATGGGGCAGTGCCACGAGGCGAGGCTCAAGGATGATTTCGGCCTGGCGGCCGTAAGCTGGCGCGGATTCCTCGACGAACACGCGGCAGACAGGGCCATCGCCACTCGCGAGCTGATCGACCGCGTGGAGCGATCCTCCCTCCGCAAGCCCGTGATCGTGTTCCCCAACATCCGCGGCGAGATGATCGAGCGCTATTACCGCGATCCGGCGGAGAGGTTCAACCGGTCGGGCTGCCGGGCTGTCTTCCGGGAGGCGGACATCCGCCCCAACGGCGACGTGGTTGTCTGCCCGGACTTCCCGGACCTGGTGATCGGCAACGTGCTTGATCAGCCGTTGCGAGAAATATGGAGGGGGCCCAAGCTCCAGGAGTTCCGCCGGAACCTCCGCGACAAGGGCCTGTTTGCCATCTGCACGCGGTGCTGCGGGTTCTTCCGCTGAAGCCCGCGGGACCGGTCCGGCGTTCACAGCGGCCCGAATTCCTCCTGGAAGTCGCCGACCGCGTCGCCCGCCATTGCCCGGAGGCTCTTCTGCACGTCGACGAAGACGCCGCTCGTGCCGGCCCGGCCGAACATCGCTTCGCCGTAGCTGTAGACCTTCAGGGAATACAGCAGGCTGGCGGTCAGCAGACACGTGGAACTCACGCCGACAACGATGCCGTTGCCTCGCATGTTCGCGAACGTGCGTTCGACGACATGCTTGCCCGGTGCAAGCTCGCAGAGCCCGCTCCTGTCGGCCAGTACGGACGCGTACTTGTCCTGGGCCTCTCGGGGATGCGGCTTGATCCTGACGTGGAAGCCTGCCGCGATGAGCCTGTCAACCACCGCGGCCAGAAGTTCTATCTCCACGGCACGGTCCAGCGTGCCCGTTTCGGAATACGGAGCGGTCACGATTATCGCGGATGGGCGGCCCGCGCGCTCGGCGGCATCCCGCGAGGGTCCCGCCAGGGCTGCCTGGCGATAGTCCGCGGCCACCTTCTCGTTTACGCCTAGAATGCCGGTGTCCGGGTCCCGGCGGAATATGAGCCTCTCCTCCAGGTCGTAGCTTCCGGCGATGGCCGCGTGCATCTTGTGCCAGCACGAGTACAGCAGCGCATCAAGCCAGCCGGCGCTGGCGATTCGGCCGTGGGTCGGCCTTTCGAGCCTGGCCTCGTCGTTTCGCAAGGCGTACGGCTTGTAGTTGGCAAGCCCCTCGTCGAGCACCACCATGCGGATTCTGAACTTCTTCAGAAGGGATGTGCTCCCTATCTGTCCGAGCATGAAGACGCCGGCCGCGGCGTCGCGCGGCGACCCCACGGAAAGAATGGGCAGCCCCCCCGCCGCCTTGCTGCCAGGCCGGCTCAGCCAGAACCTGAGCACGCGAATACCCGCCCCGGCGGCCTCCAGCCATTGCCTTGCCCCGCCGCGCAAAAGGAGCGTCTGGAGGCCCAGGAAATCGACCCGGCCATCGGCCTGGCACAGCGGGAAACAATCCTCGTTGATGAGCAGTCCGTCTTTGATGTGCGGCAGCAGGATGACCGTCCCCCTTCGATGATCTCCCGAGGCCCGCAGGCTGTGGACCATCGCGTCAACCCCCATGGCATGCCAGTGCGACATGGCGCAGGCAAGAAAGCCCACCTCGCCGGAGGCCAGGAGGCGCCGGATCTCGAGACCGGCCTGTCGGGAATTCATCATCATGGGATCCGCCGTCCAACTGCCTGCCGCCGCCATGACACCATCCGCGGCAGTTTAGATTAAGCGGCTGGCGCTTTCAACAATACAGGAAGACACAATTCAGGCGGACGACGACCACGATAGTGACCTCAACAGGCCGCCCGACCGGACGCCGATATCTGCCCGGCAGTCGTGGCATGCACGTCGTACCAGCCCATGGGCAGCCCCACGGCCATTTGAAGCACGGCGCGCACCAGCCGGAGCTTCGACGACAGCCGGGAGCAGGATTCGTCGTCGTGGTCTCCGGGGTTTACATTCCAGCGGTTCAGGAAGTCGAGCCTCTTGTGGAAGCCATCGGGTGCAAGCCAGCAGTCCGGCAGTTCCATGCCGAATAGGCCGGAACAGAACCCGTCGAACCGCCTCGGGCAATAATCGCCCTCGACCGGCGGATTGGGCGGCCGCGTTCGCTTGTGCAGACGCTGGTTGATTACCTGGAAACGATTGTAGCCCATGCGCTCCACCAGGCCCATCTGTTCTGAAAGCCGCTCGGGATGTCCGACCTCAGCCTCGAACGACACAAATGCCGGCCGCGCGTCAGTCTGCGATAACTGGCGCAGGCACAGCGTGTCCGCTCCCTCCACGTCGATCTTCAGGTAGTATGGAACACCGTGCCGCTCGATGAGCTGACCCAGCGTCACGCCGGCAACTTCGATGCGGCGAAAATGAGTTCCCTGCCGTGCGGCGAAGTCTTCGGTCAGTGAGGACCAGTCATCCTTGTCGTCGTTGACGTAGAAGGAGACCAAGCCCGACTGGTCGGAGAGGGCTTTGTGCTCGATGGCCAGCCGACCGGCGGCGACCTGCTCGCTGAAACGCTTCAGGGCAGCCTCGGCCAAGGCTGTGTTGGCCTCGACCGCCACTACCCGAAAGCCCTTGGCGAGGTAGAACTCCGTATCCCGGCCGTGGTGCATCCCAATGTCGAAGACAAGCTTGTCCACAGTATCTCCCTTGCGGCGGCCCGTGGCGCTTCCCGCCGGCTCTCAGGGCGCCGTCGATGACGGGCTCAGCGGCGATTCTCGATTCTCGGCCCGCACGATCCGGGCCGGGACTCCCACAACGGTCACGCGGGGCGGGATGTCATGGGTCACTACCGAACCGGCGCCGATTACAGCCTCCTGCCCAACGGTCAGGCATGGAAGTATCGTCGCGGCCGCTCCGACCATCACCTGGTCGCCGACCTTCACCCGGCCGGTAAGAACCGCCCCCGGCGCGACGTGGACGAACTCACCCAGGCGGCAATGGTGTTCGACAATCGCCCCGGTGTTGATGATCCCGCCCCTGCCAAGTCGAACATGCGTGCACAGGACGGCCTTGGCACAGATCACGCTTCCCGGGCCGACCTGGGCGTTGCCGGCGCAATAGGCCGTCGGGTGGATTGCCGTGATCGGCTCAAGACCCCTTGACATGAGCAGATCGGTGATTTCCCCGCGGACATGGGCATCCCCTATGGCCACCAGGAATGGCTTGTCCGCCTGTTGCGGCGAGCCGATGACCTCGACACCGTCAACAACTTTGCCGTGAATCTCCGGGTTCGAGTCGTAGAATCCGACCACGCGGTGCATGGCGGCGGCGCGGACCACGTCCAGGACCACCTCGCCATGCCCGCCCGCTCCTATGATGCAGATGTCCATTTTCGACGGTTTCCTGCTAGGGTTTGCCCGCGTCCCGGCTTGTATCGGCGAATTCCTTTGCCCGCCATTGCCCCGGCCCGCGCAGGAATCGCATGATGCGCGAGGCTATCCTCCCCGATGCCCCCGGACGCCCGTACGGACCGCCCGCCAGCGGGCGTTTCAGCACGGGCCGCCTGGAGGCTGTCGGGCATGTCATCCTGCGGCCTTTCTGACGATTGCCCACCAGGATCATGGGCACACCCAGCGGAGCGGCCTCGGTAAAGAGGCTGGAAGAGTTGGCCACCACCTTTGCCGCGTGCGTCATCAACTGGAGGAACCCGGCCCGGGGCATCCGAGGCTGGTAGAGCGCCACGCCCGGATTTGCATCCTGAGCCTCCTGCCAGCGCCGGATTATGCCTGCCCGGCCGGGGTCGGGGCTGGGCTCGATAAAGATCATCTTCGCCTCGTGCCCCAGGCGGCGGCTAAGCCGTTCTCGCTCGGCGTTGACGCGCCGCAAGACCATCTCGGCCCGGCGATATTCCGCCTCATCGTCCGGGCTTACTGAATGATGCACACAGAGGACGTACTCCAGCGGCCTCAGCCCGCGGTACGACTTCAACGGCAAGATGGGGCAAAGGCTGTCCAAAAATGGCGATCCCGCGTGGAAGACGCGGCTTCGCGGCTCGCCCCACGCGATCAGGCGACGGTAGGAGCGATTGTCGGGGGCGAACAGCATGTCCGCCATGCGCGAAACCGCATGCCGAACACGGTTATCCGTTTGTCCAAGCGCCAACTCGCCAGCATGAATCTGACAGAACGGGATCCGCAGAAGACAAGCCGCACAGGCCGCCGCCAGGATCTCGCTGCGGTCGCCGAGAAGCACCACGAAATCCGGGCGCCGCCTGATCAGCGCGCCCGTCGCCTGCTGCTGCACACGGGCGATGTAGGCCGCCGTGGCCTCCACCTTGCCCGAGGGCGGCGCGACGGACCGGACGCGCCGACACCGCCCCCGCGGAAGCCGCCTGTTGGCCGGGCCGACGGCGATCCACGACACCTCGGCGCCGGCCCGCCCCAGCGCGGCTGCCACAGGCTCCAGCCCGCCCAGGTCGCTGTCGGACCCGCTGATCAGGACAATCGCGGGCGCGGGTTGTCGGACCCCGTCCGTCATCCTGGAGACCCTTTCATCGAAACATCCCCGGTTGCAGCAGAGTGCCCGCCGGAATGGCGACGCGGGCCGTCAGGCCGACGAGGCCCCCGCGCATGTCCGGGGGAAGCCCGGTGCCCGGGCGGCGCAGCGCCACCATCTCGGGTCGCACCACCGTCCCCTCGGGAATCGACACCGCCGCGACAAGGCTTCGCCGCGCCGCGGACATGACATCGGCCTCCGAAGCAACCGGACGCTTCCGCCCATCGCCCATCGCCGACTCCACGAGCCGGATGCCCTCGACCAGCCGCTTGAACTCGCCAGGGGCCATGCTTGCCTGATGGTCCGGACCGGGCAGCCCCCGGTCCAGCGTCAAGTGTTTCTCGATCACGCAGGCGCCGAGCGCCGCGGCCGCAAGGGACGCCTCCATGCCCATCGTGTGGTCCGAGTAGCCCACCGGACGCCCGAACGCCAGCCTCAGCGCTGCCATTGCCCTGAGATTCGCGTCCCGCACGTCCGCGGGGTAACTGCTGACGCAGTGCAGCAGGACAAGCGCCGGATCGCCCTGGGCCTCGATGGCCGTCACGGCCGCCTCCACCTCGCCCAGCGTGCTCATGCCCGTGGAGACGATCATCGGCCTGCCTTTGCGAGCCACGTGCTCCAGCAGCGGCACGTTGGTCAAGTCACCCGAGCCGATCTTGAAAGCCTCGACGCCCAGCGACTCAAGGAAATCCGCGCTATCCTCGTCAAACGGCGTGGAAAGAAATGGGATGCCCCGCTTGATGCAATGCTCGACCAGGGCCTGATGATCCCGGCGGGAAAGCTCCAGGCGTTTGAGCATCTCCAACTGGCTCTCATGGCCTTGGGATCCCCTGCGCTGGTACTTGGCCTGGGGAGCATCAGGAAGAACCAGCTTCTCGGGCGAGAAAGTCTGGAACTTCACCGCGTCGGCGCCGGCGCCGACGGCGGCGTCCACCAAGTCGCACGCCCGGGCCAGGCTGCCATTGTGATTTACCCCGGCCTCGGCAAGGATGAAGCACCGGCGCCCATCGCCAATCTCGTGCGCGCCTATTCGCATCGAAGTCATGGCTGTCCCCTGTCGCGGACCAGCAGGTTCGCCAGGTAAAGGTCCCACGGCTCGTCGATGTCCAGGGATCTCTCCCGAGGCATCAGGTAGCCATACGTCTTGTCAGTGTACCATGTCTGCGCTTCCAAGAGGACCTCGCGGCGGGCGAGGTAGATCGCGCCGTTGAGGGCGTACGCCTTCGGCAGGCCCTGCCGGATGGGGCTCGCCTGCCGGCCGGGAATGAAATCGAACACCCGCCCCCGCTCGTCAAGGCGCTTCATCCAAAACGGATGGCATGGCGTCTCGGTCAGGCTGACCACGGCATCCGCCTGTCTGCTGTCTGCCAGTTCGACGGCCCCGCCAATGTCATCCGCGGTCCGCAAGGGCGACGTCGGCTGCAATACCACCACGTATCGGGCCCGGTAGCCTTCATTATCTTCCAGCCACCCCACCGCATGCAGGATGGGAGCGATGCCCGGCGTGTCATCGGCGGCCAGGTCCGCCGGCCGCAGAAACGGCGCCTCCGCGCCAAACCGCCTGGCCACGTCGGCAATCTCCTGGGAATCGGTCGTCACAAGGGTTCGCGTAATTGCCGGACAGGCCAGGGACGCCTCAATGGTCCATCCGATCAGCGGCTTGCCCCCCAAAGGCAGGATATTCTTGCCCGGCAAGGCCTTGCTGCCGCCGCGCGCCGGGATGACGGCCAGGATCTCCCGTGTCATCGTCCGGACTCCTGCATAGCCGGTCCTTGCCCAGCGCAGCCGGCGGCGCGGTCCGACAGCCGCCGGGCGCCTCCGTGACGCATTCGAGTTGCTCGTATTCCAGCAACCATCCCATCATCCGAGAAATAATCGCGGCGGGCTGACCGGGCCACGTGCCCGCGGGGCAGTCCGACGCCCTACAGGCTAACCATCGTCATTATCCTTAGTCAAGTAAAGCGAACAGACTGTAACCGTTATAGCTTCCGGCGTACCCCGTAACCCGTAATCCCCGCAACCTGTGGCCGTTGTTAGCGGTTGATCTTGCCCGCGGCGGCGAGGATACTGGCGCGGCGTTGTCGCCGCGGGCAGGCGGCGGCGCCGCAGAGGCGCCAGCCCACTAAAAGCAATCGGAACCATGGCGGACACTCGACAGCAATTGGCCGACAGGCAGGCAAGCGGGCGGACGCTCGCCTCGGGCATCGCGTACCTGCTGCTTGCGAACTTGGCAGTGAACGTCTGCATGTTCCTGGTCAACCTGGCGTTGATCCGCGCTTACGGCAAGGCCGTCCACGGCGGCGTGGTGTGGCTGTTCTCGGTCGCCAACATCACCATCGCCTTGTGCGACCTGGGCATCGCCAGCACGGCGGCATCGAGGTCGATCTCTCGGCTGCGAGCGGCGGGCGACGAATCGCTGGGGCGGTCCGTCGCGACCTGGATATCGCTCCAGTTGCTGCTGGGCGTCTTCGGCGCGGGCGCCCTTCTGGCCCTCGCCGGGGCAATCGCCGATCCTCGAGTGGGCGTCGAGCCGGGCGAGGTCCGCATCGCCGCCGCGTGGGTCCTGGGCCTGACCGCCCTGAGGGCCTGCGCGATGGTCGTCATGGGCTTCGAGGTCATGCGCGAAACCCTCCTCATGAGCCCGGTGGCGGAACTGGCCAGGCTGCTGGTTGTCGTTGTCGGCTGGCTTGTCGGGGCGCCGATAGTCTTTATCCTTGCGGCCTGGGCGGGCTGCTACGCCCTTGCCGTGGCCGTCGCGGCCTGGCGGGTCCGCCTGCTCGTCCGCCGGACTCGCCCGGCCGTGGCATTCTCCGCCCTACGCCCGAGCGACATGCTGGGCGCCGCCTCGGCCGCACTGCCTTACTTCGTCCCATTCCTGGGCCTGTTCTGCCTGCCTTTCGCGGCACAGATGCTCATCGGCCGACTGGCCCCAGGCGGGGAAATCAACGTCCGGGGCGACATCAGCGTCTTCCAGGTGTGCTTCTCGCTGGCGATGACGGTCCGCCTGATCTCCGGGCCGATTGCCGGGGCATTGCTGCCGCGAGTGGCCCACATCGACGCCTCGCACGCCGACCACAGCCAGACGGCCGAAATACTCACGCAGTCCGCCCGGCTGCTCGGCACGGCCGCAACGCTGCTGTTTGCCGGCGCCGTCGCGCTCGGCGAGCCGGCCTTGCGGATCGTTTACGGCCAGGCCTACACCGCGGGAATCGACGCGCTGCTGGTCCTGCTGGTCTTTGGGGCCATCGACAGCTACACCACGCCGCTGGACCAGGTCCTCAAGGCGACAAGGCACGTCGGGATCGTCGCCGCGCTGGAGGCGGTGAGGTACGCGATCCTGCTGGGCATCTGCTGGCGGGCAATACCCGCCTGGGGCCCGATAGGCGCCGCATGGGCGATCCTGGCGGCCTCGCTTGCCACGCTGCTGGTCAAGATGTGGGCGGCCAGGGGCGTTGCCGCGTCCGGCGCCGCGGCCTTCGCCGTCACCGGCGCGATCATTGCGATGCTGGCGGCGCTGCACCTGCTGCCTTACGGGAATTGGCTGGCGCTGCCGGCCTGGCTGGCGGCGTCAATCGCACTGCGGCTGCTTCGCCCGGCCGAGATGCTGCGATGGGCCAGGCTCATCGGCGACTCGCTGACGGGGGAACACCCACGCACATAGCAGGTCTGAAGGACTGAAGTTGTAAACCCACAAGTGTCCGATTGTGTCCGTCAGATGCAGTAGTCGACGGCGCGGCGGTCGAGTTGGGCCTCGCGTTCGACGAGGTCCTGGAAGGTGGTGCCGTCGTAGACTCCCTCGACGGCCTTGCGGGCGTCGGACCACAGTTCCACCAGGGCGCATCGGTCCTTCAGGGGGCACGAGGGCTTGGTCTGGTCGCCGACGCAGCGAACGGGCTCCAGCGGCCCGTCGATCAGGCGGATCACCTGCCCGACCTTGATGTCCTTCGGCTTGCCGGACAGGAAATACCCGCCCTGCACGCCGCGGCGGGACTCGATCAGGCCCGTAGGCTTGAGTTCGTTGAGAATCACCTCGAGGAACCGCTGCGGAATGACCTGGCTGGAGGCAATCTCGCTTGCGGTCACCGGACCCTGGCCGTGACGCTTGGCCAGTTCCAGGATTGCCCGAACCGCATATTGACATTTCTGCGATAAATTCACAAGGCACTCCTATACTACCTGCATCTTCTCCATATGATTATGCATTATTCTATCGGGCCATGCAAGCGCGAAATTCATCGCCGGCCATGGGTATTTAGACTTAAATGCTTAACTGTATTGCTGTTACAAAAATAATTACATTCCGCATGATTCTAGTTGACTATGCCGGCTAGATAACCTACACTAAGTGCATAGACTTAGTGATGAAACGCCGGCAGGAGCTTCGTCAGGCCCCTGCTGGATGGGCCGGCCTGGTCGGGTGTCTCGAGGAGAACGTTTATGGCGAAGATGTGCGACGATATCACGGCGGCGGTAGGTCACACGCCACTGGTCAGGATTAACAAGCTCATTAGCGGCGGCGCCACGGTTCTGGCCAAGCTTGAGAGCATGAACCCGCTTGCGTCGGTGAAGGATCGCATCGGCGTGTCCATGATAAACGCCGGCGAGCGTGACGGCAGGATTGGCCCCAAGACGCTGATAATCGAGCCGACAAGCGGAAACACGGGCATCGCATTGGCGTTCGTGGCCGCCGCGCGGGGCTACAGGCTGCTGCTGACCATGCCGGACTCCATGAGCACCGAACGGCGCAAGGTGCTAAAGGCCCTCGGCGCCGAACTGGTGCTCACGGCGGCGGCGGCGGGAATGAGCGGTGCGGTGGCCAAGGCACTTGAGATCTCAGCGGGCGAGCCGGACAGCTTCGTGCCCCAGCAGTTTGAGAACCCCGCCAACCCCGAGGCCCACCGCCTTGGCACGGCCGAGGAAATCTGGCAGGCAACCGGCGGACGGGCAGACATGGTCATAAGCGGCGTGGGGACCGGCGGGACGATCACGGGCATTTCGCGGGCCCTCAAGCCGCGAAAGCCATCGTTCAAGTCCATCGCCGTCGAGCCGGCCCAGAGCCCGGTGCTCACGCAGACGCTCAAAGGCCTGCCGCCGGCGCCAGGCCCTCACAAGATCCAGGGTATCGGCGCCGGCTTCGTGCCCAAGGTGCTGGACCTTGGCCTGATAGACGAGGTAGTCACTGTGGACCAGGACGAGGCCATCGACTTCGCCCGGCGTAGTGCCCGCGTGGAGGGGCTCTTCGTGGGTATTTCCAGCGGCGCGGCCCTGCGAGCGGCAAGCATAGTCGCGGCCAGGCCGGAAAACAAGGACAAGGTCATCGTGGTGATAATCCCCAGCTTCGGCGAACGGTATTTGTCCAGCCCTCTGTTCGCGGACATCACGGTATAATGCTCTGCCTCGAAAATGGGGACTGGCTCCGCCGCTGTTTGGCGGTGCCTGTACCCATTTTCGACTTACAGACGTTTCAGACCTATCAAGGAGAAACCGAATGACTGACGCGACGCACAAGCTGGGCACGTTGGCCCTTCACGCCGGGCAGCAGCCGGACCCTGCCACCACCGCCATGGCCGTGCCGATCTACTCGACCACGTCTTACGTGTTCAAGAGCACCGAGCACGCGGCGAACCTCTTTGCCCTCAAGGAGTTCGGCAACATCTACAGCCGGCTGATGAACCCCACCAACGACGTGCTGGAGAAACGCCTGGCCGCGATGGACGGCGGGGCCGCGGCGCTGACGCTCGCCAGCGGCCAGGCCGCGATCTCGGCCGCCATACTGACCATCACACACAGCGGGCAGAACTTCCTGAGTTCCACCAGCCTTTACGGCGGCACGTGGACGCTGTTCACCCAGACGTTCAAACACCTGGGCATCGAGGTGCGGTTCTTCGACGCCGACCACCCCGAGCAGATCGCCAAACTGGCCGACAACAACACCAGGCTGGTCTACATGGAGTCGGTGGGCAATCCCAAGAACGACGTGCCGGACTTCGCCGCCATCGCCAAGGCAGCCCACGCCCAGGGCGTGCCGCTGGTGGTCGACAACACCGTGCTCACGCCGATGCTGTTTAGGCCCATCGAGCACGGCGCGGACATCGTGGTCCACTCGACGACCAAGTTCCTCGGCGGCCACGGCGTGCACGTCGGCGGGGCGATCGTCGACGGCGCGTGCTTCCCGTGGGCCAATGACCCCGCCCGCTGGCCCGAGTTCGCCCAGCCGGACCCCGCCTATCACGGCGTGGTGTTCACCGAGGCGCTCAAGCCCATCGGCAACATCGCGTTCATCATTCACGTCCGCACGCACTGGCTGCGCGACACGGGCGGCTGCATGAGCCCGTTCGCGGCGTTCCTCACGCTGCTGGGCGTCGAGACGGTCCACCTGAGGATGGAGCGCCACTCGTCCAACGCGATGAAGGTCGCCCAGTGGCTTGCCAAACACCCGGCCGTGGTGTGGGTGAACTACCCCGGCCTGCCCAACCACACGCATCACGCCAACGCCGTGAGGTACCTGAAGAACGGCTTCGGCGGACTGCTGGGCTTCGGCATCCGCGGCGGGGCCGAGGCGGGCGTGAAGTTCATCAACAGCGTCAAGCTCGCCAGCCATCTTGCCAACATCGGCGACGCAAAGACGCTGGTCATTCACCCGGCCTCGACGACGCATTCGCAGCTTACGCCCGAGGAACAGGCCTCGACGGGCGTCACGCCGGAATACATCCGGCTGTCGGTCGGAATCGAGGACGTCGAGGACATCCTGGCCGACCTGGACCAGGCGCTCAAGGCCTCGCAGGGCTGAGCAACAAGAAAAGAAGAATATCTCGCGCGGAGGTCGCGAAGGCACCTGATGGCCGATTCGCACGCCAGAACCATCGCCAAGTCGCTTAGCTGGCGATTCAGCGCGTTCATCATCACCGCCGTCATCGCATGGGCCGTGACAGGCAGCCCCGGCGTCGCCGCCTCGATCGGCCTGGCCGACACGCTGGTAAAGCTCGTCACCTACTACCTGCACGAACGCATGTGGCTGAGAATTCCATTCGGCCAGCCCAAACAGCCGGAATACGACATATAGCTGGAATGAACGCCAGTTGCCCCATGAACGACCCTGACCAAGCCGGCCAAAGCGCCGACGGCGACCGCGATCTGGACAAGAAACTCACCGCGTGCCTGGACTCCATCGGCGCCATGGGCCGCGTCGTCGTGGCGTTCTCCGCCGGCGTCGACAGCACGCTGCTGCTGTCGCTGGCCGTCGAGGCCCTGGGCGCCGCCAACCCGGCCGAACGATGCCACTTCTGCAAACACGACCTTTTCGGCCGGCTACGCCTACGCGACGATGGACCTGCCTGGCGTTCGCATTGGATCATCAAACGAGGTGCTGTAGAAGAACGCCAAATGACAAGCACCCATGCCGGCGGCAAGAACCAAATCACAAGCACCAAGGTCCAAACAAGGACCAAGAAGATAAACAGCAAATCTCAAACAAGAAAAGGAGGATTCAGACTTCAGGTCAAGGCAGGGGTATATGACGCGCCCCAATGGTTCGTTAACTGATTCGTGCCGGTGGCTCCTGCTTTGCCCTTGGCCTGCCCGTTTGGAATTTGCCGTTTATCTGCTTGGTCCTTGTTTGGACCTCGGTGCTTGTTATTTGGTGCTTCTCAGCAGTGTGGCAGGTCTCGCCCTGGCCGGGCGTGTGGCGTTTACTGTCTTCTTCATCATCAGTTTGGCGTACTGCCTGTCCGCGGCCTTGCGGACGCCCTGGCCCTTGCCGCTGGACCGCTCCTTTTCCAGCTTGAGGATCAGGGCCTCGATCTCCCTGCCGTCGACGGGCAGGCGGACCGGCTTGTCCTTGAACCCGGCGATGTACATCGCGTTCGACAGTTCGAGCTCGTTGATCGCCTCGACGCCGGGGCAGTACAGCGGCTCGCCGCGAAGCACGTGGGCGGCAAAGTTCTTGATCACCATCAGGTGCCTGCCGCCGGGGTTACTGGGCAGCTTGACCTCCGTCCAGGTGCATTTCTGCTCGCCTTCTTTGCCGAAGCTGCCCCTGGATGTCCTTATGTGGGAGCTGATGGACTGCTTGAGCCGGCCATGCATCAGCTTGCCGCCCTTGCACAGCAGCGTGCCCTTGTCCCCGCAGACGGTGAACTGCTCGGTCCCCGGCTCGTCAGCCGTCGAGGCGTAGAAATAGCCCACCTTCCCGCGGCCGTAATCGCACAGGAAGTCCGCGGTGTCCTCCACCTCGATGTCGTGCGCCCGCGTGTGCACCAGGCCGAGGATCCGTTCGGGCATCCCGCCGATCCACTGGAACAGGTCCAGGTGGTGCGGGGCCTGGTTGATCAGCACCCCGCCGCCCTCGCCGTCCCACGTGCCGCGCCACGCGCCGCTCTGGTAATACGCCTGGCTGCGGAACCAGTTCGAGCAGACCATCTCGACTCGGAACAGCTCGCCTACCGCGCCGGTATCGACCATCCGCTTCATCGTCCGCATGATCGACCGCGTGCGATGATGAAACACCACGCCCAGGGCCACCTTGCCGCGGCGGCACTGCTCGACCATCACCCTTGCCCGGCCGACGCGGGCCTCCAGGGGCTTCTCGCAGAGCACGTGGAGCTTGCGGCGGGCGGCGTGGACCGCCAGCGGCGAGTGCCAGTAATGCGGCGTGGCCACGATGACCGCGTCGATGAGCCCGCTGTCCATCAGCTTCGCCGCGTCGGTGAAATGCGGCACCTTGTGCTTCTCGCCGATTTCTTCCGCCTTGCCGGCCACGACGTCGCACACGGCCCCGAGGGCCAAGTCCCGGCCGCCTTCGTTGGCGCACCAGGCGGCGTGCGGTGCGCCCATGTTGCCCAGGCCAATCACGCCGAACCGAACCTTCTTCATTGCAATCTCCCTGAAAGATTTCTCAACGCGGAGATCGCAGAAAGAAGAAGGTCCTAGCTCTTAGGTCCTAGCTCTTAGGTCCTAGCTCTTAGGTCCTAGCTCTTAGGTCCTAGCTCTTAGGGTGGCAGGGCCCTGGTCCGACTCTCGCTGTCAGCCAGGATCTTCCGCTGGCGCCCTAGGAGCTAAGAGCTAGGACCTATGACCTTCTTTTTCTCTGCGTGCTCCGCGATGAATTTTCTTTCTTTGTTCGTCGCGGCCCGCACGACGAGAAGTCTACCCTACACCCGGCGGCGGCGAATTGCAAGTGCGGCCTGGCGCGGGTATAGTGCGTTAATGCTCCAGCGAGTGCGGGTCAAGATCGAAGGCCTCCGCGACGCGCGGGAGGCGATGAAGATCGCCCAGATGGGCGCCGACGCCATCGGCATGGTCTTCGCCGAATCGCCGCGGTGGGTCAGCCCCGAGCAGGCGCGGGCCATTGTCGACATCCTGCCGCCGTGGGTCGCCTCCGTCGGCGTGTTCGTCAACTCCGACGCCGAGACCATCAACCGCGTCGTGCGGCGCACGGGCATCGGCTACGTTCAGCTCCACGGCGACGAGCCGCCCGAGATCGTCGCTCTCATCGAGGCGCCGGTCATCAAGGCCTTCCGCGTCCGCGACGACGGCTGGCTGGCCGAGGCAAAGGGTTGGATCGAGGGCGGCGGGGCCAATCGCAACCTCGTGGCCGTGCTGCTGGACGCCTACGACAAGTCCGCACCGGGCGGCACCGGCAAAAACTTCAACTGGGATTTGGTCGCCGACGCCCGCGCCGCGGGCGCACTGGCCGGACTAGACCCGATAATCCTCGCCGGCGGACTCGACGCCTCCTGCGTCAGCCGGGCCATAGACACGGTAAAGCCCTGGGCCGTCGACGTCGCCAGCGGCGTCGAAAAGGCACCAGGCGTCAAGGACCTCAACAAGGTCGCAGAGTTCATCATCGCCACCAGAGAAGGCAACGTCCTGGAAAGCGAGTTCTGGCTGTAAGGTTTGCCACGGCATTCGCGGCAAACTATTGCGGATTGCGGATTTCGGATTGCAGATCGCCGCCGTCGTGGTCTTCTGCTGCCTGGGTGCTTACTGCTGCGAGCCCCTTATATGGGAAGTACCTAACCGCATACTTCAGCTTGGTCTCGCCGCGAGCCTTGACCGGCACGTCCCACGCCACGGTCCGGCTGTCGAGCTTGACGTGCTTTTGCGTTTCCTTGGTGATGGTCCAGTTCCTTTGCGACCTTCTCCAAGCTCGAATCGGTTCTTTGATTCTGACGGTTACGTCCTGGTCCTTGTGATTGCGAATGATGATTTCCACGGTTTCGCTGATCATTTCGTCACGCTCGTCAGTCAGGGATTCGATCTGCGTGCGCTCGCCCATTATGTCAAAGGCGCTGCCGACTTGCAGTGACAGGTTCTCGTCCCGAGGCGTATGGTCTATCTTGTCTTCGCCAACCAGGTCCAGACCGCCGTCGTCAGCATTGCGTTTATAGACGCTGACCTTCCCGGCCGGCAGGGGTATGCCAAGTTGATTGGCCTTCGAATTGGCGAACTCGACCAGGACCGCCACCTTGCTTCTGATCTTGTCGGGCCCGAAGACCTCGCCGGCGTCGTACTCATCGAAGTAGCCCCATGCCTTCTCGGACAAGGGCTGGTAAAGGTATCTCTTGACCACAGCGATGCCCCGGGTGGGATCGAACAATTCGACCTGCTTGATCTCCTGGTTGGCCATGGTGACGGGCCTGCCGAGCGTGTACAGGTGGTATTCGAAGAGCGGCCTCTCCGCCATGCGCGAAGATGTAGAAGTGTCACTGAAGATCCCCTGGCCCCCGCCAATGTCCTGGCGGCTTTCGCGCCGGACGTCCCCGGCCATGAGCTTCAGGTGGGCGTTGGGGTACGCCCTGCCGGTCTTGTTTTCCACGCTTACCCAGGCGGACAGGTCCGCCTTCGCGTCGGCATCATCGAGAACCAGCGAATACTCCGCGTGCCAAGCGAAATCCTCCACCTGGTAGCTGATGCGGGCCATCTGCTTGCCCGGCTTCTTCGTTTCCACGCGCCACAGCAAGGTCGGGCGCAGCCGCAGGCCCTTGGGCATCTCGCCGAAGTGGACGCTCTTGACCTCCGCGGCCTGAAGCAGCACGAGTTGGCCGGAAGCGTCCTTGATGACCAACTGCCCCATGGACCCCTGGTAATCTCGATACCCTTCCATCGGCCCCGTCAGAAGCGTGCCATCATAAACCTTCTGCGACGTGCCGACCGCAACCGACTTGCCCAGGTACTTGCCCAGCAGCGCCGTGGCTGAGACAACGTCGTTCTGGAAGTTCTGTTCGATGACCTTGGCGTTGGGGTCGGTGAGGCTCTCGAAGCGGACGCTCGTCGGGTCGATGGTCGCGGCCACGTCGTCAAGTTCGGCCGAACCGTCGGCGGCGATGTCCACCGCGCGGACCTCGGTAACGACGCCGAACTTCGGGTAGACCGTGAGCGAAACGCCCGGTTTCGGCTCATTCGGCTCCGCCGCGGCGGCCGCTAAAGCAGACACACCGGTTGCGCAGATCAATCCCGAAACAGCTACAAGAAATGACGTGGAAAGCCTGGCAGTCATGTCCGTTCTCCTTGTGCAGGCAGCCCTTGAAATCGGCGGTAGCCCCGCCCCGCTGGTTTCAGGTTATCGCGCCGGGGCGGGCTTGTCACTTACAATCCGTGTCACTGACAATCCGTTTGCAATCCGTCCCCCCGTTCGTAGAATGGTCGGATTACGACGGCCTGACGGATTTGGATCTTAACTTAGCGAGGAGACACATGGCCAAGAGCAAGCAATTTGACGTCCGCAACCTGAAACTCTCGGGCGAGGGCAAGCGGCGGATCCTATGGGCGGACAACGACATGCCCGTTCTTCAGCAGGTCCGCGCCCGGTTCGATAAGGAAAAGCCACTGAGGGGCCGGCGGATGAGCGCCTGCCTGCACGTTACGGCTGAGACGGCCAACCTCTGCCGGACCCTCCAGGCCGGCGGGGCCGACCTGGTTCTCTGCGCGTCAAACCCGCTGAGCACGCAGGACGACGTGGCCGCAAGCCTGGTCCAGGATTTCGGCATCCGCGTTTACGCGATCAACGCCGAGGACCGCGGAACCTACTACAGCCACATCGCCGCGGCGTGCAAGCACTCGCCGTCGGTGACGATGGACGACGGGGCGGACCTGGTCAACGCCCTGCACGGCGAGTTCGCGCCGTACGCCGGCAGCGTGGTGGCGTCCATGGAAGAGACCACCACCGGCGTCATCCGCCTGCGGGCGATGGCGCAGCACGGCGTGCTGAAGTTCCCGGTCATCGCCGTGAACGACGCGGCCACCAAGCACCTCTTCGACAACCGCTACGGCACGGGGCAGAGCACGCTGGACGGCATTGTCCGCGCGACGGACATCCTCCTGGCGGGCAAGAACGTGGTGGTGGTCGGCTACGGATGGTGCGGCCGGGGCGTCTCGACGCGGGCACGCGGGGCCGGGTCGAACGTGATCGTCTGCGAGGTGAACCCCGTCCGGGCGCTGGAGGCGGCGATGGACGGCTTCCGCGTGATGCCGATCAAGGAAGCCGCGAAGATCGGCGATCTGTTCATCACCGTCACCGGCGACATCCACGTCATCGACGCGCCGCACTGGGGCCTGATGAAGGACGGGGCGATCGTCTGCAACAGCGGGCACTTCAACGTCGAGCTGAACCTCGACGCCCTGGCGAAGATGGCAAAAGGCGAGCCGACCGCCGTGCGCAAGGGCGTCCAGCGATACGTGATGCCCGGCGGCAAGCGGATATTCATCCTGGCCGAGGGCAGGCTGGTGAACCTCGCCTGCGCCGAGGGCCATCCGGCCTGCGTGATGGACATGTCATTCGCCACGCAGGCCTTGGCGACCGAGTACGGCATCAAGAACGCCGGCAAGCTCGGCGTGGCCGTTCACGAGGTGCCCAAGAGCATCGACGAATGGGTCGCCACGCTCAAGCTCAAGAGCATGGGCGTGAAGATTGACAAGCTCACGGCCGAGCAGGAGAAATACCTCGGCTCGTTCGACATGGGAACGTAAGCCCTTCGAGGCTCTTGTTCTAAATGCGTTATTGCGTTGGGCTTACGCCATCCGTCTATCCGCTGCGCCAAAGGTCCGCCCTCCTGCCCCGGCGAGCTCGGGCCTACCGAATGCGGCCGCTTGGCGGGACAAACCGACAAAACTAGTCTCACAATGGAACCTTTCCCCCCAAGTGGGACAAGCTCTCCGACGAGCAGAAGGCCGCCAAGCTCAAGGCCGTGATGTGACCGCTTGATCGCTTTTGGCTGCGACTGCCGTAAACGAAAAACAGAAGCATAGGCAGAGATGGGCGCGGATGAACGCGGATAGAAGTCGTTGTTTCTATCTGAGTTCATCCGCGTTTATCTATGCTTGTTTATTGGCGCCCGTCGAATCATGTTTAGCGCCGCGGCCTGGGCGCTACAGCGCCGCCTTGCCGGAGGCGACCGCTTTCCAGCCTTCGTTGAGTTCCTCCAGAAGCTTTAAGGTCTCGCGGATCATGTCGGCGTCCTTGCGGATGTTCGCCTGGAAGAGGCGTTCCTGCATGAAGGCGTAGAGTTGGCGCAGGTTCTTGGCAATTTCGCCGCCGGCTTCCATGTTCAGCGTGACGTTGAGTTCCTGGATTATGTCCACGGCCCGGTTTATTGACTTGCCCTTCTCGATGTACTGCCCGGCCTGCAACTCGCGGATGGCCTGCTTGAGGAACTTTATGGCGCCCTCGTAGAGCATGACCACAATGCGGCCCGGGGCCTGAGTCGTCACCCGGTTTTCCTGATAGGCAAGTATCTCTTTCATGTCAATGCCGTCTAGTTTTTCGAGTTCGATAAGGTGTTCCAAGTGTTGGCCACCGCGCTTGTCAGGGCGTCAACGGCGCTCTTCATCGAGTCCATCTTGGCAAGCGCCGCTTCCATGCGCGAGTACTGGGCGCGAAGCGTGGCTTCCCTTTTGGCCAGCCGGTCCTGCTGAAACGCGATCTGCTTGTCGAGGCTGGAGATCTCCGTATCGAGTTGGCCGGACTTGACCGCGAAAGTCCCATTGGCGGGGTCAAGCTGTGCCGACGTGATGTCATGGAGCGCGCCGGCGAAGCCCTGCTTCACCTGCACGTCGTAGGTCATGGTCTGGCCCGGCTGGGGCGTGACCACCATTATGTTGAGCCCCTGTTCCGGCGAGCCCGATGCGCCCGTGATCTCGTTGCCGTTTACCGTGGCCGCACGCCACTGGCTGGTCTGGTCATCCGTCCGGTAGTACGCCTCGGCAATGTTGCCGTCGCCGTCGTAGACGACCTTCAACTGGTACGAGCCCGGCGTGGTGGAACTAAGGGCGCTGGTGAACTGTATGTCGGAACTGCTGACCCCGCCGCTGCCCGACGCGGCAACCAGCGAGAGCACTGCCTCGTGGTTGTCGGCAAGGGCCTGGTTGAGCTTGTCGGAATCCACCGAGAGATGCCCTTGCTTATCCATGTCCAGCCCTATCAAGGACGGGCTCGTGTAGGGATCCGTACCCTCGACAAAGCCCGCCCTCACCTGCACCATAAGCGCCCTGGCCCCGGCGATCAGGCCGGTGACCGTGGAATCGCCCTGGAAAACGCCGCCGGTCTTCGTCGTGGCGTTGTAGCCGGCCAGGGTGTCGAGCGTGTCCACGATCCGGTTGTAAATGCTCACCAGGTTCGACAGGCCCGACTTGAGAGAACTGGTGTCTCGGCTGAGCGAAACGCTGGCCGAGCCGATCTTCCCGAGATTCAGCGTGACGTTCGGAATGAGCCCCGAGACGGAGTTCGAATCGCTCTGGATCCATCCGCCGGCCGGGTAGCCGTCCAGCCGGACCTGAGCGTTTCGAGCGGCCTGGCTGACAGTCCAGTCGCCGCCGGGGCCAAAGCCGGCCAGAGTGGTCTGGGCCTCGACAGTGATGGCGTGGTCGGCGCCCGTGTTCCTGCCGCCGAGCACAAGGTGATAGGCCAGGCCGTCGCCGGAATCGTACTGGATTATGCTGGCGACGACGCCGGGATTGCTGCTGTCGTTGTTGATGAGCGCTGCCAGACCCTCCAGCGTCGTGGTGCCGGACGTCTGGATCGTGCGGGTGGTCCCGTTGTAGCTGTAGACGAACTGGCCCGGGCTGCCCAGAACATCGGTCTTGGAGGCAACTCCGGCGTGGACCTTCCTCTCCGCGGCCGCCAACTGGTTGACCTCCACGTCGTAGCTGCCCTCGATCGCGCCGGCCGAGGCGCTTAAGCTGACCACTGCCTGGTCGGAACTGGAGGCGGAAACGCCGCGAATCGAGGCGATGTCCCTGAGTGAGTTGGCCTGGGATTGCAGGCTGGTGAAGTTACCCTGGAGGCTCTGGAGGTAGGACTGCCTGGTCTGGGCCTGTGTCTTCCGGGTCTGAAGCCTGTTCAGGGGCTTGCTGGCGACGGCGATTGCCTGCTGGATCAGCACGCTCGTGTCGATTCCGGAGAACACGCCGCTGAGTGCCGTTGCGCCGCTGGTTGTGATGCTGGTTGTCGCCATCAGAATTCCCTTTAAGGTACGTCGTCATCCGTCACATTCCTTATCGAGGGCCGGGGGCGGAACTTGAGGGAACTCGGGTCGGTCCGATAAAAAAAACAGGGCCGGGCCCGCCTCCCTGTTTCAGAAGGATCGGGCCCGACCACACCATTGTCATCAACCGGGTCGGCCGGGATGGCGGCCTCATCGGCCGCCGGCCTGGCCTATGGCCGGGTATTGGCTGTCACTTCTTAGCCGCGGAGCAACGTCAGGGCCATCTGCGGCATGTTGTTGGCCTGGGTCAACATGCTGACGCCGGCCTGTGCGAGCACCTGGCTTCGCGTCATGGCCGCCATCTCCGTGGCGACGTCCACGTCGCTGATGCGCGACTCGGCGGCGGAGAGGTTCTCCGCCTGGATGTCGATAACCGACGCGGCCGCCTCGAGACGGTTCATCATGTAGCCGAGGTGGGCACGATAGTTGTCCTTCTCCTTGATCGCCGCGTCCAGAACGGTAATGGCCGTGGAAGCGTCAGAGGAGATGTCGACGGCGGACAGCATGGTTCCGGTGCCGGTGCCGTCGGTGGCGGTCAGGTCAGCAGCAACCACGGACGAGCCGTTGCCCCACTCGAGGTCGGTGTAGGTGCCGGAAACGCCGTCCGCCCCAATGTCGATGTCGGTGAGGTCGCCTGATTCCAGCGCCGTGATCTTCAGGGACCACTGGTCGGTGGCGCTGGAGTACACGGCCGAGGCGACCTGGCCGCCGGCCTGACTGTTGATCTCGGTTACCAGGTTGTTCAGCGAAATGCCCGTGCTGGCGGCCAGGGCGATGGTCGCCTCCTTCGTGCCGTCGATGAACACATCGAGGGTGTGCGGGTCGGTGTCGCCGTTCTGTATGTAGACGGCGTTGGGGTCCCTGACCCAGTAGCTCGTCACCAGGGTCTCCTTGGTGCCGCTTGTGCCCAGGCCGGTCGCCCGAATGTCGTGGGTGTCGATCTTGATGACCTGGTCGTCGCTGCCCGACCCTGCGCCCAGCGATACGACCATCGAACCCACATCGTCGGTCTTGAGCATGTTGTTGCCGTTGAACTTCGTGTTCTCGGCGATACGGGTTATTTCGTTGGCCAACTGGGAGAATTCCTCCTGCATGATGGCCTTCTGCTCGACGGAGTACGAACCCGTGGAGGCCTGCTCAGCCAGTTCACGCATGCGGACGAGGATGTTGTCAATGATGCCCATGCCTCCTTCGGCCGACTGCAACATCGACACCGCGTCGGCGGCGTTTCGCGAGCCTTGCTGAAGCGAGGCGACGTCCGCCCGCATCAACTCGCGAACGGCCAGGCCGGCGGCGTCGTCCTTGGCGCTGTTGATTCTCAGGCCAGAGGAAAGGCGTTGCACTGACTTGGCCAGCGAATCATAGCTGGTGCTCAGGTTACGTGCGGCTGTCTGTGCCATAAGGTTGTTCTTGATCGCTAGCATCTTTTTCTCCTCAATGGTTCGTCCCGGCCCTGCCAAGGACTGTTAAAGGTCTCGCTCTCCCAAGTTGTTCACGGTGTTCATCTGCACCAATGTCCCTGCCGCCGGACCGCTCTTAGGAGTCTGGCGGCACCATGCATCCAACCGCCATTATCGAAGGGTCCGACGAATACTTTAGAGCCTTGCGCGATATTTTTGGGATTTGGTACTCTACGTAAGATGCCCAGGGACCCGGCGGCGCCATGGGCCGGCCCAACCCGGCAGTCGACGGGAAGAAACCACCAAAAAACAAGCCGGGCCACAGGGACCCGGCAGGAATGTTCGTGGTACGTAATATCTTCCAGGGCAATATCTTACCGCGTGGGCGCCTCAGATGCCGCCATCGACCATCGCCTGGGCGGCCCGCAGGATGGCCTCTGGGGTGTCCAGTTCGCCGGCCTCCATCAGCCGCCGGGCGTCGGCGACGGCCTGGGCGTTGATTTCCGGCGTGAGACGAACTTTTTCCACATACGAGGCCAGCGAATTCGCGGCCACACTCAAGCCCTCGCCGGGGTTGGCCTGCGAGGCCGGAGCCTGCGGGGGCGCCTTGGCCGCGTCAAGCGCGTCGCTCAGCGGGTTTGTCCCGGGCGCCTGTGGTCTGTATGTGCCATCGATTCTCATGTCGGTCCTCGCAATCTTCGCTGCCGGTATATTCTCGTTTGATCTCCGGCAATCTTAAGGCCGGCGGCCTCAATTGGTGAAGATTTTCTTGGTTTCTGCTAAAGCCTTGGCAACGGGGCTTCGTCGCGGCTCGCTGTCGGCCACGCCGGGCGGCTGGGGCAGGGCCTTGGCCAACTCCCAGGCGACAAAGTTGCCGAGCATGCGCGGGCTCATCTCCGCCAGCCGAAGCGGGTCGGACTCGTCTTGGCAGCCGGCGGGGGCGAAATACCGCTGCATCCGCTTTGAGGTCGGCTCGTCCGTTGTCCGCCAAGCGTGGTCGACGCCCCACAGCACGCGCCCGGTGCGGAGGTCTATCAGCCAGACCTGGACCGCCATCCACGCCCCCGGGTAAGGCTCAAAGCCGGTGACGGCCCCGACCATCACGGCGTCGCATTGCAGGGTTGACCGCATGTCGTTGAGTTGTTCGAGGCTGAACCGCGGACCTTGGCCCGTCGGCAGCAGCACCGCGACCGGCGAGGCCGAGCCCACGAAGTCCACGGGGAACACGCGGCGGTCCTGAACGGCCAGGAACACCGACTCGCTCAACTCCCTGGCAACCTGGGGCGAGGCGTCCCTTCGGTCAAGCTCGACCAGGACGACGCGTTTCAGCCGCCACAGCGCCTCGGGCGACGGCAGGTAAGCGGGGACCGTCTCCATTGCGGTCTGCTTCTGGCCGCAGCCGGCCAGGGCGCCCACTACGGCGCCAAAGGCCAGCAGTGCCAGCAGGGCCTCTCTGCGCGGCGTTTTGACTGTGCCTGGGTTCATCATGGATTTCTCTCGGATACCTGTCATTTATGGATCGCCTCAGCGGCTCACTTTGGTTCGCCGGCGGGCGCAGTCGGCGCCTGCCCCGCTGGGGCCTGCCCCACTGGGGCCGAGGCGGTTGTCGGCGCCGCCGGGCCGGCCTGTTGACTTGCAGGCGCGGGGGCAGGCGCGCCAGGGGTCGGCGCGGCGGGTTTTGCGGCCGCAGTAGGGGTCGACGGGGCGGGCGGGATTTCCTCCGCGCCCAGCAGCTTAAGCACGCGGCGCAGGGCGTCGAGCTGCGCCGTCTGGGCGGCGCGCATCTCGTCGCGGTAGCCCAGCACGTCCTTTTTCCAGTTGATCAGTTCGGTCTGCATCTCCCGCAGCATGGCGTTGGCTTCTTCGAGTTCCTTGTGGGCCTGGTTCATTTCCATCGTCGACTTGGCGGCCTGCGTGGTCAGCGCGGCGTTGCGTTCGACCAGGTCCTTGTTCTCCTTGCGGGCGATGGCGAGGTCTTCGGATACCTGCTTGAGCTTCTGCGAAAGCTCCAGGGCCTGCTCGACGGGCGTGGGCCCCTCGGGCGGCCTGGTCGCCGCCGGTGCCGGCGCCGGGGTGGTCGGCGCGGCTGGGGCCCCGGCCGCGGGGGTCTTGTCGTCCGAGACTCTCGTCAGTGGCATCGGCTTCCACTGGCATCCCGCGCCGCCAAGGACAAGGGCGGCAACCACGGACCATGTAACCTTTTTCATAACGGGTTCTCCTGACTGTCTGGCGCGGCGGCCGATTGCCCGGCCTGCCCCGTCGGGGCAGGCGCCGGTTGCGGCGACTTGCGGTAGGCGCATCGCACGTACGATCGCTTCCCGCACGAGCAGACGACTTCCAGCGTCGCCCCGGCCGCGTCCTCGGCCATGATCCGCGCCGCGGCCTGCGCCTGGCTCGGTCTGGTCGAGGCGCCGTCGGCGGCACGGCCGACTGGCCGCCGGCCCGCGAGCATCACGTCGCCGCTCTTTATCACACTGCGTGTCTGGTTTGGCATCTGCTTGTTCCTGAGAGGAGGTTTTAGGTCTTAGGTCTTAGGGTGGCAGAGCCTTTTTCAAACGTCGTCTCGTGCCGCCGAACTGCAATTAACGATCTGCTTCTTCTTTCTTTTCCCTACGACCTGTGACCTAAGAGCTAAGACCTTCTTCTTCTTGCCTTTTTGCTTTTTCCCTAAGACCTATGACCTAGGACCTAG
>Ga0315282_10003807_pt1 | contig 26817 bp, 22 predicted proteins | sample YL17G07_20_MG_FD_203693 | JGI IMG/M metagenome (GOLD analysis project Ga0315282, IMG submission 203693) | Sediment microbial communities from Yellowstone Lake, YNP, Wyoming, USA - YL17G07_20 | ecosystem: Environmental > Aquatic > Freshwater > Lake > Sediment | place: USA: Wyoming | collected...
TCAATGGGGTCTGCGGGTTAGAAAGGTTTTTAACAAAAAACAAAACAGAGTTTATTTTTTTCTGAAATTATTTTTATGGCCTTCCAAAATCACTTGGAAAGCGGCCAAGGCCGGCGCTAAATACGGAGCCACCGGCGTTAAATACGGCATTAAGGTAGCGACCAAGCCTATTCCGGTGAAAAAAATTATTGCCAACGGCGTCCAGATGCTGCTGGCGCCGGAAAAAATAATTACCGAAATCAACGAAAATCAAATTAAGAAAATGATGGCGGCGGCCGCCAAAAAAATTGTTTTGCACCAAGAAGAAATCAACAAAATCAATATTTGGCCGGTGGCTGACAAAGATACCGGCTATAATCTGGCCGCCACTTTATTGGGTATTGAAGGAGCCGTATCGCAAAAAGAACATAATTCTATTTTGGAATTAGCCCGAGATATCAAAGACGGCGCCATGATGAATGCTCGGGGCAATGCCGGCATGATTTTCACCGGCTACTTGGCCCGGTTTCTAGACCAAATCAAGCGCTTGAGAGAAATTGACGCTTTACATTTTACGGTGGCAATGCGAAAAGGCACAAAAGCGGCGTATCACTCAATTTTAAATCCCACCCAAGGCACGATTTTGGATGTCATGAAGGCGGCTGGCAGAAAAGCGTATGATACGGCCAGAGAAAAAAAAGAAACGAATCTTATTAAAATTCTGGAAGAAGCCCAAAAAGCCGGACAGAAAGCCCTACTGGAGACCAAGGAAAAGATAGCGGTTTTAAAACAAAACGATGTGGTGGATGCCGGCGCCTTGGGCTTTGTCAAAATTCTGGAGGCCTGGCTGGAAAGCTTGAAGAATATAAAGCCGTCGGCAAAAGCGGCCGAGCCCCTAGAAACAACAACTGTTCCTAAAAAGCCGGTTACCGAGAAAAAATTAGCTTATCCTTATGATTTAGTTTTCAGCGTTAAAAAAAAGGGAAAAGAAGCGGACTGGGACGGGTTGCGTCATGAGCTCGTTTTATTGGGCGACAGTATTGATTTAGTAGAGAGCGAAGATAGAATAAAATGCCATATCCACACGGCTTTACCGGAAAGAATAAAAGAAAAGATTAATGATTTTGAGATTTTAGAATGGCGGGTGGAAAACATGGCTGACCAAATCAAGAAAGGCATCAGGAAGAAACCCCTGGGCTTGGTCGTGGGCGAATCAGCCAACCTGCCCAAAGAGTTTTTAGAACAAAATAAAATAGTGGAAGTTCCTTTTGCCGCCCGTTTCCCTGACGGCGAAATACTTAAAAAAGAAAATCTTTTTTCAAAGATAAGAAAAGCGATAAAGACCAATCGTCCCCTGCCGACCACTTCCGCACCTTCCCTTCAAGAATACCTTTCTGCTTACCAAAAAGCGCTGGACATGTTTGAAGAAGTTTTGGTTTTGACTATTTCCAGTAAGTTATCGGGCGCTTACAGCTCGGCCCGTATTGCCCGGAGTATGTTAGAGCAAAAACAGCGCCTGATGGTGTTTGACTGCTATACGGCCGAAGTAGGCGAGGGTCTGGCGGCCATAAGAGCGCAGGAATTAATTTCCCAGGGTAAAAGCCGTTCTGAGATTATAGAAGATTTGAAGCTTTTCTGCCCCAAGATCAAGGTGATCGGCGTTTTCAAGGATTTAAATTATATCTCCCGGTCGGGCCGGATTTCCCTACCCCAGCTTCCCGCCAGAATACTTTCTTTTTTATCCAAAATGGGGATTTGTTTTCTTTTTGGCATTGTCAGGGGCAAGGTTAAGCTTTTGGGTATAAGATTCGGCCGGGATACGGTCAGAATTCTCAGCGCTGAAATTCATCATGAGCTTGAAAAAACAGGGGACAAAAAGATAAAATTAGCATTGGCTTACGGTGATAATTTAAGCGAAGCCCTCAAGCTAAAAAAAGAACTGGAGCAGGAGAAAAAAATAAAGATTCTATTTTTGTCGCAGGTTTCTTCGGTGGTCGGGGTTCATACCGGACCCGAAGTTTTGATCGCCGGATTTTTCCCGACAGAATAAACTGTGGAAAACTTCTGGAAAACCCCTAAAATAAAGCCAGAATCATCGGCAGCTTGACCCTTGACATAGGTTCTCGCCGGGCTATAATGGAATATAAAATAAAGGTTCGAAAACAATGACATTGCTTCATACCCCCAAATTTTTTGCCATTTTTAATTGGTCAGCCACCATGACCGTTTTGTCTTATGGCAAAATTAAACAACGAGGGGGTTAAGATAAACAAAAAGTAAACTTAAAATATAAACTAACATAACTTAACCCCTTCAACCAAGGGGATTTTTTTAAAAAATGGAAGAAGAAAAAAAGTTTTATCTGACCAAAGAAGGGTTGGAGAAAATAAAAAAAGAATACGAAGACCTTAAGCGCCTGAGGATGGCCAAGACCAACGGTGAAAGCCCCAAGATTTGGGAGTCCGAGGACTTGAATTCCGAATATCTGGCCTTTCAGGAGGATTTGAACTTTCTGGAAACTAAAATCAGCGAGTTGGAGTACGTTCTAAAAAATGCCGAGCTGATCAGGCCGCCGGCAAAAAGCGGGCAAGGAATTATTGGCTTGGGCGCCCAGGTAACGGTGCGGGTCGGGAGCGAGGTTGATAATTTTATGATTGTCGGCAGCTTGGAAGCCAACCCGGCCTTAGGCCGGATTTCCGACGAGTCGCCGGTGGGCCGGGCCTTATTGGGCCACCGCGTCGGCGAGGAAATCTGCGTTTCTTCTCCCGTGGCCACGATTTATAAGATTAAAAAGATAAAATATTTATCTTCTTAAAAAACAATTAGCTAAAAACTCCACAAGAATTTTTCTTGCGGAGTTTTTATGTACGCGATATTTAAATTGCGCAACTATTTTGGACATCTCGACTATTTGGACATCGCATGTCCAAATTAGCGGAGGACTGTCCTCCGCGGTTTGATTTTAAGAGGGTTTGACTTTTTTATTGTTTATGCTATAATTACAGCAGTTCGTAAGAGATTAATATGGGAAAAATAAACAAAAAAAGATAAAGAAAGGAAGGAGAAAAAGATGAAAAGAGCATATCTATTGGCGGTGATTATGGTAGTTTTTATGGTTTTCTTAGCTTGGGCAGTTTGGGCCGAAGAAAACAGCTCTAAAATCAGAATTGCTTACGGAGTGTACAGGGGCCAAGAAGTAGCTTTTAATGAAGGCGAGATCTTGGTTAAGTTCAAAGATGAAATAGAGCCCAGAATAATTAATATCCCAGACGGTACAGTGATAGAATGGGTGGCAGAATACCAAAAAAGAAATGACGTGGAATATGCCCAGCCAAATTTTATTTACATTGGAGCCAAATATCTGCCGCTTTATTCCCCTCTCCCAAAAGCCGAAGGCATTCTTAACGGCAAAAAGATACAATTCATTGACGGTCAAATCCGAGTCAAGTATAAAGGAGAAGCAAACGAAAGAATTATCAAAGTACCTGAAGGCCAGGTTATCCAAAAAGTGCTGGAATGGCGCAAAAAACAAGAAACTGATAAAAGCATTCAGTATGTTGAGCCGAGCACGCTTCAGAAATACGACATGGAACAGGATAGATGATATTGGACAAGATACCATTCTTAAGTAAAAACTCCGCCAGAGGCCTGGCGGAGTTTTTTATTTGTCTTTAGATTTGTTTTTTGTTAATATAATATAATTAATAGGATATGGGAAAAACCGCCTTCAAAAAATTGATGATACTGGGCATCATAATAGTTGTCGGTTTGGTGATAACTAATTTTTCGCCAGCTCAGACCCAAACAAATACTTCTACTGCTTGGTGTCATACTTTTAATACCGATTTGTCCTATACCGACTCGGGCGAAGAGGTCTCCGCTCTCCAGACAGCTTTGCAAAAAGAGGGCTTTTATATTTCTGCCTACGATAAAACCAATAAATACTTTGGCGCTTTTACCTCGGCCGCCGTGGTCGGCTTCCAGCAAAAATACCAAAACGAAATTTTAACGCCCCTTAACTTAAAATACGGCACGGGTATTGTGGGAGAGAAAACCAGAACCAAACTGAACCAGCTCTATCAGTGCCAAGCTGAAACCAAAAGTACGATCCGAAGAGCCCGAGGAATTTTTAAAGGCAAAGAAGTGGAATTCGTTGAAGGTGAAATCCTAGTGAAATTCAAGAATGAATCAGCGTCCAAAGTAATTAAGGTATCCGACGGTACGGTTATTCAAAAAGTGCAAGAATATCTGCAAAAAAGCGACATAGAATACGCCCAGCCGAATTTTATTTACACGGGGGCAATGGTGCCCAAAGATATTCTTTACCCAAATCAGTGGCATCTGCAGAGTTGCCAGAAAGGAGGGATTGATATGGAAAAGGCCTGGGACGTGCCTATTATCAATTCCGTAACCGTGGCTGTGGTTGATACAGGCGTGGCCTATGAACGATATGTCAATTATTGCACGACCCCTTATTCTTGCAGTAACTATGAGCAACTTCCCGATTTAAATAAGACCTGCTTTAAATCAAATAATGCTTATGATTTTGTGAATCTTGATACTCACCCCAATGATGACAACGGCCATGGAACATTTGTCGCAGGCGTTATTGCCCAAAGCACCAATAACCCGGATGTATACGGGAATTACACTGAAACATATGGAGTAGCCGGCGTGGCTCCAAATATTTGTATTTTGCCGATAAAAGTATCAGATCAAAATAATCTTTCAAGCTCATATCTAGTGGTTAAGGGCATCCTCCAGGCGGTAAGTGCCGGGGCGGATATAATTAACGTGAGTATCATGTCAACCACACCAGGGTCTCTTGCCAATGATACGGATATGATTACGGCGATAAAAACAGCTTATGTAAGCGGAAAATTAGTTGTTTTTGCTTCGGGTAATCAAGGCGTACCGGTTGATAGTTTTTTTGGCGAAGCGGATGATTATTGTCTTGTTGTTGGGGCAACCACCCAGAATAAGACCCGTTGGAGCGGCTCTAATTACGGTTCTAATTTAGACTTAGTAGCGCCGGGCGAAAATATTCTTCAGCAAACCTTTATTTGTCAATATCCTTGGGCGATAGATTGGTGTATCGTAAATGATTATCGGTCGGGGACTTCTGCTGCCGCGCCCCAAGTTTCGGCCGCCGCCGCTCTGCTTTTGGCTACTGGTAAGGTTGACAAAAATATGGCGAATAAGCCCTTTCTTGTAGATACCTTAATGAGAACTCTTAAAGATACCGCTATAGATTTGGGGCCGCCGGATTTTGACAAAGAATATGGTAACGGTCTGCTTAATGTGGCCGCGGCCTTGGGCTTGCCTTCTGATTGCGGCTGTACGGTTAATGAGGACTGCCCGGAAGGAAAAACATATTACAATACCGGAGATATGTCTGTGCCAAAACAAGTATGCTGCCAAGGGAAATGCGTAAATCCCTTGGAGATGTCTTCTTGTCCGGTTAGCGCCACTTCTAAATCACCCATCTTAAAGAAAGCCGAGGGCATTTTAGATGGCAAAAAGATACAATTCGTTGACGCTGAAATCCGAGTCAAGTATAAAGGAGAAGCAAACGAAAGAATTATCAAAGTACCTGAAGGCCAGGTTATCCAAAAAGTGCTGGAATGGCGCAAAAAACAAGAAACTGATAAAAGCATTCAGTATGTTGAGCCCAGCACGCTTCAGAAATACGACATGGTGCCAAAGGACCCGAATTATAAATATCAGTGGCATCTCCAAAGCCGTGACAAGGGAGGCATTAATATGCCGCCGGCATGGGATATAACTACGGGTAAGAATAGCGTGATAGTTGCTATGGTTGATAGTGGTATTAACAGGGTGCCTGACTTAACTAACACCTGTATTCTTCCGGGATATAACGCTGTCAATGGCACCAACCTGACCAACGATAACTGTGTTTCTTATAATGAAAGTGGCCACATAGACTATGTGGGCCACGGGACTCTTACCGCCGGAATTGTTGCTCAAAGTACCAATAATATTTACAAAGATAAACCATTTGGCGAAGCTGGTATCGCCCCTAATGTTTGTTTGATGCCAGTGGTAGATTCAGTGGAAGGCTGTCTTGCGAAGATACCTTCCGTTGTAGCCGGTATCAAATGGGCGGTGGATCACGGGGCTAATATTATTGTTTTTTTTATTGGTATCCATCCAGACCAAGGGCTGATAGACGCAATAGAATACGCATATAATCATGGCGTTTTGGTGGTGGGGACAGCAAGCAATGATAATAGCAGGATTAGTAATGCATATGGGTCCGCTGATCAACATATGCTTTTAGTTGGCGCTACCAAAATGGATAAAACAAAAGCTTCTTATTCTAATTACGGTTTAGCAGTTGATTTATTCGCGCCGGGTGGAGAATACGAAGACGTAAATAATGATGGATATGCCGACGCCATTTTGCAGCAGACCTGGGCCCTTTGTCCATCTTTTTATCCTGGCTCTAATAATTGTTATCAAGATGTTGCTCAGGCCGGCACCTGCTCTTCCGCTCCCCAGGTGGCGGCAGTAGCGGCTTTATTGTTGAGTGCCGGTAAAATTAATAAAAATGTTCAAGCGCCGTACGAAATCCCCGATCAGATAATGAAGATTATCAAAGAAAGCGCTTATTCATTAGGAGACCGTACGACATACGGTGCCGGGCTTCTTGATGCTTATGGCGCCTTAACTTATCAACCCAAAACTTGCAGTAGTTCCTCCAATTGTACTTCCGGGCAAATTTGCTGCGGCGGTGTCTGCTCCAAGCCTGATTGTACAGTAGAAAATCAAAGCGTAGATTGCGACGATAAAATTTCCTGCACCAAAGACGTCTGTGTTATCCCTGAGGGTAAATCTTGTTCCTCGGCTTATTGCCAAAATATTCCGGATGATACTCTTTGCGGTCAAGGTGAAGCTTGTAGTACTGATACTGGATGTACAAAAATAACTTGTTACAATAATAAAGATTGTGAAAAGTATGGTTATAGCCAAGATTGCGTGGAGTGCATATCGGCCGGGACAACTAAATCTGAGTGCTTTGCTTTTACTTCCGACACTTCGGGTACAATTTATTGTGGCGGTAACTATGAGAATTTTTGTTGTTCGGGGGTCTGTAGTCCGCCAGGTTGTACTAAAAATGAAGAATGCGGCGGCACAAATTCCTGCCTTTATCAGTGTAAAAATCCGGGCGTTTGCACCGGTACCTGTTCAACTTTTAGCACCCCAATAACCTCTTGTAAGTCCGGCGACGGCTGCTGTCCCGCTAATAATGTTTGCAGTTCTTATGCTGATACAGATTGTCCAAAAATTCTTTGTTGGAGCGGTGCCAACAAGTATCTTTTGCAAGATTCTGGCCCCAATATTAATAAATTCTGTAAATGCGCTTCGGCCAGTCTTATTATTTCTGGCAATAAGGCGGGTTATTATGGTTACAAGGGTTATAAAATCGTTACTGGCGACCAAAGCGGCTATTACTATTACGATGCTTCCAATAACGGGAGCTTTAAAACATATAAAGGTTATGGTCCAGTGGTGAACACAGTGACGTGCCCCCAAGGTGATTCCCACTATACAAGCAACAGCTACTATTATTAGAGACAAACAAATGAAAAAAACTGAAAGTATCACCAAAGAAATGACCATTGCCGAAGCGCTCAAGAAATATCCCAAAACCGCTTTTGTTTTCATTGACTACAATTTACATTGTATTGGCTGCCCGATGTCGGCGCCCGAAACCATTGAAGAGGCGGCCAAAGTTCATAACTTAGATCTTAAGAAATTCCTTGCAGATTTAAACAGAGCGACGCAAATACGCTAATGGCATGCGAATGTCGCGAATGGATAAAAAAATAATATATCCAGAATTATCTTACAGAATTACGGGTGTCTTGTTTCAAGTCCATAACGAGATAGGAAGATATTCTAAAGAAAAACAATACCAGGATTTATTGGAGAAAAGATTAAAAGATGGTAAATTTCAGTTTGAACGTGAAATAAAATTACCTATAAACATAGAAGTCGGAGGAAACCGCGCAGATTTTTGTATCGAAAATAAGATATTAATTGAATGTAAGGCGAAAAAATTTTTGGTTAAAGATGATTATTACCAGATATTGAGATATCTTGAAGCGTCTAAAATTAAGTTGGGGTTATTGGTAAATTTTCGTAATAAATATCTTAAGCCAAAAAGAATCCTTAACTCTAACGTAATAGTCTAAAGATGTTCTATTTGCGTCATTCGTATGAATTCGTAAATTAGCGTCGCGCTTATGAAGAAATTCTGGCTTTTTTTATTTTCTCTTTTTTTGGGCTTTGCTTTGTTTTTCTGGGTGGCAAAAAATGTCGGCTGGTTAGAGATTAAAAAAGCCCTGTTAGTTTTTACCGGCTGGCAGGGGTTAGTTATTTTATTATTGACGGTTTTAATGGCTTTGCTTGGCAGTTGGAAATGGAAAGAAATTATCAGGGGCTTGGGCGCGGAGATTCCTTTTTGGTCACTTTGTCGGATTTATTTAGCCGGGTTTTCTGTCAGATTTTTAGCGCCGGTAGTGATAATCGGCGCTGAAATTTTCCAAGGGAAAATCCTAAAAGATAAGAATAATATCCCTTGGCCCAAATCAATGGCCTCCATAATTATTGACCGAATTATGGAATGGACGACCAATCTGGTCGTTGTTTTTTTTGGCACACTTTTTTTTCTTTTGGCTATTGGCTGGCCGCCCTTGACCGTGGCGATTTTAGGCGGCGCGGTGCTTTTAATTTTGGCGATTTTATTGGCTTTTTTTTATCTGAAGTACTTTAAAAATGAAAGCATTGCCGATGAATTTTTGAAACTTTTCGGCAAAAATTTGAGGCAGCCCCTGGAGATTGAACAGGAATTGTTTAATTTTTTTACCTTCAGCAACAAAAAATTATGGCAGAGCTTGGGCATCTCTTTTTTAAGGGCTCTGGTGATTTATATCAGGACCTGGTTTTTGGTGTTTTTCTTAGGGAAAAATATCGGTTTGTTGCCGACTTTGTCGGTTTTGGGGTTTTATCATCTGGCTATGATATTGCCCATTCCGACAGCCCTGGGCATTCACGAGGCCCTGCAAACCTTTGCCTTTGGTTCTCTCGGTTTGGCTGCAGCTACCGCCGCGGCCTTTGCGATGCTTACCCGGGCCGCCGAACTGATTCTGGCTTTGGCGGGGCTGATAATTCTATTCCGCTTGAGCATGGAATTAGCCGTTGGTAATTTTTTAAAAAACTTCCGAAAACTTTTTATCAGAAAAGACAAATATCTCGAGATTAAAAATGGTGATATAATTAAACAATAGAAATTATGATTAAAATTAACATTGGCTTGAACCGGGTTATCAGGGTTCTAATTACCTCCGACTTCTTGCTGCAGTCGGGCTGGGGCCTGATCGGGCCTATCTTTGCTATTTTTATAATAGAAAAGGTGCCAGGCGGCTCTCTGGTGACGGTTGGCTTAATCGTTGCCACTTATTGGTTTGTAAAATCAATCATTCAGCCGTTTATCTCCCATTCTCTGGATACAGTAAAAGGAGAGAGAGATGATTTTAAATTTATGTTCAGAGGGTTGGTGGTGGCCAATTTAATTCCTTTGGGTTATTTGTTCATTACCCAAATCTGGCAGATTTTTCTTTTAGAAGCTATTAGGGGTTTGGCTATGGCCTGTGTGGTGCCGACCTGGTCGGCGATTTTCACCAGGCACATAGATAAGGGTTGGGAAGCTTTTTCTTGGAGTATTGAAAGCACGAGCATTGGCTTGGCGGCTGGTTTGTCCGCCGCTTTTGGCGGAATAATCGCGGCCTTTTTAGGATTTAAAGCAGTTTTTGTTTTAGTGGCGGCATTTGGCTTGACCTCAGCTTTTACCCTGCTTTTAATTCGTAACCAAGTTTTCCCCAAAGATAAAATTTCTTCAATTTCAACTATTTCCTCCCACCCACCCGGTAAGCTATTATAAACTTCAAGGAGAAGATGAAAAACCAGGAGATTGCCAAAATCTTTTACGAAATTGCCGAGTTCTTAAAAATGGAAGACGCGGATTTCCGGCCTTTTGTCTATGAAAAAGCCGCCCTGGCCTTGGAAACAATAGAGGAAGACGTGGCGGATATTTACCAAAAAGGCGGCAAAGAGGCGTTGGAAGAAATTCCGGGCATCGGCAAGAGTTTGGCAGAGAAAATTGAGGAATATATAAAAAAAGGAAAAATCAAATATTATCAGGACTTAAAAAAGAAAACACCTATTAACATTGAAGAATTGACGCGGGTGGAAGGATTAGGGCCGAGAAAAGTTAAAGTTCTTTACCAGAAACTGGAAATCAGAAATATAAAGGACTTGGAAAAGGCGGCCAAGGCCCATAAAATCGCGCCGCTTTTTGGTTTTGGCGCCAAAACCGAAAGAAATATTTTGGAAGGTATTGAGTTTTTAAAAAGAAGCAAAGGCCGATTTTTATTGGGCGAGATTTTGCCCAAGGTGAAAGAGGTGGTGGAAAAATTAAAAAATCTGAAGGAGGTGGAAAAAGTGGAAGTTGGAGGTTCGGTTAGAAGAAGGAAAGAAACCATTGGCGATGTTGATTTTTTGGTGGTTGTAAAAAACTTCCCCAAAAAGTCCGCCTTCGCCAAGGCTTCGGCGGATAAAATAATGGATTTTTTTTGTTCCCTGCCCGGCGTCGCCAGGGTCTGGGCCAAAGGAAAAACCAAGGCCTCAGTGCATTTAAAAGAAGGATTTGATATGGATATTCGGGTGGTGGCCAAAAAATCTTACGGCTCGGCCCTGCAATATTTTACCGGCTCCAAAGAGCACAATATCGTTACCCGGCGCCTGGCCATGAATAAAGGCCTGAAGCTTTCCGAATACGGGCTTTTCAAAGGTAAAAAAATGGTAGCCGGCTGGTCAGAAGATGGAATTTATAAGGCCTTGGGCCTGCCCTGGATTGCGCCGGAATTAAGGGAAAATCAGGGTGAAATTGAAGCGAGCTTAGAAAACAAACTGCCTCAAATTATCGGTTACAATGATATTAAAGGTGATTTGCATTGCCACTCAAATTGGAACGGCGGCGTTAATTCAATTGAAGAAATAGCCAAATCTGGCCAAAAAATGGGCTATGAATATATTGGCATTAGCGACCACACAAAATTTCTACGGATTGAACACGGCTTGAGCGAGAAAGAATTGGCACAACAAAAAAGAGAAATAGATGAAGCAAATGAAAAATTTAAAATTAAAAATTTAAAATTCAGAATTTTACAGGGTTGCGAAGCCAATATTCTGACTGACGGCTCCATAGACATCAAAGACGAGGCCTTGGCAAAATTAGATTACGTGATTGCGGGCATTCACTCGGCTTTCAAAATAGAAAAAGAGCAGATGACCGCCAGAATGATAAGGGCGATGAAAAATCCCAATGTTGATATTATTTCTCACCCAACAGGCCGGATTCTTAAAAGAAGAGATGAATATCAGATTGATTTCGACAAAATCCTAAGGGCGGCCAAAGAATATGGCGTGATTTTGGAAATTAATGCCTATCCGGAACGACTGGATTTGTCAGACCAGAATATTAGAAGAGCGAAAGAAGCGGGAGTGAAAATGATAATTAATACCGACTCGCATCAAATTGACCAACTGCGTTTTATGGAATACGGTATTTCGCAAGCCCGCCGCGGCTGGGCCGAAAAAGAAGACATTATCAATAGCCAGCCCTTGGAAAAATTGATAAAATACTTTAAACCTTAATATGAACACCTACTTAATCAGCCATAAGTTATTTTATCTCAGAGTGCCGTCAATTATCGGCATCATCATTATTTTAATGCTGGCCGGCGGTGTTTTTCTTTACGCCAAAAATATGATGGCAAAAATTACCAGCATTTACCAATATCCGGAGATATTAATAGAGAAAACAAAATAAAATATTATACCTGGTAGTGAAATTCGACCGCTGCCGGGGAGCGAATTAAAGAATAATTTTGTCGAATTTATACTACCGGGATGCCGGTTGAAAAATCTGCGGGGGCCATAATTATTAGGAGACCCCGAAGTAGAACCTCTGGTTCACTACGGCGTAAAGATAGTAATGAAATTTACTATCTTCTTTTGCATTATCCAAGCAGTTCCAAGGCGAAAAATCCCCATAGTAGAGCAAGCTCACTACGGGGCAGGGATTATTGGGATTTGCCCAAGGGCCACATCGAAAAAGGCGAGGATATTTTAAGCACGGTCAGGCGGGAAGTTTTGGAAGAAACAGGGTTGGGCGATATTAACCTTGTTGAGGGCTTTAAAGAAACCATCAGATATTTTTTCAGATTTGAAGGCAAGAATGTCTTAAAATTCGTTACCTTTTTCTTGGCTGAGACCAAAAAAGAAAAGATAGAAATTTCTCCCGAGCATATTGGATATAAGTGGTTGCCGTATTTAGAAGCTTTGCAACAGTTAACCTTTCGGAATGCGAAGGAGATATTGGAAAAAGCTAATAGATACTTACGAACCCCCACACCAAACGAGCTTTAAATTATGTTTTTTGTCTATATTCTAAAAAGTAAAAAAGATGGTAATTTGTATATTGGTTATACGAGCGATCTCAGAAAACGGTTTAAAAAACATAATTTAGGCCTTGTCAGATCAACAAAATCAAGAAGACCTTGGCATCTTGTTTACTACGAAGCTTATGCTTTGAGGCAAGATGCTACGAAAAGAGAAGGAAATTTAAAACTACGAGCGAAAGCTTTGAGACAACTCTTAATTAGAATCAAGAATTGCCTTGAAGCATAAGCTCGTTATGGTGTGGGGGTAAAAACGCCAGAGAAATCATCAAAAAAGCCAACAACTACTTAAATTCAAAATTTAGAGAGCAAAATGCAAAATAACAAATCAAAATTCAAAAATAAAGTTTATAAAGTTGTTCAAAGAATTCCGGCCGGGAAAGTTTTAACTTACAAAAAAGTGGCGCAATTAGCTGGAAGACCGAAGGCCTGGCGGGCAGTCGGGAATATTTTAAGACGTTCGGCTGAGCTCAGTCGAAGCCATAAGAATAAAAACCCCAAAATCCCCTGTCATCGGGTAATCAGATCGGACGGCCAAATCGGTGGCTACAATAAGGGGGTTAAAAAGAAAAAGTATTTATTAAAAAAAGAAAACGCCCTGAGATAGGGGCGTTTTTTATTCAGGAGGATTATTTTACTTTTTCTATAATCTGGGTGAAAATTTTAGGTTCTTTCTGGGCTAATTCAGCTAATACCCGGCGGTCCAATTCTATTTTATTCTTCTTCAAACCATTGATAAACTTACTATAAGAAATACCTAACGGACGGCAGGCGGCGTTGATTTGTATCTGCCAAAGCCGGCGGAATTCCCGCTTTTTGGCCTTTCGGTCGCGAAAAGAATACGTCCAGGCGTGAAGCAGGGCGTCTTTGGCTAAGGCCGGCTTTGATTTCCGACCCCAGCGGAAGCCCTTGGTGTATTTTAGCAGATGTTTTTTTCTTTTGTGGCTGGCTTTGCCTCTTTTAACTCGAACCATAGTCGTGATTTAACGGCTGTATTTTAATAATTTTTTAATTTTTTTCGCTTCCGGTTTGGAAACCGGCACCCATTTGCGGCTTCGCCTGACTCTTTTCCCTGATTTTTTTGCCCGATAATGGTCGAGTCCGGTCGGCCGCCTTAAGATTTTGCCGGTGGTGGTGATTTTAAATCTTTTGGAGATTGATTTTCTGGTTTTCATATTATTGTTTGGCGATGATGATGCTAAAGCCTCGCAGCTCTTTTTTTAAATCTCTTTCTATTTTTATCGGCGTTAATTTTTCCAAAATTTCCATAAATTGGCTTATTTTCCCTTTGGCAAACCCGGCCAGGGCCTTTTCTCGGCCTCTTAAAATCAATTCAACTCTGATTTTGTCGCCTTTGGCCAGAAAGGTTTTAGCCAGACGCGCCTTGGTTTCCAAGTCGTGCGAGGAAATGTTGAAGCTCAGCCGGATGCCCTTTACTTCGCCCGTCATTTTCGCCCGAGATTGTTTTTCTTTTTTCTGCAAAGAATAAAGGTATTTGCCCCGCTCCATTATCTTGCAGACCGGCGGTTCAACTTTTTCCGTGACCTGTATTAAATCCAGATTGCGTTCTCTGGTCAGGTTAAGCGCTTCTTGGATAGTTAAAACCCCTAACTGTTTTCCTGTTTCATCAATAACCCTGACCTCTCGCGCCCTTATTTGATTGTTGATTAATGGTTTTTGTAACAGATAATTGGGGTGGAACGTACGAAATTGCTTTGCAATTTCTACGTTCCTACAACGTAAGAACGTACAATTTCTTAAGAAACTTTACGTTCTGTACGTTGTGGAGATGGCGAGAATCGAACTCGCGTCTGGATAATTTTTCTAAAATAGATCTACAAACATAGCCCAATTTTGTTTACGGACAGAAAATAGGAATTGGGCGAAAGATTTCTGCCCTTTGGCCTATAATTTTTGATAGTTTTTAAGCCAAAAAAGAACTATCTATCTCGATGGTATGACACCGGGATTCGGCTATCGAGAATCACCGAAACCGATGCGTCCCGCCTATTTAAGCATAGGCGAGGACGGGTTTTTGAAATAAGTTGGCACTTATCTCTTTAATAGGCAGTTTAACGAGATGACTATTTTACTCGGTTTGCCCTATTTTAGAGAACTTTCCATCGATACCTGTGCATCCCCGTTCCTTCGCCCGCTTCCAGCGGGCTCAGTCAAAATAAAAATTCAAATCTCAAAAATCAAAAATATTTATTATATCTCTCCCTTTAGCAACCTTTCTTTTTGGCGTTTAAACTCTCTTTTTTTGATTATTTCTCTTTTATCACTCTTCTTCAGGCCTTTGGTCACGCCGAATTCCAGCTTGATTTTTCCTCCTTTAATATACACCTTTAAGGGTATCAAAGTCAAGCCTTTCTGGCTGGATTTGCCGATCAGCTGCCTAATCTCGGCTTTGGTTAAAAGCAGCTTGCGGGAGCGTTCGGGGTTATAATCAGTTGGCGCGTTCTTGGGCTGGTAAGGGGGGATAGTGGCGCCGATCCAGAAAAATTCCTCGTTTTTTACCACCACGTAGCTGCCCGCCAGATTGACCCCCTTGGTTTTTAAGGATTTTACCTCCGAGCCAACCAAGGAAAGGCCGGCCTCGAATTTTTCCAGGATTTGGTGGTCAAAGCGGGCTTTTTTATTTTCAGCTAAAATCTTTATTGAGCTCATTACTTTTATTTTAGTCGAAAATAAGATAAAGTAAAAGTATTATGATAAAGCAGGAAATCGCTATTTTGATAGAAGAAGCGGCAAAACAACTTCAAGGGGAAAAAGTTTTGCCGGTTTTTGACCTGCCCGAATTTCAGGTGGAGCGTTCGGGAAAAGAAAATTGCGGAGATTATTCTACCAACCTTGCCCTTTTATTGGCCAAAGAATTGAGAAAGCCATCAATGGAAATAGCCGGAATATTAAGCTCAAAACTTGGCGCCTGTGGCTCAAAGTTTTTCGAAAAAGTCGAAGCGGCCGAGCCGGGCTTTATTAATTTTTGGTTGAGTTCCGACAATCTCGAAAAATTATTTTTACTGGTAGCCAAAAAAGGGATTAAATCCTTCCAGTCAAAAACGCCAAAACCAGAAACAATTGTTATTGAATATTCTTCGCCTAACATCGCCAAGCCCCTGGGCGTCCATCACTTAAGGTCAACGGTTATCGGCCAGGCCTTGGTGGATATTTTAAGATTTAACGGTCAAAAAGTAATTTCCCTGAGCTTTCCCGGTGATTGGGGCACGCAATTTGGTTTATTGATCGCTGCTTACAAAAAATGGGGCGATAAAGAAAAACTTAAGAAAAATCCGATTGCGGAAATGTTGGATCTTTACGTGCGTTTTTCCGAGGCGGCCGAAAAAGACCCAAAGTTTCTCGAAGAAGGGAGAAAGGAATTCAAAAAGTTGGAACAAGGCGACACTGAAAACAAAAAACTTTGGCAGTGGTTTAAAGACGAATCATTTAAGGATTTTAATCGCGTTTATCAATTATTGGGAGTTAAAATTGAGAACACCATCGGTGAAAGTTTTTACGAGTCGGAATTAAAGGATTTAGTGCAGGAAGCCCTGAAAAAGGGATTGGCGGAAAAAGGGGAAGACGATTCCATTGTTGTGCGTCTGCCCGACAGCAGCACGCCCGAAATCATTCAAAAATCGGACAGAGCCACAATCTATACGACCAGAGAATTGGCCGCCATCCGCCATCGCTTAAAAAAATGGAAAGCCGATAAAATCATTTACGTTGCCGCCAACCAGCAGTCATTCCATTTGGAGCAGGTTTTTGGCTGCGCCGAGAAATTGGGACTGGCCAGAAAAAACCAACTGATACATGTTAAATTTGGCATGATGTTGGGGCCGGACGGCAAAAAGTTCGCGACCCGGGAAGGCAGATTAATCCCTCTGGACGAAGTTTTAAAAGAGGCGAGGGAAAGAGCCAAAAGCATAATTGAAAAAAATAATCCTGCTCTGGCAGATCGGGAAAAAAAAGAAATCGCCAGAATCGTCGGCGTGGGCGCAGTCAAATTCTTTGACCTTTCCCGGAATCGGCTCAGCGATATTGTTTTCAACTGGGAGCAAATTTTAAACCTGAAGGGCTTTTCTGCTCCTTACCTCCAATACACCTTTACCCGCTTGGAGAGTATCTTGAGAAAAGGCAAATTCAAAAAAAGAATAATACCTAAAATCAAGATAACCCAGCCCTTGGAAAAAGAAATCATTTTGGGCTTGCTGCGCTTTGATGAAGTGATTGAAGACGTGGCCCAGACCTTATTCCCGAATAAATTGGCAGAATACCTGTACGAGCTGGCTAATTTATTGAATAATTTTTATGAAAGCGTGCCGGTGTTAAAGGCCGGACCTCAAGAAAAAGAATCGCGCCTGAATCTGGTTTTTTGGTCGGGCGAGATATTGAAAACCGGGCTGGGCCTTCTTGGTATTGCTGTGCCCGAGAAAATGTAGTTATGAGATTAAGAAATACTTATTTTATCCTGCGGCATGGCCAGACGATTTACCAAACCAAAAAAAGGCAAAGGTCTTATCCTCTGCCGCAGAAAAATTCGGTAAAATTGATAAAAAAGGGCCAAAGCCAAATTAAAAAAGCCGGCCGGGCGCTAAAAAAAGAAAAAATTGATATAATTTACTCTTCAGATTTTTTACGAACCCGACAGACAGCCAAAATTATCGCTAAAAAATTGGCAAAGAAAATAATTTTTGACAAACGGCTGAGAGACATTAATTTGGGAGTTTATCGCGGCAAATCAAGGGCCAGGTTTCGTCGAGATTTTCCCCTTAGTGCTTCAAAAAAAAGATTTGCCAAAAGGCCAAAGGGAGGCGAGAGTTGGGAGGATGTCAGGAAAAGAATGGCGGAGTTCCTAAAAGAAATTGACGAAAAACAGAGAAATAAAACTATTTTAATTGTCAGCCATGGCGATCCTTTATGGCTGCTGGAAGGCGTTGTTAGGGGCTGGAGTGGTAAAAAACTTATTTATGAAAAACTGGCCGGAAGATATATAAAAACGGGCGGATTGAGAAAATTATGAATTTTCCGGAAATTGAACACAAAATACTGAAATTTTGGGCCGAGAATAAAATTTTTGAAAAACTGCGGCAGAAAAACCGGGGTAATAAACGCTGGTCTTTTTTAGACGGACCCATTACCGCCAATAATCCCATGGGCGTGCATCATGCCTGGGGCCGCACTTACAAGGATTTATTCCAGCGCTATAAAGCCCTGCAGGGCTTTGACCAGAGATTCCAGAACGGGTTTGACTGCCAGGGGCTTTGGGTGGAAGTGGAGGTGGAAAAAGAGCTGGGCTTTAAGACCAAAAAAGATATTGAAGTTTACGGCATTGAAAAATTCGTTGACAAATGCAAAGAGCGCGTTAAAAAATATTCTAAAATACAAACCGAGCAGTCAATCAGATTGGGCCAGTGGATGGACTGGGACAATTCCTATTACACCCTTTCAGACGAGAATAATTACGCTATCTGGCATTTTCTTAAAATTTGCTGGCAGCGGGGGTTGCTTTACAAGGGGCGGGACGTGGTGCCTTGGTGTCTTAGATGCGGCACCGCTATTTCCCAGCACGAAATTTTAAGCGAAGAATACCAAGAAATTTCGCATAAAGCGGTTTATTTCAAACTGCCCTTAATTAGCAGGAAAAATACTTTTTTTCTGGGTTGGACTACCACGCCCTGGACTTTGCCGGCCAACGTAGCCCTGGCTTTGAATCAGAAATTAGAATACGCGGAAGTTGAAAACGAAAACAAAGAGATTTTTATTCTTTTAAAAGAAAAAGCCCATTTAATTCCCGGCGGGAAAATAATTAAAACCTTTAAAGGTGAAAAGATGAAAGGGGCAGAATATGAGGGGCTTTTTGATGAATTGCCGGCCGTGGATAGGGCGCTCGGAAAATATCAACACCAGGTTATTTTATGGGATGAGGTGTCTTTGGAAGAAGGTACGGGCATTGTGCATATCGCTCCCGGTTGCGGCCAGGAGGACTTCAAGCTTAGCCAGGAATTTAATTTACCAGTGGTTGACCCGACCGATGACGAAAGTCGCTACCAGCCGGGCTTTGGTTTTTTGGCGGGAAAATTGGTGACCGAGGCGCGGGATAACATCTTTGAAACCCTGGAAAAAAAGGGCGCGGTTTTCAAAATCGAGGACTACCGGCACCGCTATCCTACCTGCTGGCGCTGCAAATCAGAATTGATTTTCCGTTTGGTGGACGAATGGTATATTTCCATGGAGAAGTTGAGGCAGCCCTTGATGGCGGTGGCAAAAAAAATCAAATGGATTCCTGACTTTGGACTGGAACGGGAACTGGATTGGCTAAAGAATATGCAGGATTGGCTTATTTCCAAAAAAAGGTATTGGGGGTTATCTTTACCCATTTACGAGTGCGGCTGCGGCCAGTTTGAAGTTATCGGTTCTAAAGAAGAGCTGGGAGAAAGAGCAGTTGAGGGTTGGTCGGAATTCAAAAATCACTCGCCTCATCGGCCCTTTACCGACCGGGTAAAAATAAAATGCTCCAGATGCGGTCAAAAGGTCTCCCGGATTCCGGATGTCGGCAACCCCTGGCTGGATGCGGGCATTGTGCCCTTTTCCACCATCGGTTATTTTGAAGACAAAAAACACTGGGCCGATTGGTTTCCGGCTGATTTTATCTGCGAGTCCTTTCCTGGGCAGTTCAAAAACTGGTTTTATTCGCTTATTGTGATGAGCACGGTGCTGGAAAACACCAATCCGGCCGAAACAATTTTCGGCTATGCTTTAGTTAGAGACGAAAAAGGCGAGGAAATGCATAAATCCAAAAGTAATGCCATTTGGCTTGACACAGCCGTGGAAAAAATTGGGGCCGACCCGATGAGATGGCTTTACGCGCGCCAGAACCCAGCTTACAATCTTAATTTCGGTTATCAGGCAGCTGATGAAGTAAAAAGCAAGTTACTGACCCTCTGGAACAGTTTTGTTTTTTTGCAGACCTATGCTGACAAAAAAGAACTAAAGCCGGCCTTATCGGCGATAAAAAGCAACAATATTTTAGACAAATGGATTATTTCTTGCCTGCATAATTTAATCGGCAAGGTTACCCGGCATTTGGATGAATATAACGCGGCCTCAGCTTCTTTGGCCGTAGAAGATTTTTTTATTAACGGCCTTTCTTTGTGGTATATCAGGCGTTCGCGCCGGCGCTTTCAAAAACCGGAATCGCCAAAAGAAAAAAAAGAAGCCGTCAGCACACTTTATTACGTGATTTTGGATTTGATTAAAATTATTTCACCTTTTATGCCTTTTTGGTCTGAAGACCTGTACCAGCAGTTAAAAGCCAAAGGCCTTCCCGAATCGGTGCATCTGTGCGCTTGGCCTAAAGAAGAAAAAGAATTAATTAATCAGTCGCTGGAGGAGAAAATGAAAAAAACTAGAAAAATTGTGGCGCAGGCCCTGGCCCAAAGGGTCAAGGCCGGCCTTAAAGTGCGCCAGCCCTTGGGTGAATTGAGAATTGCGGTTTCGGAGTTAAAAAAAGAGCCGGGATTGCTGGGATTGATTAAAGACGAAGTAAATGTAAAGAAAATTACTTTTGGCAAGAACTTGGCCCTAGACACAAAAATTACCCCGAAGCTTAAAGAAGAAGGTTTGGTCAGAGAGATTATCCGTCAAGTCCAGGAATTAAGAAAAAAATCGGGTTTAAAGCCCCAGGACAAAATTTTGGTAAAATATGCCGCCCCTGAAACTCTGGCCAAAATCTTGGAAAAGAATAAAAATTTTCTCAAAAAGGAATTAAAAACCAAGGAATTTGCCTCAAAGAGCGGACCGGAGGCGGCTTTTGGCCAGGGAATACAATTGGAATTGGCCGGCCAAAAATTATGGATAGGCATTAAAAAAATTTAAAGTTGAAGCCGGTATCTTAAAGAGATAAAATAATAATATGGTTGGTTTTAGGCAGAGATTATCAAAAATAACCGCGACGGCCAAAACCGAGGAAGCCAAACGAGAAGAAAAGGAGCGGCTGTTAAAAATTCATTCGGGAATCGTGAAGGGCCGTTGGATTTGGACAGCTTTGTTCGGCATGAGCAGTATGTTTGTGGTGCTGATGAAAAAATTTTATCCCGTTCCGACCTTTACTCCGCATATTATTTCACAGAACGTCGGCTTTTATGCCATATTGGTTTTTTTGATTATTTACAACCTGGCCTTCGGTCTTTATTTAAAAAGAGGCGGCAGGTGCACCTGGGAAAGTTTGAACGTTTTAAGGTACCTGCAGGTCGGTTGCGATTTGGTTTTGGCGGCTTGCTTATTCCATCTTATCGGCGGAATTGACAACCCCACCTTGTTGATTTATTTATTGCCTTTTTTGGTGACCGCCATGCTTTTTGGTCGCATCGGAGTTGTCGCCATAACCACTCTAAGTATTGGCATTACGGTTTTAATTACTTTTCTTGAACACTATCATCTTATCGGCCATCACTACCGGTATCTTTTCGATATCGGGATATTCGGCAATTTGCCCCTAACTCTTTATTTCATCATTACCTACACTCTTTCTTTTTTCGGCGGGGCGGTTTTTGCCGCGCTTTTGGCCAATGTCCTGAACGAAAAAGAAAAGAACTTAAAAGAAAAAACTTTCCAGTTGGAAGATGCTAATGCTTCCTTGGAGATAAAGGTGCGGGCCAGGACCAGGGAGCTGAGCGAAACAACCAGCTCTTTGGAAGCGCAGGTTCGAGAAAGGACCAAAGAACTTGATGGCCGGATGAATGAGTTGGAGCGATTTAACAAATTAGCCCTGGGCCGGGAAGCCAAGGTTGCCGAACTGGAAGAAAAAAGAAGGCAATTTAGGAAAGAATTAAGAAATCTTCGGGAATAAAATGGCCAAAGACAGCCAAAAATTCAATCAGGAAGAAAAAGAACGCCTCTGGAAAATTCATTGCGGCATTGTTAAGGGGCGCTGGATTTGGATTGTCATCTTTTCCATGGTCGGGCCGTCGGTGATGCTGATTAAAAGATTTCTTACGCCGGAGGTCTTTGTCAAGCAGCGCATGATGGAAAACTATATTGCCGTAGCCTTTTTAATTATTTACAATCTTTCTTTCTGGTTTTATCTCAGAAAAAAAGACAAATGCACCTGGCAAGGGTTAAATATTCTAAGATACTTACAGGTCGGCTGTGATTTGATTTTGGCGGTGTTTTTTTATTATGTTTTGGGAGGCATTGAAAGCCCGAGCTTTCTCATTTATCTTTTGCCTTTTTTGGTGGGCACGATGCTTTTTGGCATAAGGGACGTTTTAATTATCGCCGTCTGCATTATCGTCTTGAGTTTTTCGGTTGATTTTGGTCAGTATTTCGGTATTTTAAAGCATTATTCTCATTATGCGATACCGATTGGGATTTTCGGCAATCTGTCCCTAACTCTTTATTTCCTGGTAACTTATTCTTTTTCACTTTTTGGCGCCGCTATTTTTGCCGGCTTCCTAGCCAACGTCCTAACCCAAAGAGAAAAGACCCTGGGAGAGAAAACCCGACAAATGGAAGAAATAAAGGCCTCTTTGGAGGTAAAAGTTCGGGCCAGAAAACAAGAACTGGAGAAGTTGTCCGCTTCGCTGGAAGAAAAAGTCAAAAGTCGGATGAACGAGCTTCAGAATAAAATGGTGGAATTGGAGAATTTTAACAAAATAGCTGTTGATCGGGAATTGGAAATGATAGAATTAAAAAAAGAAATAAAGGCCTTGGAGGAAGAAATTAAGAAATATAGAACTTAACCTTTAATTAAAATGGCCGACGAATTGCAAGAAAGAGAAAAAAACCGGGACTTAAGAGAGGCGCTGGGAGATCTCCAGAGGTATATTGAGCAGCTAACATCTTTTTTACCGATGGCTTTTTGTGTTGTAACGCCGGTTGGCACCATTATTACCGTTAATCGGTTTTTCAAAGAACTAACGAGTTATACCGATTCGGAAATTGTCGGTCAGCCGGTTGAGATGATTTTTGCTGAAAAAAAAGCGGTCGTCTTGATTACCGAAGAAGTCAGAAAAAAAGGAAATCTTGAGAAAGAAATAGTTCTTCTCAATAAAAAAGGAGAAAAAATCCCGGCCGATATTTTTGCTTCTTTAAGAAAAGACCAAGAAGGGAATGTTTTGGGTTATTTTTTGGGCATTATCGAAATCGCCAGGTTTAAAAAATTTGAGGTCGAGCTGGAAAAAGGGTTGAAAGAAAAAACCAAAGAGTTGGAGGAAAGGACCAAGGCCCTGGAAAATTCCCGGAAAGGGCTACTTAATATTTTGGAGGATATTGATGAAGCCAAGAATAAAGCCGAAGAAGAAAAAAATAAAACTTTAGCGATTATTACAAACTTAGCCGATGGGCTCTTGGTTTTTGATGAGCGAAATAATCTTTCTTTAATTAGTCCTCAGGCGGAGAATTTTTTTAATATTTCAAAAAAAGAGGTAATAAATTTAACCCTTTCAGAGCTTACCAAATTTCCGGGCTTGGCGTCCCTAATAAAAATTTTAACGGAAACTTTAACGGTAAAAGAAAACCAGGCCGCCGGGAACAAGCCGGGATTAAAAGAGATTTTCCGTAAAGAATTCACCCTTAAAGAAGATTTACTTTTGGAAGTTTCAGCCGTGCCCCTAATGAAAGAAGAAGAAAAAACCGGTACTTTGGTTATTCTTCATGACATCACTAGGGAGAAAACGATCGAAAGAATGAAGACCGAATTCGTTTCTCTGGCCGCCCATCAATTGAGGACGCCGCTTTCGGCGATCAAATGGACCCTGAAGATCCTTTTAGACGGCGACTTGGGAGAGTTGAATCCGGAGCAGCGCGACTTTGTCCAGAAAACCTACAAATCCAACGAGCGGATGATAGATCTGATTAATGCCTTACTGGACGTTGCCCGTATTGAAGAAGGTCGGTATCTTTACAAACCCAATTTAGCCGAGTTTGAGCCGATCGTCCAGTTTGTCGTCAATTCCTACAAAGAGGAAATCGAAAAAAAGGGTCTTAAACTCGAATTCCAAAAACCCGAGGAAAAACTGCCCAAAGTTATGTTGGACGTGGAAAAGATTAGGCTGGTTCTCCAGAACCTGATAGACAACGCTGTTAAATATACGCCGCCGGGCGGCCAATTAACAATCTCGATAAAAGATGCTAAAAAGGAAATAGAATTTTCCATAAAAGACAGCGGCGTCGGCATCCCTCAAGACCAGCAGGAAAGGGTTTTTACCAAATTTTTCCGGGCCGCCAATGTCATGCGCATGGATACCGAAGGCACGGGCTTAGGTCTTTTTATCTCCAAAAACATCATCGAGGCCCACAAAGGCCGGTTGTGGTTTGAATCTACCGACCAGGGCACCACTTTTTACTTCACCCTTCCCATCAGAAGCGAATTCGAAGAGTTTATTACCGGCTTTTGACCTTTCTTTTTAATAGGAGTAGAATATAATCAAGGAGACAATCTTATGGCAAAAAAGATTTTAATCGTTGAAGACGAAGAAATCCTACTCAATTTGCTGCAAAAAAAGCTTATTGAGCACGGCTATGAAGTTTTGGTAGCGCGGGACGGCGAGGAAGGCCTTAGAGCGATGAGGGCCAATTCGCCTGATTTGGTTCTGCTGGATGTGATTATGCCCAAACTCGGCGGCTTTGAAGTAATGGAAGAAATGCAAAAAGAAGAAACCCTAAAGAAAATCCCCGTGATCATCGTTTCCAATTCCGGCCAGCCGGTGGAAATCGACCGGGCCAAAAATTTGGGCGCCAAGGACTGGCTGATTAAAACCGAATTTGACCCCCAGGAGGTCGTTGACAAAGTCATTAAACAAATAGGTAAATAATCAAGGAGATAATCTTATGGCAAAGAAAATTTTAATCGTGGAAGACGATAAATTCCTCCGCGAGCTGATTAGCCAGAAGCTTTTGAAGGAGGGCTTTGATATTGCCGAAGCCGTTGACGGCGAGGAAGGCGTCAAAAAAGTCAAAGAGGAAAAGCCGGACCTGGTTTTGCTCGATTTGATTTTGCCCGGCGTCGACGGTTTTGAAGTGCTGTCCAAGATAAAAGAAGACCCGACGACCTCACTGACGCCGGTGATCATTCTTTCCAACCTGGGCCAAAAAGAGGATATTGAACGGGGCCTGAAAATGGGAGCGGTTGACTACCTGATTAAAGCCCACTTTACTCCTGGCGAGATTGTTGATAAGATCAGGACGATTTTGAAGTAAAAACCATTTTTAATAAAGCATTAAAATCAACCTTAATCTTTCCCCGTAAGACCTTAGCTTATGGGGATTTTTAATAGGAAACGCTGAAAAATGCCAGAGCAAAAATATTATTTAAAAATCGGTCAGGCCGCCGACTTGAAAGATAAAAGAGAAAGAATAATTTACCGCTTTTTAGAAATCGGACCCGGCGCCCTGAGCTGGTTGACTTTTTTTTTGATCGTTTTTTTATCGTGGGCCAGACCGGCCTGGGCCGCAGTTTTCATAATCCTTTTCGTTTTTTACTGGCTGCTGAAAACCATCTATCTTTCTTTTCACTTGTGGTCGGGCTACAAGAAAATGCGAGCGCAGGAAAAAATTGATTGGCTGCCGAAACTGGAAAAAGATTTTCCCCAGGCCTGGGAAAAAATTCATCATTTAATTATCATCCCTTTTTACCGCGAACCCCTGGAGATTATCCGCGAGGCGTTCAGGTCCTTGGAACAGTCAGATTATCAAAAAGACAAGATGATCGTGGTGCTGGCGGCCGAAAAGAGAGCGGGCAAAGGGGCTCGTCTGGCGGCCAAAGCTATTGCCGAAGAATTCGGAGGCAAATTCTTAAAATTATTGGTTACTTGGCATCCGTCAGGTTTGCCAGGAGAAATCGCCGGCAAGGGGTCTAATGAATCTTGGGCGGCCAAAAAAGTTAAAGAACAGATTATTGATTCCCTCGGCTTGTCTTATGAAAATATTATTGTTTCTTCTTTTGACGCCGATACCGCGGTTTTTCCGCAGTATTTTAGCTGTTTGACTTATAATTATCTGTCTTCAAAGGACCCCACCAACGCTTCTTTTCAACCGGTCCCCCTTTTTATCAATAATATCTGGCAGGCGCCTTTTTTTTCCAGGATTTTCGCTTTTTCTTCCACTTTTTGGCAGATTATGACTCAGGAAAGGCCGGAAAAATTGATAACTTTTTCTTCCCACTCCATGAGTTTTAAAACCCTGGTGGCAGTGGGCTTCCGGCAGACCAATGTGGTTTCCGATGACTCCCGAATTTTCTGGCAGTGTTTTTTGCAATACGACGGCAATTACCGAACCAGGCCTTTATATTATCCTGTTTCTATGGATGCTAATGTCGCCGAAAGCTTTTGGCAAACGCTGGTCAATATTTACCGGCAGCAGCGGCGTTGGGCTTATGGCGCGGCCGATATTCCTTATTTTTTATTCGGCTTTTGGAAAAATAAAAAAATCCCGAAAAGAAAAAAATTTTCTTTGGGCTTTGAACTGATTGAAGGCCATTGGTCCTGGGCCACCGCCTCCTTCCTTCTTTTTCTTTTGGGTTGGCTGCCCCTTATTTTGGGCGGTTCGCAATTTTCCCAAAATATTCTTTCTTACAATTTGCCGCGAATTACCAGTTGGATTTTGACCGTCGGCATGATTGGCCTGGTGGCTTCAGCTTATTTCAGCTTGTTGCTGTTGCCGGCCAAACCCCGACGATACGGGAAGTTAAAATACTTGTTCTTCGTTTTCGGCTGGTTCTTGGTGCCCCTAACTATGATTTTTCTCACCGCCTTGCCGGCTTTGGACGCCCAAACCAGATTAATGCTGGGTCATTATATGGGTTTTTGGCCCACCGAAAAAGTGAGAAAAAGATAATTTACCCCGTTAGAGTCTTGACAAAGAATAGGTTTTACACAAAGCGCTAAGACGAAAGTCGGCTGCGCCTTAAGGACTCGGTATAAAGGAAATCCTTGCCGAGACTCTAACGGGGTTCATTCCAAATGGATTCTTTTTTCAAAGATTTCCAAATTTGTTCGTAAGAGCGGGTATTTTTTCAGGTTAAAATCTTCTCTTAAGATTTCCTTAGCCGCTTTTCTTGTTTTTTCCACCAAATCAATGTCTTTTAAAGAAGCCATAATGAAATCGGGAACTCCCCATTGTCTTTGGCCGATCAGATCTCCCGGCCCTCGAATTTTTAAATCTTTTTCTGCTAATTCAAACCCATCTTCGCAGTTTACCAGAGCTTTTAATCTTGGGTTATGTATAAAATCGGTAAAAAGAAGGCAATAGGACTGATATTCGCCCCCGCCCCCCCCCCCCCCCGAATTGT
>Ga0315282_10003808_pt1 | contig 26811 bp, 19 predicted proteins | sample YL17G07_20_MG_FD_203693 | JGI IMG/M metagenome (GOLD analysis project Ga0315282, IMG submission 203693) | Sediment microbial communities from Yellowstone Lake, YNP, Wyoming, USA - YL17G07_20 | ecosystem: Environmental > Aquatic > Freshwater > Lake > Sediment | place: USA: Wyoming | collected...
TTGAGCGTGACAGCGTTCGAGAAAGTCCCATTGAATCAATTGTTTACCGAAACGGACGATCATGATTCGATGGCCGATGACGCTAACCAATTATCTTTGTTCAACTTATGATTAGACAGCCGTGATAAATTGTATGGATTTTGAACTCAAAGAGCCCGCAACTGGGCAGATAAGGAGTGAGCTCCCATGATAGGCCAGACTCTCGGACATTATCGCATCATCGAAAAGATCGGCGCCGGAGGTATGGGCGTTGTCTATCGGGCCAGAGATGAACGCCTGGAAAGAGATGTCGCCCTTAAAGTTCTGCCCGCCGGGGCTCTTGCCGACGAAGAGATGAGAAAGCGCTTCCGCAGGGAAGCCATGGCTCTTTCCAAGCTCAACCATCCCAATATCGCCATTATTCATGATTTTAACACCGAAAGAGACGTGGACTTTCTGGCGATGGAATACATATCCGGTGTCACGCTGGGGGAAAAGTCGCTCTCAGGAGCATTGCCGGAGGCGGAAGTTATCCAGGTGGGAAAGCAAGCAGCGGAAGCGCTGGAAGCAGCTCATGAGCAGGGAATAATCCACCGGGATCTTAAGCCCGGGAACATCATGGTCACGCCCAAGGGCCTGCTCAAAGTGCTCGACTTTGGCCTGGCCAAGCTTTTCCGGCCCTCAGGAACGATGGACAAGACTTTAACCCAGACGGGAACACAAGGTTTGACAGGCACTCTTCCTTACATGGCGCCCGAGCAGCTGGATGGCCGCGAAGTTGACGAACGAACCGACATCCATGCCCTGGGTGCCATTCTCTATGAACTGGCGACAGGGAAAAGGCCGTTTCCTCAGGAGACGCCTTCTGAGGTTATGCATGCGATCCTCCACAAGCAGCCTGAACTGCCTCGGTCCCTGGGAGACCAAATCTCTGAGGGGCTGGAGCGGATTATCTTCAAGTGCCTGGAGAGAGAGCCGGCCAACCGTTACGCGTCGGCAAAGGAGCTGGTCGCTGATTTAAACCGGCTTGAGACCGGTGATCTGTCGGCGCTTATTGCCGGAAGGCCCAGGCGCCGGACAAAGCGAAGCATGTGGCAAAGACCGCTGCCTATAAGTGTTTTGGCTTTCGGCTTGGCGGTTCTTTTTTTCGCTCTAAATATCGGTGGAATGAGAGACTTTTTGATAGGCCGGGCAAGAACTTCTCAGGTGCAGTCGCTGGCGGTCCTACCCCTGGAGAACCTTTCCCATGATCCTGAGCAAGAATATTTTGCCGAGGGAATAACGGATGCTCTCATCACGGAATTGGGACAGATTAGCACCCTGCGGGTGAAATCTCGCACTTCTGTCATGAAGTATAAAAAAACAGAAAAATCTCTGCCGCAGATTGCCAAAGAGCTGAATGCGGACATGGTCCTTGAAGGTTCTGTCTTGAGGTCGGGGGAAAAAGTGCGGATCACAGCCAGGCTGATTCGTCCGGCCGAAGACCGGCAGCTCTGGGTCAAAAGCTACGAACGCGACATCGGCGCTTTTCTGGTTCTACAAAGCGAAATTGCCCAGGATATCACGAGGCAGATCGGCATCAGGCTCAGTGAGGAAGAGAGGTTCCAGTTGACAAAAAGAAGGGCTGTGAATCCCAAAGCTCTCGATGTCTATCTCAAAGGAGTTTATTCAGGCAAAAATGAATATTTTGATCAAGCGATCAAGCTCGACCCGGATTTTGCTTTGGCTTACACAAGGATTGCCAACGGTTATTTTTTTAGGGGGCTTTTCGGCGATATCCCGCCTCGGGAGGCCTTTTTAAAAATGAAACAAGCGGCTCTAAAGGGACTGGAGAAGGATGATACTCTCGGAGAGGCCCACAGCTATCTGGCTCTGGCATGGCTCCATTATGATTTGAATTGGACGGAGGCTGAGAAAGAATTCAAACGAGCCCTTGAGCTCAACCCCAGCCTCTCCTATACTCATCATCTCTATGCACATTACCTGATGGCCATGGACAGAATGGAAGAGTCAATGGCTGAGGTCAAACTCGCCTCGGAACTTGATCCCTTTGCCAGCGACATGAGTTTATGCTTCGGCTGGCACTGCCTCACTACAAAAGGTTATGATGAGGCGATTGAGCTTGCCCGCAAAGGACTCCAGATGGACCCCAATAATGCGTGGGCCGGGGTCATTTTGGGCTGGGCCTATGAACAGAAATCCATGATTAAAGAGGCCATTGTCGAGTTCCAAAACGCCCTCAGTCATTGGAAAGATAACTCTCTTCCCCTGGCCGCCCTTGGTCACGCCTACGGGATTTCCGGCAAAAAGAAGGAAGCTCAGGAGATTTTGGAGAAACTCCTCGAGAAGTCGAAGCGAATGTACGTTCCAGCCTACGATATCGCCGCCGTCTATGTCGGCCTTGGAGAAAAGGATCGGACCTTTGAGTGGCTCGCTAAAGCCTTCGAGGAGCGGTCGGGCTTTCTGATTTACATTAAATGCGATCGGCGGTTTGACGGGCTGCGGTCCGACCCCCGCTATGAGGCCTTGCTCAAACGCATCGGCCTGCCACTCGGTGCGATGAAGAGCTGAGTCCAAATCAGTCCCAGATGATAAGAATTCCTTTTCAAATATCATTAGTCGTGATAAAGCCTGCGCCGCTTGCGCTTGTCCTGAACTGGACGGCCGTGCGGGGGAAGTGATGCTCGCGACCGGGACGCGGCTCGGCCCGTACGAGATCCTGGCCCCGCTCGGCGCGGGGGGAATGGGCGAGGTCTACCGCGCCCGCGATGCCAACCTCGGCCGTGACGTAGCCGTTAAGGTCCTCCCCGCCGACCTGGCCGATAATCCCGATGCGCTCTCCCGCTTCGAGCGCGAGGCACGCGCGGTCGCCCAGCTCTCTCATCCGAATATTCTCGCCATCCACGACTTCGGGCGGCAGGGCGAAACCGCGTACGCCGTCATGGAGCTTCTCGAAGGCGAGACACTGCGCGCGCGCCTCGAGCACGGCGCGCTTCCCGCCCGCAAGGTCGCCGATCTCGCCGCGCAGATCGCAGAAGGGCTCGCGGCGGCCCACGAAAAGGGAATCGTCCACCGCGACCTGAAGCCGGAGAACGTCTTCGTGACGCACGAGGGGCGCGTGAAGCTGCTCGATTTCGGCCTCGCCAAGAGATCAGGTCCGCCTTCTGTTCCGGAATCGCGCACGCTGACGGTCGAGCGGCACACCGACCCCGGCACCTTGATGGGGACGGTTTGGTACATGTCCCCGGAGCAGGTGCGGGGCGAGGGGGTGGATCACCGCTCGGACATCTTCTCGTTCGGCGCGGTGAGAGCGGGGATACGACAGAAATGAGGCCCACAAAGTGAGATTTTCAAGCATGACGGCCTCAGGTGCCGGGGGTCTATATCACAGAGAGCTATGCGGTCTGTGCTGGTTATACTCCCATCCGCGCAGGGCCTTATTACCGCCGATATAAAGATTTTTGCTGGTCGTATCAAACTTGACCATAAAATCACCGCCAATCAAAACCAGCTTGCCGCTGCGCCATTAGTGCATCAATAAGTGGGATCCCTCCCAAAGGCTGGGCGGCCATCATCCGGAAAGTCTATCTGGAATTGCTTATAAAAATATCTTGACACCCGTAACGTATCTGGTTACAATTTGACTGCATGATCCAGAATTTTCGACATAAAGGCCTAAAGAAACTCTTTGAATCAGGCAACTCAGCAGGTGTCAACCAACAACACGGACCAAGGCTCCGGCGAATCCTCGCACTTCTCGAGACGGCTGAAACCCTTGATGATTTGGATTTGCCCGGCCTAAATTTGCATGAACTAAAAGGTGAGCGCAAAGGAACATGGTCAGTGAAGGTCAGTGGGAACCGGCGTGTTACTTTCAAGATTAAACAAGGAGATGCGATCGACGTAAATTACGAAGATTACCATTAAAGGAGTATTCTATGCGTATGCATAATCCCCCGCATCCTGGTGAAATCATAAGGGAGTTTTGTATTGAACCCCTGAACTTAAGTGTAACGGAGGCCGCCAATGCCCTGGGTGTTACACGAAAAACCCTTTCCGCCCTTCTGAACGGAAGGTCTGGGATCAGTCCTGAAATGGCTCTTAGACTGTCAAAGGTTTTTGGCCGGACACCGGAGGGGTGGCTTCGGCTTCAGCTACAATTTGATTTGTGGAAAACGGAACAATCGGTTGATATTAGTAGGTTGAAGCGTGTAGAGGCAAATGTCCGGGCTGCCAGACAGAACGTTTATTGACGTTCTCTAGCAAAGCTAGGGGCTTCTGTTCCCCCTGCCATGCCAAGCGGCTGGAGGAGTGGGGAGAATGGGTCCGTGAGACGCTTCTTCTATTGTCTCCTTTTTCATAGTCAACGATCATTAAGGCCGAACGGTTGAAGCGCACATTTGAAAAATCTGCTCTAGCCCAGCCAATTCTCGACTCTGAGTCCTTTGATCCGACGGAACTCTTTCGTGTTATTGGTCACAAGGACAATATCGAGGCTCAGCGCATGCGCGCCGATCTGTGTATCCAGAGGGCCGATGGGTGTCCCGGCCTTTTCCAGCTCGGCTCGGACCGGTCCATAAGCGGAGGCCGCATTTTCATCGAAGTCGGCGATCTCTAAAGGCAGCAGGAATTCTTCGAGAGCCTGGAGGTTCTTCTCCGCGGATTGGCTCTTGGCCGTCCCGTAGCGGAGCTCGCCGAGGGTGATCGTCGAGATGCCGATATCCCCCACGGCCAGCGAATGAAAGCGCCTCAGAATCTTCGGCGGTTTGCGTTTGATCAGGGCAATGCAGATATTTGTGTCAAGCATTCATTTTTCTCCCTCCACCTATCATAGACTGGCCGGCCGGGTGATTTTTTTCAGAGAGCGGATGTTGTTTGGGTCGACCGTCCATGGCGTCACCCGCTGTTCCACAAAGCTGTTTTTCGCTTTTTTCATCCTATTCGCTAGAATATCATTGGGTCGACTGATACAATGCTTTACATTTAGGAGGACCGATGAGCCGAAATATCAGAATGGACCGAAGGCGTTTCTTGAAGAAATCTGCCGCAGGAACTCTAGGCGCCGGGGTGGGCACAATGACCGGATGGGGACAAGCAGGACAAGAGGCCAAAGCGGAGCCGCAGAAAAAGTCCAAGATCAGAGAATACCGCGTCTTCGGTCGGACCGGCTTCAAGGTCTCCGACCTCGGCGCAGGGTTCATGATGGACGACGGCGTCATCCGCGCCGCCCTCGACGCCGGCGTAAACTACATCGACTCAGCAGAGCAGTATCCGGGGCACCACAAGGTGGTGGCCAAGGCGATGAAGGGCCGCGACCGCAAGTCGGTCTTCATCAACACCAAGCTCCTAGTCGAGAAGGACACGTCGAAGGAGGGATTTCTCAAGCGGGCCCGCAAATGCCTCGAGGACCTGGAGATGGATTACATCGACTGTCTGATGATGCACATGCCGGAGAAAGTGGCAACCCTCAAAACCGAGGGATTCCATGCCGCTATGCAGGAGCTCAAGGCCGAAGGCCGCATCAAGCACGTCGGCGTGTCCAACCACGGCTCATTCTGGTACCGCGACCCCGAGGAGACGATGGAGAAGGTCCTGATGGCGGCCGTCGAGGACGGGCGCTTTGAAATCTTCCTCATGGCCTACAACTTCCTCAAGATGGACGAGTCCGAGCGCGTGCTGGCGGCCTGCCGGAAAAAGAAAATCGGGACGGCGATCATGAAATCCACGCCGGTCGCCATCTATTATTCGCTCAAATCCCGGATTGAGCAGCTTGAGAAGGAGAAGAAGCAAGTCCATCCTCTCTATGCCGACGGCCTGAAACGTTATAAGGACAAGGTTAACCGGGCCGAGCTATTCATCAAGAAATACAAACTCCAGAGCCAGGAGGAGATCCAGGAAGCGGCGCTGCGGTTCGTCCTGGAGAATCCCAATGTCGGCACCGTCTGCTTCATCGCCCGGAACTACGATGAGATGGAGCGCTTCCTGAGCGTATCGGGGACCCGCCTCAGCGGCTGGGAGAAGGCCAAGCTCGAGGCCTACCGGCAGGGCTGCGGCGATCTGTACTGCCGCCATGCCTGCGGCGTGTGCGAGCCCGCCTGTCCCCACGGCGTCCCCGTCAACACCATCATGCGCTATAATCAGTATTACTCGGGCCAGGGCCGGGAAAGAGAAGCCATGCAGTCTTACGCAGCCATTCCCGGGCTGCGGGCTGATCTCTGCGCCGGCTGCCCGGGCCACTGCGAGGCTGCCTGTCCCTATCATGTCCCGATCCAGGGCATGCTAATCGTCGCCCACAACCAGCTCGCCATGCCGTGACCGGGTGCCTGACTTCCTTCCCTCTTCCTCCTGCCATGATTTAACAAATTCTTAACAAAATCTTGACAATTTTATAACAACTCTCTTTGCCAAAAACCCTACATTGGTACTGGAGACGATAGATATGAACGGACCAACACTTCAGACAACGACATATCGCCGGGGAGGCCGGCCAAGGCCGCCGTCCTCCTCAGTGTGATCGTCTGCATCGGTGGTTATGTGGGTGCCATGCTGATTTTCTAGTGGAAAATGAGGATACGAAAATGAACGGAATGGAACGCTGGAACCTCGGCCGCCTGGGAAAAGACCTTTACTGGGACGGCCACAACCTCGCCCGCCTTGCCGCCCTGTACGGAACGCCGCTGTTTGTGGTCAGCCGGAAAAGGCTGGCGCGCTCGTTCGAACAGATGAAAAAAGCCTTTCTCGCTGAAGGTCTCGAAGTGGACGTGTTCTTCTCCTTCAAGACCAATCCCCTTCCCCAAGCTCTTAAAGCTTTGACCACGTGCGGAGTGGGCGCCGAAATCATCTCGGAGTTTGAGATGTGGCTGGCTCGGAAGCTCGGACTGGGGGGAGACAGGATCCTTGTCAACGGCCCCCTTAAACCAAGAGCTCTTCTCGACCAGGCCGTCGAATGCGGCGCCCGCATGATCAATGTGGAAACGACCGCGGAGCTTCATGTCCTCAAAGAAATCGCCGAAAAGCTCGGGAAAAAAGCGAACATCGGCTTGAGGATCAACCCGGGCCTAAGAAAAAGAAGGCTTCAATTCACCACGACAACCGGTTCCTCGTCAAGCCCAATGGGGTTCAGGTGTTTGAGCGAAGAATGGTCCGCCGCACTGAAGCTGATCAAAGAGCGTCAAGACCTTTTCCAGTTCCGCGGCCTTCATTTTCATATCGGGACCGGAATCTGCAGTCCCGCTCCCTATCAAGAAGCCTTGGCCCAAACCCTGGGTTTCATGGACAGCCTGCTGGAGAACGGACTCTCGCCGGAAATTCTCGATATCGGCGGCGGCTTTAATATTCCGACGCTCAAGGAAATCAACCTCTGGGAAGCCGCCCGACTTTTTCTCTGGAACCGACCGCAAAAACCGCCCGACGCAATCAATCGCCCCAACCTCCTCAGAGAGGTCGCCCGGGCTTGCGCTCACCAACTCGGAGGATATGCCAAGGCGAGAGGAATTTCCGTACCCAAGATCTTTATCGAACCGGGCCGAGCCCTGAGCGGGCCATCCCAGCTCCTGCTGCTCACAGTGAATTCGGTCCGGGAACGGCCTGCGGGACCCAGCTCGGTCTTTTGCGACGGCGGCGCCATGAGCCTCTCCCAGATTTTGATCAGCGAATACCATGCGATTTTTGTCGCCAATAAGCTCGAAACCGGGCAGCTCAAAAAATATAATATATTCGGCAGCCTTCCCACCCCGCTCGATCTGGTCTCTTTCCAGCGCAGGCTACCCCCGCTTTCCCGCGGCGATATCTTGGCCGTGATGGACACGGGCGCGTATTTCACATCGTTGGGGAACAATTTTGCCGGGCCGCGTCCCGCCGTGGTCATGCTGAAAAACGGCACTTCGGTCCTCATCCGGAGGCGAGAAACATTCGAGGACCTAGTCGCCAGGGATATCGAGTTTTAGGAAAGGGGCACAGAGGATGAAAAATGAACGTGCCCTTCCCGCGACGGTCGAAAACGGCCTGGACCGGGCTTCCTCTGCTTTTCCCCTTTGGGCTGGCCGGTCCATCCAAAAACGAAAGGTTTTCTTCAAGAAACTAAGAGCTTTGATCGTCGAACGGCAGGAGGAACTGGCGGCTGTTCTCGCCGAAGAAACAGGCCAACCCATTGCCGAAGCCGTCAGCCAGGAAATTACCGCTGCCCTCGGAATGATCCGGTTTATGGAAAAGGCCTATCCCCGCTGGCTCAAAGGCAAAAGATTCCGCTATTGGCGGCCGGGCTTCTGGACGAAATCCAACCGGATCGGCTTTGAGCCCTTGGGGCTCATCGCGGTCATCGGGCCGTCCAATTTTCCTTTTTCGCTTCCTGTCATGCAGGCCTGCGCCGCTCTCCTCTGCGGAAACCGCGTGATGCTCAAGCCTTCGGAGCGCTGCCCACGGACGGCAGAGTTCCTCCGCCGTCTTTTCAAGGATGCCGGATTTCCCGAGGGAGTGATCGGAGTCGTCGACGGAGATGCAAAGACCGTGGAACGAATCATCTCCGCCGAGAGTGTCCGAAAAATAATTATTACGGGAAGCTATGAAACAGGAAAGGCCATCGCCGAACGATGCGGACGCTTTTTCAAGCCATGCCTGCTCGAGCTGGGCGGGACTGGAGCGGCCGTCGTCGATGACGAAGCCGACCTTGACCTGGCGGCGCGGGGAATCGTCTGGAGCACCTTCTATTCGGCCGGGTCGTCATGCATCGGGACAAAAAGAGTGTTCGTCACGCCCAGGACGAGCCGCGCATTTGTTCAAAAGCTCATCGAAGAAACCCGAACGATCAAGACCGGAAGCCCCACTGACCCAAACACCGACATGGGAACCCTGAGGGACCAGGCAGGGATGGACCGGATGCGAGAACTCGTCCGGGATGCCGTGCGAAAAGGGGCTACGGCCTGGACCCCGGAAAGAGATTTCCGTGATGGTTCGTTCCAAACGCTCAAGGGCCCTACGATTCTATTTCCTGTGACTCGCCAGATGAGAATTCTCTCTCCGGAGATCGAAATACCGGGCCCGTTGCTCTGCATCCAGGAAGTGGAATCGATGGACCAAGCCGTGGCAGAGGCCAACCAGTCCAAGTTTGGACTGGGGGCCTCCGTCTGGAGCCGGGATCTCCGAAGAGCCCAAAACATCGCCCGCCGGCTCCAGGCCGGAATGGTTTGGATCAACGACAGCAGTGTCGGCCTTCCCCGCTTTCCCTGGGGCGGCACAAAACGAAGCGGCTGGGGCCGATTGTTCTCTAAAGAGGCGATCACAGAGTTCACCGAACTCAAGGTCATCAGCCGGGACAGGCGCCTGACCTCGTCGCGAAAATTCTGGTGGTATCCCTATTCCCGGGCAAAATATGAAATGACCCTTTGCCTTAACGAATTCTTATACGGCCCCCGCAAACGAAAAGCCTTCCTGAACTTTTTGAAAGAATCTCTGATATTGATTTTTCGCTGATTTCCTAAAAAAAAGCGCTTGCCCGCGGCAAAAATCCGGACTATCATTCTATCCCCGAAAATTCTCTCGAAATGAAGCGGGATTCTATTTTGAGGAGGGAACGCAATGCTCCAGATCGAACATACTTTCATGGACTTTTTGCTCGAGCATCAGGAACATTATAACCGGACTTATCATTTTTTGGTCCTGATGAACTCGATCATGAACGCCGCCAAGCGCATCCAGCATTATTATTTGACGGGCGCGCTGCGTGAAAATCTCGGCCTGGCCGGCTCGGTCAATGTCCAGGGCGAAGAAGTCATGAAGATGGATGAAATCGCCAATGAGCTTGTCAAGCATTATCTCAAGAGGTCCGGCCGAGTCATCCATGCCGTGGGTGAGGAAGAGGAGGAGATCATCCCGATGAATGTCGAGGGCGGGAGGTACTTCGTCTATTACGACCCCATGGACGGCTCCTCCAACGTCCCCCACAACCTGCCGATCGGCTTTCTCTTCGGCGTGGCCAAGCGCAACCTGGAAGGCCCCGAAGACATGCATCTGCGGGCAGGCCGGGAGTATATTGCCTCCGGCATGTTCGTCATCCCCACAGGAACATTCACCATCGCCCTCCGCCAGGCCGGGTGCTGGCGGTTCCACATCGATGAGACATTCAACTATGTCAAGCCCACCCGGATGGTCCTCCCCGACAACAAGAAGTCATGGGAACTGTCCTTTAATTCCGCTAATCGAACGACCTTCGCGGCGCACATCCAAAAATGGATCGCGGCCAACGAACAGAAGTATGCCTTCCGCTACATGGGAGCCCTGGCCGGCGATTTTCACCGGATCCTGCTCAACGGCGGGCTGTTCATGTATCCGGCCATCGTCAATCACCCCGACCCTAAGAAAAATCGGCCCCAGGGCAAGCTCAGGCTGATGTATGAAGCCGCCGTCGTCGCTTTTATTTGTCGCGAGGCCGGAGGAGATGCCGTGGATGAAACCGGGATCCCGATCCTCGACATCGTCCCTCAAAAGCCCCACCAGCGAACGGCCCTTTATCTCGGCTCCCAACCGCTGGTCGAGGAGATCGCCGCCGTCCTCAGGGCAAAATAGCGCGCCCGTTTGAATTTGGCTCATTTTATCTAATCGGCCGACGCAAGAACGGCGGATTTTCAATTGACTCCCATCGGAATTAACATTATGATTGTCTGGCGGGGAAGAAGAGGGGTCGGACATGAAATGCCCGAAATGTCATTTTGAAAATACCGGGACAAGCCGCTATTGCGCGGATTGCGGGACATCGCTGACGCCGGTCCCCGGCTCTCATTCGCCCTTATCCCCGCCCACCGAAACCCAAACCCTGCCGCCCTTTTTTGAGCTCGAAACCGGCACCCTTTTTGCAGAAAGATACCAGGTCATCGAAAAGCTGGGCATGGGCGGGATGGGCCGGGTCTATAAAGTCTATGACACAAAAATCAGGGAAAAGATCGCTCTGAAGCTCCTCAAGCCCGAAATCACGTTCGAGGAAAAAACGGTCGAGCGTTTCCGGAGCGAAATCCGTCTGGCCCGGCGGATCGCCCATAAAAATGTCTGCCGGATGTTCGATTGGGGAGAATTTTCGCACCTCTTCTTCATCACCATGGAATACGTGCCGGGAGAAAACCTCAAGAACGTCATCCGGATGAGCGGCCCGCTCCATGTGAACAAGGCCGTCCAATATGCCAAACAAATCTGCGAGGGCCTGGTCGAGGCGCATCGCTGGGATGTCGTTCATCGGGATCTCAAGCCCCACAACATCATGATCGATCCGATTGGCACGGTCAGGATCATGGATTTTGGCATCGCCCGGTCCGTTCAGACAAAGGGATGGACGGGCGAGGGGATTGCCGTCGGAACGCCGGAGTATATGTCCCCCGAACAGGCGGAAGGTCAGGATGTCGATAAGCGCACGGACATCTATTCCCTGGGCATCATTCTCTACGAGATGATCACGGGGAAAGTCCCGTTCGAAGGGGAAACGACTCTTAGCATCCTCCGGAAACAGGAGTTCGAGCCGCCGATTCCGCCCAGGGAATGGAATCCTCAGATTCCCGAAAGCCTCAACCGCCTTATTCTCAAATGCCTGGAAAAGAAGAAGGAAAGACGGTATCAAAACGCCGAAGAGGTTCTTTCCGAGCTGGGTTCCATCGGGACGACCGTGTTAAAGGCCCAAAAAACCCCATCTCGGAAAACGGCAAAATCCATACTGCCTCCACACCCTTCCCGCCTTTGGCGCCGTCTTGGAATCAGCCTGGCCGTCCTCGTCCTGGCGGCGGGGGGATATTTTCTCCTTCGCCCCAAGCCGTCCAAAATTCCCGAAGAAAAATCTGCGGTCGAGATTCCTGCCAAAACAACGACGAAAATTTCCGTCGCCGTGCTTCCTTTTATCATTAAAAGCCAGGACCAGAATCAGACAGACCTCTGGGGCAACTTTGTCGAAGATATCCGGACGATGCTCAATAGAATCGGACGGCTCAACGTCCTCTGGAAATATTCATGCGAATCCATTCAAGAATCCCTGAGGCGGCCGGATCGAATCGGGAACATCCCTCGAGACATCAAAATTATCGAAGGCGATGTAACGATCGGGAAGGATACCGTCCGCATCCACGTCCGTTTGATGGATATCAATACCCAGTCCTACCTTTGGTCCGAAAAATATGATGAGAAACTGGAGAACGACTCTCTGGCGGCCCAAGACAAGATTGTCGACGCCATTGCCCAACAAGTGAACACGTTATTCGGAGAAGGAACATTCCAATCGTCTGAAAATATCAAGACCCCCATTATCAAAGCCGTCCTCTTTTTCCGCCGTGGGAAAGAGCTCGAAAACAAATATCGCCTCGGCAGCCCCCTCGAAGATTTTCAAAAAGCCGTCGACCTGTACAAGAATGCGATCGAGCTCGACCCGGACTATTGGCAGGCCTATGTAGGCCTGGGCATGGTCTACGAGGCTCGGTATGTCCAAGCTAAACAAGCGAATGATCCCTCGGCCAAGGACTACTTGGCGACGATGATTAGGAATTATCAAGAGGCCTATGCTAAGAATAATTCTTCTGCCGAAGTCTGGGCTGGCCTAGGATGGTCCTACTTTCATCAAGAAGACTTTGACAATGCCTATGCCGGCTTTAAAAAGGCCCTGGAATTGGACTCCAACAGCCCGGACGTGAATTTCAGCGCCGGCGCTTTTTTGAGGAGCATCGGTCTGGACGAAAAGGCCCTCAAGTATTATCAACAGGCGATCGATCACGATCCCCTGAATTATGATTCTTATAGCAGTGCCGCGCTATGTGCCATGTACAATGGAAAATATCAGAAAGCATCGACCTTCATGAAAAAGGCCTTGGAGCTCGATCCCGACAGCTTTCAGGCCCACCTCCATTATGCCCGGCTGCTCATCATCATGAAAAACCTCAAGGACGCAGAATCAGAGGTCCTCTGGCTCGAGAAAAGCCAGCCCAAGACTCCCGATCAAACGAATCGTTGGAAACAGATCTCGGCCTGGCTTTTTGCGGCTCGAGGGGAAAGGGAAAAATCCCTGGCTTTAATTAAAGACGCCGACAAGCCCTATCGGTATGAGGTCACAAGCACCCACAGTCTCCTGGGGATGACCAAGGAAGCCGTCCGGAACATCAAGCTCGGCAATGAACACGGCTTTCAACTGATCCAGGACTACATGTACCCTTATCCTTTTCTCATCAGCAATCCCTATTTTGATAATCTCCGCAATGACCGCGATTTCCAAGCGGTGGTCAAAAAAGAAAAGGCTAAATTCGATGAAAAAACTAAAAAGTACGGCGGTCTGTGAGTGACCAAAAACGGGAATTTTTTAGAGATCGATTTTAAATCGGGAGTTCGACCAAACTCCCTATCTCGTTAAAATAAGGAGACTTTCATGGTAAAACTGGATCCCAAAAAGGCCAAGCTTTTCGAAGCCAACACCCGAGCCTGCCTCAAAAATATCCAGGCTCTGTATAAGGCCCGAAGATGGAGCGGCTTGGCAGCCTCGTTGACCGAGGATACCGTCCTTCTTCTGGGAAAAAGCCAAAGGTCCATTGTCGGAGAAAAGCGGATCATTGATTTCTGGCGCCAGCTCAGGTCCCGAGGACTCGAGGACGTCAAGTTCAATATCCAGAAGCTGAATCTCCGCCCGGTTGATTTCCTCGTCGTCACGAAAGCTGGATATGCCCAATATGACATGGTCGCCGATATCTTCGGCCAGGCTGTGTTTAGCTTCCGAGGGAGGGGCGGGCAGTCCATTTCTAAGGAAATCGATTTCGCCATGGAGAAATCTCACGTGACCATATGCCAGGGGAGACTCCAGTTCATTTATCTGAACTTCTGAATTTCCCCCCTGAACCTGGCGGAAAGACCAGATCGTCTTAGGCTTCTGTTTTGCTTCGCCTCGTCTTCGAAGCAAGGTCGTCCAGGATCGAGTAAACAACCGGCACAATGACCAGCGTCAGCAGGGTGGAGCTAATCAGCCCGCCGATGATGGTGTAGCCGATCGGCGCGCGGAAGCTGGAGCTCGTCCCGAATCCGGCGGCCACCGGGATCATGCCCAAAATCATGGCCATTGTGGTCATGAGGATGGGCCGCAGCCGCGTCGATCCGGCCTCGATAATGGCCTCAAACCGCTTCAAGCCCCTTCGTCTCAAAACATTCGTGTAATCGACAAGCAGGATGGAGTTCTTGGTGACCAGGCCCATGAGCATGATCAATCCGATGAACGCCACCATGTCAAACAGCTTGTTGGCCAGCAACAGGCCGAGCACGGCGCCGATGATGGACAGCGGGAGTGCCAGCATGATGACGAACGGTTGGACAAAAGACCCGAACTGGGAAGCGAGCACCATGTAGACAAAGACGATCGCCAGGAGCAGGGCCAGCAGAAGAGAAGCGAACATCTTCTTCGTCTGTTCGACCTGGCCGCCGAACTCATAGCTAATACCGGAGGGAAACCGGATGCCGGCCAGGGCCGTCTCGACTTTTTGGGTGATTTCGTTCAGGGCTCGACCCTTGAGGATATTGGCGCCGATCATGATCTGCCGGGTCCGGTTAGCCCTTTTGATCTGAGTGGGGCCATTGACGGTCTTGAGTGCGCCGACCTGGTCAAGGGTAATGGAGCCGCCCCTCAGCGTAGGCAAATAGACGCGGCCGAGCCCGTCGATATCGGAACGGACGTCCTCCGAGGCCCGAACCCTGATGTCTATGAGTTTATCGCCTTCGCGGTACTTAGAGGTCGTGTCGCCGTCAATGAACGAGCGCATGAATGAGGCGACCTGGAAGGTGCCTACGCCGAGCCGGGAGCCGCGCTCCCGGTCGACCTGGATCTGAATCTCGGGCTTGGGTGGTCTGTTATCGCTGTTGACGTCCACCAGGCCATTGATGTTCTGCAGGGCAAGCTTGACAGCCTCGCTCGCTTTTATCAGGCCGGCCAGGTCCGTCCCTTTGAGGTTAATCTGAATAGGCATCTGCTGAAAGGCAGCGAACGCCGCCCCTCCCATGGATGACGCCTCCTGAAAGGTGATCGAAGCCCCCGGAATGATCGCCAACCGCGGACGCAGCTTGTCCTGAAAAACCTGAGTCTCCAAGACGGGAATTTTGACTTTTACATTGATCGTGGCGACATCGGAGGATCCGTCGGTCGAGCCCACAACTGTCGCCACGTCCCCGACTTCGGTTTGTTGACGAAGAACCTGTTCGATCGTCCGGACGATCTTGTCTGTTTGTTCGAGGGAGCTGCCCGAGGCCGTCTGGATCTGCAAGTTGAATTCCGCCCGTTCTCCATGGGGAGTCGTGCCCGTCCCGATGACGGTAAAAAGATAGCCGCTGAACAAGAAGATGACCGTTGTCACAGCAATGACGGTTTTTCGATGGTTGAGGGCCCAGCGCAGCAAAGGACGGTAGTTGTTCCCCAAGGTCTCGTAGATCTTGGAGACGAGGCCTTGAAAACGCGAGGACAGTGTTTTCTTGCCATTCCGCTCGACTTTCTTGAAGAAATGGGCGGAGAGCATCGGGGCAAAAGTGAAGGCCTCAAACAGCGAGATGAGGACGGCAGCGGCCACCGTCACCCCGAACTGGCGGAAGAATTTGCCCGCGATCCCGGTGGTGAAGGCAACGGGGAGAAAGACAGCCACGATGGTCATCGTCGTAGCCGTGACGGCCAGGCCCACTTCGGAAGTCCCGTCGCTGGCTGCTTTGTGAGGATCCTGGTGCAGCTTCTCCATGTGCCGAAAGATGTTCTCGCGGACGACGATGGCGTCGTCGATCAGAAGCCCCACCGACAGGCTCAAGGCCAGCAAGGTAATCATATTCACTGTATATCCGAGCGCGCTCATGACGGCGAAGGAGGCGATGATGCAGACAGGCAGGCCGGCGACGGTGATGAGCGTGTTGCGAAGGTCGCCGAAGGAGAAGAGGACGACGAGCCCGGCCAGGAAGATGCCGATGATCAGGGTGTTGATGACATCGTCCCGGGAATCCTTGATCATCAGGGACGAGTCCATCGTCGTACGAATATCCAGGTCGGGGTTGGAGGCTTGGATGGCCGCCATCTTCTTATGGACCTGGTCCGCCACTTTGACCGTGTTCGTGCCCGACTGTTTTTGAACGACAATCGAGACGCATTCCTGATCGTTGATGCGGGAGATCGTCCGCTTTGTCTTGAAGGCGTCCTTGACGACGGCGATATCCTTCAGATAAACCGGGTTTCCGGCGACATTGGCCACAACGATGTTCTGCATCTCCTCAAGACTCGTAAACTCGGCCTTAGTCCGGACCAGGAAATCCTGGGACTTTTCGGTGACGCGCCCGGCCGGCATGTTGAGGTTCTCACCCCGGATGGCCTGGTTGACCTGGGCAATGGAAAGGCCCTGGGCGTTCATCTTCCCCAGGCTGGTTTCAACCTGAATCTCCCTCTCCAGCCCGCCGATAATATCCACGGAACCCACCCCGTCTACCTGCTGAACCAGGGGTTGGATCTTGTCCTCGACGTACGAGCGGACGTCCGGAAGGCTCATCCTGCCGCTTTTGCTCAGGACGGCAAAGGAGACGATGGGCACTGCCGTCGGGTCGAACTTGTTGATGATGGGTTCGATGATCTCCCTGGGAAGGGCGTTCCGGATCGAGGCGACCTTTTCCCTGACTTCGGTAGCGGCCAGCTGAGAGTCTTTCTCCAGGACGAATTGGGCCACGATGACCACGACGCCCTCGGCCGAGGTGGAGCTGATTTTATCGAGGCCGTTGATCGTGCTGAGGACGTCTTCGATCGGCTTGGCCACCTGGGATTCCATCTCTTCGGGCCCGACGCCCGGGTTGGCGATGGTGACGGCGATGACCGGCAGCGAAACGTCGGGCATGAGGTCGACGCCGAGCCGTGAATAGGAGAGGGCTCCTATGACCAAGAGGGCGATGATGATCATCGTGATGAACACGGGTTGTCGGATGGAAATGTCGGCTATTCTCATGGCATCAATATTCCTTCCCGCTCAGAGGGCGGCTTTGGGCTTTATGGTCCTGATCTTGTCCTTGTCGTTGAGCTGACCGGCCCCGGTTGTTACAATCCGCTCGTCACCCTTAAGCCCGGAGAGGATTTCGACGGAGTCGCCGACAACGGCGCCCAGCGTCACGGCGTTCAGGCGGGCCAGGCCGCCGTCGGCGAGAAAGACATATTTCTGGCCGGCTCTTTCCACGACGGACGTCAGGGGGACGACCAGCGAGGACCGTCGGCTCTCGATCCATTCGACCTCGGCGTACATGCCTGGCTTAATGCGGTGGCCGGCATTGGGAATGCTGAGTTCCACGTCGATCGTCCGGTTCACGGCGTTGGCGACAGGGCTGATATTTGTCACTCGGGCGGCGAAGACCTCGCCCGGATAGGCCTCGAGAATCACCCGGGCCGGCTGGTCCATTTTGATGAAGCGGATCTTCTTCTCGTCGACCGCGGCCACAGCCTTGACGGTATCGATATCGACCAGGGTCATCAGGGGCACGTTGGGATTGACAGCGGCGCCCGGGTTCAGCATGAGCTTAGACACCACACCCTTTGCATCGCACTTGACCTCAAATGGCTTGAACTCGTAACCAACTTCATCGCGGTTGACGATGGCCACGACCTGGCCGGGCTGGATAGAGCTCCCCATTTTAACCAAGTTCTGGGCAATCTTGCCGTTGACCTTGGAGTAGATGGTGACCTCGGAATCCGCCTGGACGTTGGCGGACGCGTGGATCGTCTCGGTGATCTCCCGGCGCGCCGGCTGCGTCGTCTCGACCGGGACGACCTTTTCTGCGGCCGGCTGGCTCATCGCTTTTTTCTTGGCTTGGATATTCTGGTTGACCCGGATGCCGATAAAAACGGCCAGGATGATCAGGACCAAAACAATTAGAATTCTTCCGAATTTCATATTTTCCTCCCACATGAGCGGAACAGGCTGTATTTACTCAAGGTATGATTATAGATTAGCTGAAGGTAGTTCAGCCGGGCGCCCTCGACGATATTCTGGGCGTCGACAAGGTCTGTGGCGCTGAGGAACCCATTCTGGTAGCGCTCTTCGGCGATCCGCAAGGCATCCTCGGCCTGCTTGATTTTCAGCTTTTCGATCTCGAATTTTTGCTCGATCGTTTTCATGTCGGACAGAGTTGATTGGATCTCCATGGCCACGGTCCGTTCCAGGTCGGTCTTGCGCATCTCGACGGCCTTCAGGTTGGACTGCGCTTGAGCGACCTGGGCGCCGACGCGAAAACCGTCGAAGACCGGGTAGGAAATGGCCAGCATGGCCGTCCAGTTGCCTCGAATCTTTTCCATATCGGGCATATAACCGTTGCGGAATTCATAATTGAACGAGGCGGCCAGCGTCGGTTTATTTCCCGTCTTGGCGAGGTCGAGCGAGGCGCGGCCCAGGTTGAGCTGGTGCTCCACTTGCTGGAATTCGATACGATTGGCCAGGGCCTCTCGAATCAGCTCGTCTTTGTCGAAGGCAACGGCCTCGAAGGCGAACTCGGAGGATGGATCGAACGCGGCCTTTTCGTCCCGGCCGGCGAGGGCGTTAAAGGCGATACGGAACTTGGCGATGCTGTTCTCGAAGTCGAGCCTTTGGGCCTGGAGGGCGCTGATCTGGACCTGGATAAGGGTCATATCGAAGCTTGAGGCCAAACCCGCCTGGAAGCGCTTGTTCATGATGTCCTGCTTCACCTCAAAGGCCTTGATGTTTTCGTCGAGGACCTTGATTGCCTCTTTGAAAAAGACCGTCCCATAGAAGAGCGGGACAACCTGATAGGACAGCATGTGCTTGGTTATGGCTACGCCATCCTGGGCCAGATCGAGCCCGGCTCTGCTCATTTCCACTGTCTTGGCGGTCCGTCCCCAGTTGAACACCTGCTCCATCACGGAGGCCCGCATGTCGTAGTTGTTGGGAAGGCCGAACTTGACCTTGAACGTCTGGCCGCCGAAGGCAATGTTCATTTCACTAAAGAGGCTCATCCGCGTGTAACTGCCCGAGACACTGGCCTGAGGCCAATAGAGGCTCTTGCTTTCATTGATCTTGAGCTCGGCGCCCGAAACGGATTCTTGGGCGATTTGAACTTGTTCGCTGTTCTTGAGTAAAAGCTCGACCGCTTCGCGCAGCGAGAGCTTGTCCTGGGCTCGCGCCGGAAGGACACAGGCCAGGACGACAGCAACGGCAACGATATTATGCACGGTCCATTTCATTATTTTTCCTCCATCACTTTTTTCATGAGATCTAGAAAAAACCTGGCGGCGGCTTTGGCTTCGGCCTTGTTTCCCTCGAGCAGCTTCAGCCCGATTCCGATCTGCAGCGTCTTGACAAACTTGAGCAGATCCTCTAGGCTCAGGGGCACGCCTTCGCGGCTCATTTTTCTTTTCATCATTTCCCGGACAAATTCGCCGTGGTATTCAAAGCTTTTTGTCGATTTCCTCAGCGTTCCCTCATCCCCGAAATGGATGAACCCGCACATGCAGGGCAAAAACATCTTCAGAAACCTGTGGTTCTTCTCGAAATATTCGAGGTAGAACTCCATGGCCTCTTCCAGGGCCTCCAAGAACGAAGACTCCTCGGAAATACGCTTTTGGATCTCCTCGTGGACCCTCTTGGATTCGCGCTCCAGCAGTTTCAGAAAGATCTCATCCTTGCTTTTGAAATAATAGTAAAGGGTTCCTTTGGCCAGCTCGGCGGCTTCGGCGATATCATCCATCCGGGCCTGGTAATAGCCGTGCTCGGCGAAGATATTTTCCGCCGCGACCAGGATGGCCGCCAAGCGAGCCTTCTCTTCCCGCTGGCGCCGTTCCTTTACACCCATTGTTGACTCCTTCGCTAAAATCCGACTATTGAGTCATATTTAAACTAATGGGTCATATTAGACGAAACGATGGGGATTTGTCAAGCAGGATTGGGGCCGAAGGGCCTTACCACTTTTTCATGATCTCGCCGAAGCATTCCAGCCCGCTGCTCAGGACGGCGCTGTAGCCGCCGCCGGGATTCGTCCATGCCCCGGCGAGATAAAGATTCTTAACCGGGGTGGCATGCGCCAGGCGCCGGGGAGCGGAATTGTCGAGCGTTTGGTCCCAGCCGTAGATGGCGCCGCGGTAGTTTCTTGTGTAGCGAACATTCGTCAAGGGTGTGCCGATTTCTTGGATTTCGATCGCCTTAGCGAGTCCCGGGAGCAAAGTCTTTTCCGCACGGTCGATCAAGACCTTGGCCATCCGTTCCTTCTCGGCCCGATAAGCGGTCTTGTTTCCTTTGAAATAATCCGCTTCGAACTTCTTCCACGGCTCATAGCCCTGAAGGACCATGAGGTTGAGAGTATTTTTCCCGGCGGGAGAATACCCCTTGTCCAGGTTATCATAAAGCGCAAGGCCATAGCCGGAGTTTTCAATGTCCGCGTTGAGCACGGCCTTATAGCCGGCTTCGATATCGTACCCCGTGTTATAAAAAATCTCCGTATCCTTGATCCCGACCTCCCGGACAAGGTCCTTGCGAAGCCCCAAAAACACCTGAAAACTCGAGAGGCTGACGCTGAACTGATCCATCCGGGTCAAATACTCCTTGAGGCTCTCCTGCGCATCCAGCATCGTATGGAACGTGTCATAGGCATTCGCATTTGAGACCACGACCTTTCCCGTATATTCACGTCCGTCCGCGGCCCGCACTCCAGACGCCACTTGGTCTTTGACCAAGATTTTCTCGACGCGCGTGTTGAGCTTGACCTGACCACCTCGCCCTTCGATAAATTTCACCAGGGCATCGCTGATCGCCTGGGATTTTCCCAAGGGGTAATACCCGCCCTCTTCCAGATATCCCATGGTCGGCAGGGCATAATAGAAACAGGCCAGCTTGGACGGCGGAAGTCCGTAGTAGCCCCAGAGCGAGGAGACAATTGTCTTCAGCTTCGGATTCTTGAGCCGTGCGTCCACCAGGGCACCCCAGGTTTTATTGAAGCTTTTAAATAAAAAAGGATAATCTGCCGGGAAACGGCTCATATCCACCTGCCCCCCGGCCCGGGAATACCTGTTGATGTCCCCCATTAAGCCTTTCATGTCATCAAACAGGCCGGCGATTCCCTCTTTCTCTTCTGGGAACAGGTCGGTTAGCATTTTGACATAGGCCGGAACATCCTTGGCGGGGACCCGGATGTCATAGTCAGGATAGATGACCCGATAAAGACTCGGATGCGGGACAAATCGGACATCCTTGATTTCCGGAAAGCCGGGAATGAGATTGTGAATCCCCTCGCGTTCTCCGACGGTCGTCGAGTGAAGGGAAACATCAAAAACAAAGCCGCCCGGGCGCTTGAAGGTAGTGGCATATCCGCCCGCCTTCGAATGCTGCTCTAAGACAATTGGTTTGAATCCCTGCCTGGCGAATCCCACGGCACAGGCCAATCCGCCGAGGCCGGAGCCGATGATCACGGCATCGAATTTGTTTTCGTCAGAGCCGACGGCCTTCGCTTTCGGAAGGGAGTCCCAATCCAGGGCCACTGCGGGAATCCCCGCCAACAGGGACATCAAAAAATCTCTTCTTTCCATGATTTTCCTTTCGTTGTCGGTTTGACATTCGGTTCAACCTTAATATAAGTTAATTGACTGAAAAATGAAACGCTTTTCGAAAAGCGTTTTCGTTTCTTATCCATCGTGGTCTTGCGGAGGAGAGATGAAGCGAACAATTTTATTAAAGGTCCTGCTCATCGGCCTCGTCCTTTTGGCATTTTCTTCCCTCGAGTTCGGCCAGCGCCCGTCTCAAGCGAAAATCCCCAAGGAAAAAAAGCTCGTCCTGGACTGGCTCAACCAACCGCAAATCGTTGAAAAATTCGGAAAAATCTCGGACTCCATCTGGTCCTATGCCGAGCTCGGGCTCCAGGAATTTCGTTCGTCCAAACTCCTGGCCGATACGCTCGAAGAAGCCGGGTTTAAGGTCGAGCGGGGCCTGGCGGGCATGCCGACCTGTTTTGTCGCGACGTACGGCTCCGGGAAACCCGTGATCGGGCTGCTGGGGGAGTTCGACGCTCTTCCCATGCTTTCTCAGAAAGCCCGCGTTCCAGTGAAAGACCCGATCGTCGATGGGGCACCCGGCCATGGCTGCGGCCACAACACCATGTGCACGGCAGCCACAGCAGCCGCAATCGCCGTCAAAGGTGCGATGGATAAATACGGCTTAAAAGGGACGATCAAGGTTTTCGGCTCTCCCGCCGAGGAGATTGTGGCCAGCCGTCCCCACATGATCCGGTCGGGATTATTCAGCGATGTGGATGCGGTCATCGATAATCACAGCGGGAGCGGCTTTGGCACCGGGTACGGCCGGAGCGGGAACGCCCTGTTTTCCATCGTTTTCACTTTTAAAGGAAAAACCGCCCACGGCGCCAACGCCTGGGCCGGCCGGAGCGCCCTGGACGCCGTCGAGATCATGGACGTTGCCGCCAATTTCCTGCGCGAGCATCTGGACCCTGCGTACCGGATGCATTACGTCATCCTCGAGGGTGGAGAAGCGCCGAATGTCGTTCCGGACAAAGCCAGCGTGTGGTATTACGTCCGGAACTCGGATGAAAGGGTCGAGGCGATGTACGAGAGAGTCGTCAATTGCGCCAAGGCCGGGGCCCTGGCGTCCGGAACAGAGTTGTTTTCGACCCGCTTCATCGCCGCTGTCCACCAAAGCCAAAGCAACAAAGCCGCGGCCGAGCTTTTCCAAAAAAATATCGAGCTCGTCGGGATGCCACAGTGGACCGAAGAAGAACAAGCCTTTGCCAAAGCCCTTCAAAAAGAGCTCAAATCGCCCGAAGAAGGAATGCCGATAAAGGTGGGCAATCTCCGCGAGCCGAACCCCGTATCCATCGGCGGCGGGTCGTCGGATGTGGGCGATGTGACCCTTGTCGCCCCGACCGCCACGATCCGCTTCCCGGGCCAGGTTCCAGGTGCGCTCAGCCACCACTGGTCTTCGGTCGCATGCAATTACGGCTCAACAGCTTGGAAGGGTCTCAATGCCGGGGCGAAGGCGATTGCCGCCTCCGCCGTCGACCTTATGATCAAACCGGATGAGCTCAAAAAACTGCGGACCGAATTCGAAGAATACATCAAAAAGAACCCCTACAAGCCGTTTTTGCCGGCGGACGCCAAACCCCCCCTGGATATCAACGAAGAGCTGATGAAGAAATACCGGCCGTTGCTGGAGAAAATAATTGCCGAACGTTGATTCAGAACTGGGACCTGTAGATTAATATTGACCCAATAAATAAGGTCATTTTCTATGGGAGGTGCCAAGTCGTCCCAAGGCCCCTGTAGCGGAGGGGGGCCCCGTCGGTTTTTCCGACGGGGGGAACCGACGGGACTGGTTCCCCCGGGTCAGGGGCTGGGGACGACTTGGCACCTCCCATAAGATGTCCCTTAATTTATTGCGTCCATATTAATTATCCTGTTTTTTCTTTTTTCGGTCGAAGTCCACGTCGTCGGGGAGCTCGTTGACGTCCGTCAGAGGATCGTAGGGGAAATGCGCCGCCAGGTGCTCTCCGACTTCTTTGATCCCCTTGATGATCCCCTCTGTGAACTCCCCCTTCCGAAACTTTTCGGACATGGCCGTAACGATCTGTTCCCAAAATTTCTGTCCGACTTTTACGTGAATTCCCTCATCGCCGAGGACGACAAAACGTCGCCGGGCGGGGACGATGAAAAAAAGAATGCCGTTTCTCTGGCGGGTGTTGGTCATCCTCAGCCGGAGGAAGGCTTTTTCGGCCACGGGCCTGACTTTCCCATAGAAAAAAGGCGCGATAGAGACGCGAATTTCTCCCGACGTTTTTTGCTCGGCCTCCCGGATCGCGTCTTTAATTTTTTCCGTATCAATGGCTTTTAAAAGCTTTCGGCGGTGCATGAAAGACATCGCATTCTCCTTTAATCTACCAACCGCCCGAAGCTCCCCCGCCCCCGGAACGTCCGCCGCCTCCGCTGAATCCTCCGCCTCCCCCCAAACCACCGCCTCCCCCGCGCCCTCCGGAAAGAATATTGAACAAAAGCCAAAGCGCCAACGTCGGGTGGGTGATAAAGAGGATCAGAAAAAAGATGATGGCAATGATGATGAAAATGGAGGAAACGATGGACTTTCCTTGAGGCCCACGTTCAGGGTATTGACTTTGCTTCGGCCCGCTCGACGAAACCGGCTGGCCTGAAATCGTCCGGAGCAGGCTGGCCACCGCTTCTGTCACGGCATGGTTGCTATCTCCTGCCCGAATCCCGGGGACCAAAATATCGTTGATGACACGGGAAGCGATGGCATCGGGGACAATACTTTCGAGGCCGTAGCCGACCTCGATACGGACCTTTTTGTCTTCGGCCATGATGAAAAGAATAAGGCCGTCATCAAGGCCTTTGCGGCCGACCTTCCAGGCCGCAAATGCCTTCGCTGCAAAATCCTCGATGGGATAGCCCTCCGTGGTCCTGCCGACATAGAGTAAAACCTGGTGGCCGGTTGAACGCTCAAAGGCTTCCAGATGCGAATCCAGCTCGGCAACGGTCTGCGGCGAAAGAAAACCGGCCGTATCCGTCGCCCAGCGGTCCGGAGACCGAGGAATTTTAATATCTGGAGATGCGGAAGCGGGAAGACAGAAAAAGAGTACAACAGCAAAGAAATAAAGCCAGAAGCGATCGGGCCGCACGTTTAGAATTTTACTTTAGGGGCCGTTTCCGCACCGGCCTGGGCTTTGAAATAAGATTTCTCTTTGAAGCGCTCGCCAAACAATCCGGCAACGAGGACGGTGGGGAATCTCATCCGCCTGGTGTTAAAGGCCTGGGCCGATTCATTGAAGATTCTTCGCTCTTGGGTAATCCGGTTTTCCGTTCCTTCGAGCTGAACCTGAAGGTCACGGAAATTCTGGGTCGCCTTGAGCTCGGGGTATTTCTCGACGACGACCATCAGCCGGGACAACGCCGAAGAAAGCCCATCCTGGGCAGCCTGGAACTTGGCAAATGCCTCGGGATTGTTGACCAAGTTCGCGCCCAGCTGGACTTGCCCCACCTTGGACCTGGCTTCCGTGACGGCGGTGAACGTGTCTTTTTCGAATGCGGCCGCGCCTTTCACGGTCTCCACTAGGTTCGGCACGAGGTCCGCCCGGCGCTGGTAGACATTCTCCACCTGCGCCCACTTGGCCCTGACATCCTGGTCCAGCTTGACCAGGGCATTGTAGGTCCCGATGCCCGAGAGCGCAAAAATGATCACGACGATGACGATGAATCCCAAACAGCCTAAGGTCAGTCGTTTGTTTGCCATATTTTTTCCCTCTCTCCCGTGAATTTAATAATCAGCCTTAGACAAGAATTCTATTCATAACGGGCAAGAAATTCAACTGAATTTCGAATCAGATGACCGTGCCGTCCGGGATGACCCCATTCTTGGGAACGACGATGATGCCGTTGACGATGACATAATTGTCGGTCTGCTCATCCCGGGTGCTTTTGGCATTGATCAGCTTGACGCCGTTGCCGATGCGGGCGTTCTTGTCGATGATGGCCTTGCGGATTTCGCACTCGCGCCCGATTCCGATGGGAGGGATGCCGGCGGCGGCATTCCGGGATTTCTCCTCATTGGATTCAAAATAATCGGCCCCCATCATCACCGTCCTCTCCAGGCTGCATTTCTCTTCGATCCGCGACCGGACGCCGACGATCGATTGGCGGATCCTGGATTGGTTGATAATGCTCCCCTCGCAGAGGATGGAATGATGGACCTCGGAATCGAGGATCTTGGATCCCGGAAGAAAGCGGGCGTGGGTGAAGATGGGCTTTTCTTCGTCATAGAAATTGAACTTGGGAAGCGGCTCGGTCAGGTTCAAATTGGCCTCGAAAAAGTGGGGAATCGTTCCGATATCTTCCCAGTAGCCGTCAAACAAGAAGCCGAAGACTTTTTTCCGGCTGATGGCCAGGGGGATGACTTCTCTGCCGAAATCCTCGTGGTCGCTGTGTTCGAGCAGCTCCCTGAGCGCGTTCCAGTTGAAAACATAAATGCCCATCGAGGCCAGATGGGTCCGGCCGGCCGGCGGGATCCCAAATTCCCGAAAAGTCTCTTCAGGAATTCTCATCCGGTCGACCAGGGCCGGGTCTTTCGGCTTTTCTTGAAATTCCACAATCCGTCCGCTTCGGTCCGTTTTCATCACGCCAAAACCCCTGACCTGGTCGGTGCGGACCGGCGTCACGGAAATACTGATATCCGCCCCTTTCTGGAGATGAAAATCGACAAATTTCCGATAATCCATTCGGTAGAGATGGTCTCCCGAAAGGATCAGGACCAGGTCTCCCAGGTTCTCGAAAAACTGGAGGTTCTGGCGAACCGCATCCGCCGTCCCCTGGTACCAGTCCCTGTTTTCAATCGTCTGCTGGGCCGATAAGAGCGTCACAAAATCCTTCGTAAAATTATCAAAGCGGTAGGTTAGAAAAATATGCCGGTGGAGAGATTCACTGCTGAACTGGGTCAGGATGAATATCTTCCGGTAGCCGGAATGGATGCAGTTGCTGATGGGAATGTCGATGAGCCGGAAGCGGCCGGCAATCGGGACGGCCGGCTTGCTGCGGGTCTTGGTCAAAGGATAAAGCCGGCTGCCTTGTCCGCCGGCCATGACGATGGCGACAACTCTGGCCATGGGGGGCTCCTTTTCGAAATGCACCAAAAGTATATACCAGCTGGAGTCCAAATCCAATTCTCTCCTCAAAGCATTTTTTCTTTTGACATCCTGTCAAGTCATATAAGAATCTAACCGAAGGATATATCTTGTCACGTAAGAATCTAACCATGCTTGACCTGCAGGAGAGGGGCTCCTTTTTGCGGGCGGACATAGACTCTAATGCCCTGCAGATTG
>Ga0315282_10003809_pt1 | contig 26811 bp, 25 predicted proteins | sample YL17G07_20_MG_FD_203693 | JGI IMG/M metagenome (GOLD analysis project Ga0315282, IMG submission 203693) | Sediment microbial communities from Yellowstone Lake, YNP, Wyoming, USA - YL17G07_20 | ecosystem: Environmental > Aquatic > Freshwater > Lake > Sediment | place: USA: Wyoming | collected...
CTTAGAACTGTGTATGCATCTCAGACACGATGCTGATTATGGATTGATCTACGATAAAGAAAGTGCAGAAACTGCTATTCGCTACGCTCAAAATTTCTTGTCAGTAACAAAAAAACTGCTCTAATCACAATGTATGATTAAAGATAAAAGTTTCATCAGGAAATCATGATTAATCTTTCTATAATTTATGAATATAATTTTTAGATATAATATTTTTTCATGTTAACGATAATAATTATTAGATCAGTATAAATCAAGATGTTACGAAACGTTATTTTTAAATATATTCATATGCTATCGAACATGGTTAGATGATTAAGATAAATTTCAAAAAATGTTTCGTAATTTTCGTATCATTAATAACTTTTTTACAAATAATGATATTAGTTAATGATGTAAAGGGTTTAAAAATTAATAGTTCTGTATCTGATAAATCATCTATAACAATTGAACTTGATATTAACAGAATCGATTATATTGGAATAAATCAGACTACCAACTTAAAAAATCCAGAATATTGGTTATTTTTTATTGTCGATGAAAGTGAATATGGCCATAGTATTAATGTTGACTATCATAATTTTACAAATTATCCAATATATATGAAAGAATTTTCAAGTGGTAATGAAATTAACCTTACCTATAACGTCAGTCACGAATTGTTATCTGGTTATTTGTTTTATACAGTAATAAATCCTTATTGGCTTACCTATAATCAAATAGATGGTAGAATCACCATAAATATTACTGGTGATATCTCAAAGTATGGTAATAATAATTTTAAATGGAATGGAGCGGATTATCCTTTTGATGAATATTTAGTTGAGTCAAGAATTATCTTTTTTAGAGAAAGAGCCGAAGCACCATATTTTTTCTCAGATTATGAATTTCCTTCATCATTAAAAAGTTCAGTGGTAAAATATGAAATTCATAATCCTGCATTCGTATTAGATAATTCTACTAATTTTAAAAATAATTATGTTTTATCATACAGTACTCATAACGCTGTAATTAAAAGAACAATTTTGGAAATGAATATTGTTACATTATTTATTTGGTTAATGTTTGCAATATTTGCACTTTTATCAATACAAATTATCAATGGGGAAGATACAATTATATTATTAACAACATATCTTCTTTATTTGACACCTTCTCTTTTTATTTTCGGTTGGCTCATTAACAAGGATCCAATGATAGATTCATTCGTAATAATATTCGGTATCTTGGTTCTTATTTCGACGTTTTTCCTACTAATAAAGAGTAAAATTACTTCGTTACCTGACACATATCATATAAAATATATCGCAAAAATATTAATCTTTATTACACCATTCGCCCTATTATTCTTATCCGGTTTTAGCGAGAGAGATATTTTTCCATACTTAATTGGCTTTTTATCGAACGCTTTTTCGATACTTTTTATTGTAATATTGGGCTTCTCATTATTGGCTCATTACTTCTTTAAACAATCAAAAAGATGAATAAAAGATATCAAACATAGTAGATTTTATCTGATTTTTCTTCTTGAACTATACGTTCCTAGCAATTTATAAAAAATATTAAAGTTTTTCAAAATATTCTCTCACCATCTCATCTGATACATGAGCATATTGTAAAGTTGTCTCTATTTTGCTATGTCGTGCTTTCCTCTGGATGATTTTTGGGTTTATGTGTTTATTAAAGTCGCATGTTATTGATGATGGTTTGATGATGTAGGGTGCTACGTATTTTGTTATCCCTGCTTTTTGTGCGATTAGTTTTGTTTGTTTTTTGATGAATCCTCCAAATGGTTGTGGTGCTTTTCCTTTGTATGTTCCATGTGGAATGATTACAAGATAATCCTCGTATTCTGGTAATGGTTCTCGGCATGGTAAATAATTCTTGATCGCTTCTACAAGCCGTGGGCTGAGTATGATATAGTTGTTCCCGGTCTTTGTATCATCAAGATAGAATGTTTGGTTGTCAAGATCCATATTACTGATTTTGAGGATGCTGAATTCACTTGGTCGTAGTAGTCCATCAATTTGAAAAGGCGCAATCATGTGCCAAAGAGGATTTTCTTTGCTTGTTTCGATATATTGATTAAGTTCTTGTTCACTGAGCACAATCTTGTTGCTGTGTTCCTGACCTGGCACCGGTATTTTAAGATCGGTTCTTTCTAGCCATTTGGTGAAATGATTCACAGACATAACTCGTCGTGCATTACCGTTTTTCTTGAAGGTATGAATCAGGTATCCTTTCCAATTCAACATATCCTCATGTGTAACATCTTTTAGTGGTTTGTTTATCCATTTGAGAAAGAGTCTGACGTAATAATAGTAATTCAGGATCGTTGTTTTTTTCCGATAATTGAGATCAAGATGCTGACGATATTTTGCCAAGAGATTTGTTGTTTCTTTATCCAGATTAATACTCATATCTTGCTTTATCGTAGGTTGTGTAATACCCTCGGAAAAAGTGCTTTCATGTTGACTTGATAGTTCTCCCAGCTTCAATTGTACAAAATTATTTCTACTAATTTCTCCATTTGTTTCATTTGGGATCATAATATTCACCTATTATGGTTCCAGATTACTGGGTGCCTTAAACACTCGGTAATCAATACCATTTTATATGGAGAAAAGTAAGGTTTTCCCCCCTTATATACTCCTGGTGGGGTGACTGAAAGTATTCCTCCTGGTGCAACGGGAGAAAGAGAGTTTATAAAGGATTAGTTGTTATCAAAATGTAGTTTGAGGGAGGAAGTATGGTAAAAGAATTTCGATTGGTATTATCAGCTAGAGTCTTTAGTGGTTGGTCCGGGGGATGGGCTGCTGGAAGCATCAATGCTCATTATTTTCATTATAGAAAAAACCAAAAAGTCTTTTGGTTCCAATATTTTGCTAAAAAAGGTTTCGGTAAATACAAAGACGTAATAGATGAGAACTGGGATGATATTCGAAAAAATTTAGGGAAACCGAGAGATAAAACTTTTGTTTCTAATATAGGTTATTTCTATGAATCAGGAACGAGTAGCATAACTTGGCAGTTTAAATTAGAGAAAATTGTGAAGCAAGATGAAATCTCGGAGAGTGAAAAAAAGTATATTCCTGCTTTTAGGCAGGTATACTATGATAACCCTGAAGAATTTAAGGGAAATACATATTGGCTCTTACTTTCAGATTTAAAAAAATTTAGACGCCCCGTTAATTGCAACAGTAGATCAGGATTCAAATTTTTAGACCAGGATGGTAAATTAAATCCCCTCAATCCACAAAGACATCTCCTAATGAATTGTTTCGTCAGCGTTTTTCCTAAAATTAAAGTAAATAATCTTTACAAACCTAGTGAAAAAGAATTACAAGATCTTCATCTAAAAGAGTTGCTTATTAAGGGACTTACGGATAAAAGGGCAAGGTTTCATGAATCATATGTTCAAGATGCCATATTAATAGATTTATTAAGTAAAGGATATGTATTTTCTAAGGAAGGATTTGTAGAGGAACAAGATACGGGAAGTAAAGGACGTTATGATTTCATGATCAAAAAGGGCGATATGTATTATGCAATTGAAACCAAAGTAGATGACGAGATAACGGCAGCTGAACAGTTGGAAGAATATATTGATAAAATCGTTAAAAAAGGCGAGATTCCCAGGCGTAAAATTAAAGGCATTATCATTTGTGGCAGAGCAAGTGAAGAAACAAAAAGCGAAGCTCAAGCTAGGGGATTTAAAGTTTACGAGTATAAACTTGATATAAATATACCTTCAATTATTGAAGGTCTGTAAAATTATCTTGTTTTTCTTTGAATGATTGTTGGGTTAATCCGTTTATTAAAAAATAGAAATTATAAAAATTACTTTTTCATAAGATTCCAATTAACGTAACCACAATTACAACGAATATTTTCTTCCTTTTGTCCTCTCATAGACAGATGTAATAAGCTATTACATTTATTGCATATGAAAAGATGGAATAGATCATTAAACGCTTCTACTACTGGCCTAAAATCTTCTTTTGTAAAACTACCCCAGTTGTTGTAGTGTACATTTATATTAATTGGCCATTGTTCAGAGTTTGTACGAGCAAAAATAGTTTTTGCTATACTTTGTACCTCATTCAACATATCGACAGTTTCTTTATTTCCCCATGATGAAGCGGTGCTTTTTGCTTTGTTTAATAATTCATTATATTGATGTATTGCTGCAGGAAGTAGTTCACCTAACTCCCATTGCGCATTCAATTTATGAATCGTCTTCGCTTTAAGATTTTCACATACAGTACTAAAAAATTCTTCAGATCCTCTACGTAGTTTTGCTGCCGCTGATGGGACATCATTTTTTGAAAGATCCTCCTCTATTTTTTCCCACATTTCTGAAGTATAATTAATTTGTGGCCCTGTATCAATTTGCCAATTATAAAATTCGATGATCTCCTTTGAGTTTACAACGCCTTCACTTTTAAGTTGATAAGCCCAATTTTTATCGTGGGTTGTGATAATAAACTGATGATTTGAGAAATTTGTTTTTAAAAGACGACATACCTCTCTTCTATGCGTCGAATCGATTGACATCATTACATCATCAAGAATCGTAAAATTAACTAGATCCTTATTCAACCTTTCAGATAACGCTAAATAAAGACAAAGACCCATGCTATCTTGATGCCCTTCGCTGTGCATTGCATTGGGTGGGAAAGTACCGCGTTCATAAAAATCGACTTCAACATTTAACCCAGCTCCTTCAGATTTTATTTTTGCTGTGAAGTTCTTTTCATCTTTTCCATGTAATTGTTTATATATTTTAACAAAATTTTCTTTAATTGAATCATATAGATTTTCTAGTATGGTATCTCTTGCTGTTTGAAAATTATTTAACATTTTTTCTGCGATTGTATAATGTAATTTTGCCAGTTGAAGCTCATTTTGATCTCTTTCAAGTGCTTTTAAATTTTCTTCAAGTTGGGTTAAAATATCCCACGATACTCTTTTGTATTCGATTTCAGGAATAAATTTTTTTTCTTTTATTAGAATATCATTGAGAATAACATTAATATTTTTTGGGGCCAACATTTTTTTTACTTGTTTAACCCCATATTTCGGGTCTGGATATTTCTCACCTGAGGTTGACAACTTTTCAGATAATATTTGTAGTTTTTTTAGCCAATATTGAAGTATCTTTTTATCTTTTATCTGTAAATCTCGTTTTATATTGATTATATTTTGTAAACTTGTAATTGTTTTATTGACATAATTTGCAATTTGACTTGATAAATCATCAATTTGTTCTGCATCCTTTTTAATCGACTCGGCCAAGGATATTTTTTCCTTTAAATATTTATGTAGTTTTCCGCGCGGCCATGAAGTATCGCATAAAGGGCAACTACCATTTTTACTAATATTAGTAATTCCGAGTTCTACTAATTTAAGATGTGATAAAACCTGAAGCGATTTTGGATCAGATTTTATGGTGTTTATAAAAGATCGAAGTTTTTTATCTAAGATTTCTATTTTTGTTTGATTTTTTTTATTTAATATTTCATTAATATTTTGAATATCTTTTAAGATAAATTGCGTACTATCATAATCAATATTTTTATATGAAATATTTGAATGTTTTAAATCTCGTTTTATTTCTGAGGATCTAATAGTTGAAATAGATTTACCACCCACGTCCAATCGAAGAGTGTTAATTTTATGTAATATTTCTTTTTCGTCATATGTTTCAATTTGTAATGTTGATAGTATTGAACCTTGGGATTTTTCTACACTGTTTTTGTCAGCTTGAAATATATTTTTAAGTTCACTTTTTACTTTAACAAATGTTTTTCTAATCCTTTCAATATTAGTTATATTTAGAAGTTCTTGAATTTCTTCGGCTCGAGTACTTGGATCAGATGTTATATATCTTAAGATATCACGTCTTGTTAAAACATATTGACCTTGGCTAGCAATATTTAAAATTGGATTTAAATAGCCTTCAATATTTTTATTATAAATTAAAATATGAGGTTGCGCTATACATCTTTTAAGTTCTATAGGTTTATTGTAGTTTGGAAGTTGTATTATTGCTCTAACTGTTGCTTCATTTGGTTTATGGTCAATATGTGGTCCATGTTTTTTTAGTGTAATATTTCCAGTGCCTTCTCCGGTCAAGCGTGAAATTTTACCAGTTAATAAGAAGTCAACAGCATCAACAACCGCGCTTTTACCGGATCCATTTGGACCCCAAATTAATAGATTATTTCCATTAGGTTTTAATAAAAGATTGTGAATACCTCTAATATTAGAAATTTCAAGCTCGAGTATCCTCAAAATCTTTCACCATTTTGGATTTGATTTTATCTAAAATCTTTACCTCTGATAATTCTTCCTCATTGGTCAATTTTTTTAATTGTTCTATTAGTTCGTTATCAAACTCTTTTTCATTCTTTAAATTATTAAACATCTCATCTAAGATTTGTTCAAGAAGTGGTTTTTTATTTAATGTATTTTTATTAATCAACTCATCTCCTAATTAATATTGGATACGTTTTTGATATGATACTCACATTAGTGTAATACTTTTCCCAACTAAAAAATTATTGTTTAGTGACGAATCTCTCTAAAAATGATTGTTATACGGGGGTTATACCTACGAGCCTTCGAAATAATAACAATCAACTCTTGTTATAGCTCTGGTCCTCCGAATGTTCGTACATTCAGAAGTTAATAGGATACTTCTTCTCGGAGAACAATAATGATTTCCCTCTTTACATACTCCTAGTGGGGGTCATTGAAAGTACTCCTCCTGGGACAACAGGAGAAGAACGGATTTTACAGGTTAATTATAAATTTAACATATCTTATTCAATACTCAAAAAAAGGAGGAATCATTTATTTCATCTCAAATACTTGAACCTGTTAAAATTGATGCCAGTCCGACGAAAAGTTTATTCATAACAATTTTAACAAGAGATGTATCGCTAAAAGCATGCATACTGGATTTGATTGATAATTCCGTAGACGGTTATACAAGAAGAAAAATTAACGAACGAAGAAAAATTAAAATTGACATCTCACCTGAAAAATTTATGATTTTTGATAATTGTGGTGGGATTGACCTCGATCTGCTAAAATCTCAAGTTTTTAGATTTGGCATTGAAGATTTTGCACAATTAAATCTTGATTCGCCAACTCTTGGAGTTTATGGGATCGGACTGAAAAGATCAATTTTTAAAATTGGAAAATTCTTCAAATTAGAAACTGATGACGGTTGCAATCATACCAGTGTAATCCTAGATATTAATGATTGGAAAAAATCAAAAAAATGGGAGCTTGAGGGAAAATCACAAACATCTCTCCTGAAAAAAAATGAGAAACCTTATACGAAAATAATTATGGAAAATTTGAATGATGATGTTAAAGAACTTTTTGCTCTCCCCTCTTTTTTAAACGATTTGATAAATTCCATTAGTAAAATGTACACTTTTTTTATAGAAAATAAAATTGATATCTATCTCAATGAGGGGAAAATTCAATATTACCCTGTATCAGTCACATCTTCTGAAATGTTTAAACCGACTGTATTCAAGGATGTGTATGAAGATGTGAATATCAATATAATTTGTTTTCTTCAACCAGGAAAAGGACGTACTAAACCAGATCGCAAGGGATGGAATGTCTTTTGCAATGACCGACTTATCCTATTGGATGATACAACTCCTCTTACTGGATGGTCTGGAGAGGCGGGGCAATTGCCAAAGTTCCACAATTTATATAATGAATTTCGAGGCATCGTTAGACTTGATTCCAATAATCCAGTAAATCTCCCGTTAAATACCACAAAAACAGGTCTGACAATTGAACATAGAGTATATCAGCATACGTTGAAAAAAATGGTTAAATTAGCCAAACCCTTTATATCATATCTCAATAAAAAATATCCAAATGAATTGACTGAATTGGAAGAGATAGAAAATCTCTCAAAAAGTGAAATTGATATTGAAAAAGGTAAAATTGAAACCATTCCAATAAATGAACTTAAAGAAATCACAACTTTTTCTCCTCCTGAAGAAACGCGTCCGAAAGAGAAATTTGTTAATATTCAATATAACAAACCCAAAAAAATAGTTGATAAGGTCAAGAAACACTTAAGTGTAAAATCTGCTAAAGAAGCAGGAATTAAGACTTTTGACTACTATGTAGAAACGGAAGAGATAGAAAATGAATCAGAAGAAACATAGTTTTAACAAAGTAAATTATCTTCTACGACCATGTAAACAGATAGAAAGAAAGATTATGATTGAAACTCTAAAGAATTTAAAATTAAGAAAAAACATTGAAAAATATAACTATATAGGAATGGGCTCAATTCATTTTTACGATTTCATATTAATTCATAAATTTCTAAATATGAAGAGTCTTATTTCTATTGATAGTAAAGAAACGAAGAAAAGATTTGATTTTAATAAACCGTATGACTTTATAAAATTTTATAACAAAAAAACTACAGATTTCCTTGCTGAATTGACGTGGGAAAAAAAAGAGAATTATGTAATATGGTTAGATTACGACGAAGTATTGAAATCATATATGTTCGATGATATAGCTATTATTGTACAAAATTGTAATCCTAGAGACATTTTAATATTTACCCTAGATGCCAGATGTCCTCCTGAAAAGGATCCAGATAATGATAAAAGATTTCCCCGAAAGGAATTTTGGGATGAATTTGGAGGATACACTTCAAAAAAATTTAATAATATATCCTATGTTAAGCCAAAATATTTTATAGAATTATTGCAGAATATATGCCTGAACTTCATCAAAGAGAAAGTATCTTTTCAAGAAATCAAATTCCACAAAATATTCTCATTCAAATATAAAGATGGAGCTCAAATGCTTACTCTGGGGGGAGTATTGGATAAAAATGACAATATTATAAAGAAAATAAAAAATTTTGATTATTTATCGACAGATGAGCACATTGTTGAAATTGATGCACCGATTCTTACGTATCATGAAAAATTCCATTTAGATTCGATGATTGATAAATGTAAAAATCTCATCGATGATTATGAACAACAACTCAAGTCAAAGAAAAAACTAGACGGGAAAAAAATTATCAAAACAATGGAGAAAAAAATGAACGAAACATTACCATTTGAACTCTCCTCTATCAACGAATTGCGGTATTTTGTTAAATATTACAAATATTTTCCTCAGTATTATGAGGGGATTATATGAGTCAAGTTAGCTACTTTGTAAAAGATTCGCGAAATTTAGAGAAAATATTTAAAACTAAAAAACTCGGAAAGCCAAACCTAATTCTTACATCACCTCCATATTTTGATATTAAAAATTACGGGAATAAGAGAGGACAAATTGGTTATGGTCAGAACTATTTAAGTTATGTAAATGACATTATAAACGTGTTTCATCAATGCTATAATATTTCTTCAGAAATAGCAACCTTTTGGTTAATAATGGATAGTATCAGAAGAGATGGAAGGCTTATACCCTTACCTTTTGATTTAATTGATAAATTGAATCATAAACATGAAAAAACATGGATACTGAAAGACATTATCATTTGGAATAAATATAAGAATGTACCTTGGTATCATAAAGGTAATTTAAAAAATCATTTCGAGTACATTTTTTTCCTTTCTAAAAATAATGATTATAAATATCATATTGATCGGGTGAGAGAAATTGCCGATTTAAAGAAATGGTGGATCTCTTATCCTGAGAGATATAATCCTAAAGGAAAAGTTCCAACAAATATATGGGAATTTACTGCTCCAATTAGGGGATGGGGAAATGGTTGTCAGAAACATTTTTGTCCATTTCCATTTCAATTAGTTGAAAAAATAATATCGATTTCTACAGATCCTGATGATTTAATATTTGATCCATTTGCTGGTTCAGGATCAGTTTTAGCTATTGCAAAACAGATGGGGCGAAATTCAATTGGAATTGATGTAAATATAATGTACAAAAAGAGATTCGAAACGGAAGTATTACCTGGAGCGGAAAGATATTGGAAAAGAAGAGTAAAAGAACTCAATAAAATAAAAGATAATATTGAAAATTTCAGATTACTAAACACTCAACTTAGAAAGATGAAACTATGCAGTAATCTTACTTCATTATTATCTGAAAATTTATTGTCAGAAAATTATCGATATTTCTGTATTAACCGTAAAAAGAAAGACTCCCAGATCGACATAGTACTCATTTCCAATAATAAGAAAAAGAGTTCAAAAGTTGATTTCTCTCGAGTTTTAAGTGATGAAATTCAACACCTATCTGATATGTTCAAACTAAAAGTTGATTTCGAATTTACGAATTTTAATGATTTCATGAAACAATATTCAGACATTAGTAAATATTATGAATATGACATAAAAAAACCGAATACATGTGATAAAGAAATCAAAAAGAATGAAGTAAACTTCCAAAATTTAAAATGTGATAAAATATACTCCAATATCGACATCGATATAATAAAAATGAAGGATTTTTTTAGGTAAAATCATTTATTATTTTCTTCTACGCATCGAATCTTAGATTAATTGTTATTCATAATTAATCTTGACCTAATCATAGGTTAATGATTAATGAAGAAGACTTCAATTATAGCCTTCAGATGAGAAAATGATTTTTAAAAACTGTGGGGTGAACGTAATTGATAATTCTGGCGGCAACTGTGATAAGTGTACATTCTGCATTCTTGATGATAAGGATATTCCGCCGAATGTATAAATTATTAAACTTTACAATAGTTACCAAGTTGTGAGCCAAAACATAATAGAACTATTTATTATAGGATTGAATCGATGACACAAGGAAGTAATGATGAAGATTTAATTAGCCTGATTAGTGAGAATAAAACTCGCAAAGAGTTCATAGATAAACAACTTAAAAAAGTAGGTTGGAAGTCTTATCATTGGAGGGATGAAGTCAATTCAGTTAAATCTAATTTTAAAACAAAGAATTATGTTCTTTTCAATAGTTCTTACGAAAAGAATGTTGACAGGTTTATTGATTACATTTTATTGGCTCAAGATAATTCTCCGTTAGCCATCATTGAAGCAAAAAAATGTGCTAAGGATCCGGAGGACGGTAGGATTCAAGCAAGAACCTATCAAGAAGATATTCGTAAACAAATCGGCCAGATTATCCCTATTTTTTTAACCAATGGTGAGACATGGCTCTTCATTGATCAGATAGGAAGGGAAAGGAAAGTTAGTGGCCCATTTAGTCAAGAGGATCTTGAAAGGAGAAATGATCTTTTTAGAAATAAGATAGATCCTACAAAAATCTTCTCAGATATTGTTGACAGAGATAAAAGTATTTTGAATGTTAAAAAAATTGTTGAACACTTTGGTCAAGGTTACCGAGAGGCACTTGTTCAAATGGCAACTGGAACGGGTAAAACAAGAGTCGCTATGGCAATCGTCGACATTCTTGTCAAAGCCAACTATGTGAGAGATGTTTTGTTTGTTGCAGACAGAATTGCTCTTGCTGATCAAGCAAGTGCTGATGGTTTTAAAAAATTTTTTAAAGAACCGGTGTGGGAATTACATAGAAAAGGATTTAACACTACTTCAAGATTTTATGCTTCAACCGTTCAAACTTTGATGGGTAAAAAAAATAAAAAATTGGCTGACAGATTCAGTCCCGGATTCTTTGATCTGATAATTTTTGATGAAGCTCACAGATCGCAATATGATAGAAATAATTACATTCACCAATATTTTGATGCAATCAAGCTTGGTTTAACTGCAACACCAAGGGAGGAAGAAGATAAAAACACATATGACTTATTTGATTGTAAAAATAATAAACCAACGGTTGAATATCCCTATGATGACGCAGTTAGAGATGGAGTTCTCGTTCCTTATCAACCACTTGTTATCGAAACTGAAAACCTTAAATTAGGTATTAGAGGAAAGAAACTATCTCCAGAACTTCAAGATCAATTGAGAATACAAGAGGTTAACCCAGAATATTTTGAAGTTGAGGGCTCACATTTCGAAAAAGTTTTTTTAGATAATAAAACAAACGAACTTATCATTACAGAATTCATGAGGGAGTGTCATAAATCAGCAGAGGGGCTTCCATGCAAGTCAATTTTCTTCTGCAGGAGTCAGAAGCATGCAAATAGAATGAAGAAAATATTTGGTGATTTATATCCCAACCTTAGCAATCATGTCCAAGTTATTACTTCTATACTTTATAGATCTCGGGATGAAATAAAACGTTTTAAACAGAAATCAGAACCAAGAATTGCTTTATCTGTTGGTATGCTTGATACGGGTGTAGACATTCCTGAAGTATGTAATCTCGTCTTTATTGGTCCAGTATATTCTCCAATACGATTTTGGCAGATGCTTGGACGAGGAACAAGAAATCAAAAATCTTGTAAGCATCAGGAGTGGTTACCTCATGAAGATGGGGTTCCTGTTAAAAAAGATTTTTTATTGATGGATTTCCAGCTTGGGGAAGATAGTAATATCAAACTGCATTATTTGAATCAGGCTAAATTAAGGAAGTCAAGTAAAGACGTTATTTCAATGATATTCGATAATAGAATAAAACTTCTGACGAAGAGTTTAACCCCGGATCAAAAGAATATCATCGTTGGTAAGTTCCTTACAGATCTTAATGCACTAAATGAAGACTCTTTTATTGTGAGAGAGAAAAAAAGTCTTATTACGAAGTTAAAAGGAACCTTTGACCTTGAAGAATATGTCAAAGAGCTACAAGAAGAAATTGAACCCCTTATGGTGATGGTAGTTGGAAAAGATCCAAAGGTTACTCCATTCATTCTGAAGGTTGAAAAGTTATTTAATGCAATTCTAACCAACAATCTTGAAGCTGTTGACAAAATTAAAGAATATGTTCAGAATAGATTAGAAAACGTCATTGCAAAGGAAAATAGGATTAATGAAATTAAATCAAAGAAAGATACTATTATAAGGGTTCTTGATGACGGTTACTGGAATAACTTAACTTTCGAGAAAGTGGAAGTAATTCTGAAAGAACTTTCTCCATTGATGAAATATTATGAGGAGGAGCCAGGAAAACTAATCGAAGTTAACAAACCAGATGTTATCCTTAGTAGAACGAGATTTGTTCTTAAAATCAAAGAAGATCCAAAGATGAGAGAATTCCTCGAAAAGAATCCTATTGTGAAAAAGATCAAAGATGGAAATGGAATAACTTGTCTTGAATTACACGAGCTTGTTAAGGATTTGGTAAGATTAAATCCATCCTACACTGTTGAAAATATACAAAATAATCTTAAAAAAGACTTTTTGATTTTCTTATTTGAAATGATTGGACTTACTTACGAGTATGATCCAAAGGAGCTGATTGAACGAGAGTTCGATAAGCACATTATTAATGTTATTGACTATAATTCAAAGCAGATTGAATTTTTACTTTTGCTTAAAAAAATTTTTATTTTTAGGAAATATATCGAGCTCAAAGATTTTGCTCAGGACCCTTTTAAAGGCGAGAACCCTATTGAACTCTTTAATGGCCGTGATGAGTTAAAGAAGATTGTTGAGAAGTGTCAAAAAATAAAGATAATATAGGTCAACCAAGGTTGACACAAATCATTAAATACTTCTGAGATTTTACCTTTATGCATGGTGATATCAGAATACAAATCTATTTCAGCAAAAATCTCACGAGAAGAATTTACACGTATAGATGAATATTGTAGAAAGAAGGACATAACGCCATCTTCATTAATACGTGATCTGCTGCTTAAAGAGATAAAAGTATCAGTGCCTCATCATGTTGCGGGGTCGAACAAAATAACTTATACTAAGGATAAAGATAATTTTAGTTGGAATATAGAGCTTGATGATGGAACAGAGGTGGAAGTAATCAAGAATGTTTCGGCAAAATACCTTGAACAATTACAAGAGAAAATAGCAGAAGGGCTAACATTACGAGAGCATACAATAAAGAAGATTAGAAAGAATTCTGTGCCAGTGCCAAGCTCAATACTAGGAGGGAGAAAATGACATTACCACAAGGCTGGGAAGAAGCACCATTATTCACGTATCTTGAATTAGTTTCATCAGGAGTTAAACATTTCCAAGGAACAAAGAAATACATTGATACTGGTTCTCTAGAAACTGGAAGAATAAGAGATGGCGTGGATGTTGATTATGCGACTAGAGCAAGCAGAGCCAACATGGAAGTCGAAGAAGGAGATGTTTTATTTGCTAAGATGAAAGACACTGAGAAAGTTTATCTTATTTCAAAAGACGATGTTGATCATCTCTACTCTACCGGGTTTGCAATCTTGAGAATTAAAGATAAATCAAAACTATTGCCAAAATACATCTATTTCTGGTTAAGAACAACCGACTTTCAGAGATTAAAGAATAACGAATCAACTGGAGCAACACAGAAGGCTATCAATGAAACAAAACTAAAAAATTTCAAGATAACAGTTCCTCCTATCAAAACCCAAGAGAAAATAATCGCTCTTCTAGAAAAAGCCGAGCAAATCAAGAACTGGCGAAAAGAAGCAGATCTGCTTTCAGAGAATTTTCTCTCAAGTGTTTTTCTTTCATTATTTGGTAGAGATGTAAATCACTATGATAAGTGGCCGGTCTTGACTATAAGAGAGTTGGCGAAAAAGGAAAAAAATAGTATGCGAACAGGACCTTTTGGAAGCAACTTATTACATAGCGAGTTCGTAGAATCCGGCATTGCAGTTCTTGGTATTGATAATGTTGTTGAAAACAAATTCACTTGGAAAAAGAGGAGATTCATTACTCCACAGAAATATGAGACTCTTAAGACATATCGAATTTATCCAAGGGATTTACTCATAAGTATAATGGCCACAATAGGTCGATCTGCAGTAGTCCCGGACGACATCCCTTTAACGATTAATACTAAACATTTAGCTGCAATAAGCCTAGATGAGAATCTTGCAAATCCATATTTTATTTCTTATTGTTTTCAATCCCATCCTTTTGTATTGGAGCAAATACGCCAAAAAAGCATAGGTGCCATTATGAGTGGCCTTAATTTATCTATCATTAAAGAAATTAAAATAAAATTGCCTCCCATTCAATTACAAAATAGATTCGAAAAATTAGTTAGGCATTTCTACGAAATATCAGCAAATCAGAATAAATCAAGAGACGAGGCTGAAAATCTGTTTAATGCTTTTAGTCAAAAAGCATTCAAGGGGGAGTTAGTATGATAATCAACATTCAGCCGGAATTGCAAGAGAAACTAGACGAGCTTCTTGAGCTATTCAGTACTATGAATCCCACCGAGACTTTAGAGCAGATCTCTTTCCTGATTTTCCTTAAGCGATTGGAAGAGGATGATAATAAGAAAGCCAATGATGCTTTGCTTGAAGAAAAACAATTTGTGTCTGTTTTCAAAGATCATGAAAACTGTAAATGGTCAACGTGGGCAAACATGTCTGCTGATGCTATCATTAAGCATGTGCGTGACGTTGTTTTTCCATTCATAAGAACTCTGCATGATGAGAGCTTTATTTATGCAAAGTATCTGAAGAATGCTACCTTCAACATAGAAAACCCTCAAACACTAGTTCAGGCAGTTAAGATCATCAACTTGGAAGAGTTAAATAAAAAAGATAGCTTTTCAGATGGGCTAATCTATAAGTATCTGCTCTCAAGGTTAAACATTGAAGGTCAGAATAAGCAATACAAAACACCCGATCACATAGTGCACTTAATGATTGCATTAGTCAAGCCAACAGTTGATGATTCAATATGTGATCCAACATGTGCAACAGGAAATTTCCTTGAAGCTTGCTATCAACATATATTGAAACAAAATACTTCTCCAGAATTCATTAAAAAAGACGAATACGGAAACGAGTATGATCTCAAAGGAGATAAACTGGAAAGCAAATGGGATAAATTCAACAAAAATACATTCTATGGCTTCAATGTTAGCCAGTCCATGACAAGAGTCGCCATCATGAACTTAATGATGCATGGACTTCAGAACCCTAACATTCAGCAAATGGATACTCTGTCAAGACAATACGAAGAAGCAAACAAATACTCGTTAATCATTTGCAATCCCCCATTCAATAATAAAGTAAATGCTTCTGATATAAGAACAGATTTTACAGTAACTGCGAGTAAGAGCATTTACTATTATCTTGAGCTTATGTTTAATCTATTAACAATAGGTGGAAGATGTGCAGTTATCGTACCCGAAGGTATTGCTTTTGGAACTAAAAAAAATGAGCAGAAAGTCAAAGCATTGCTAATGAATGACTCAAGATTAGATGCAGTTATTAAACTTCATTCAAAAATTTTCCAACCATTTGGAAAAGATGTTTCGACCAACATCTTGGTTTTCACAAAAGGCGAACCAACTGAAAAGGTGTGGTTCTATGAAATGGAATCTGATGGTTATACAATAGATAAAAAAAGAACTAAAATAGATGGATGGGGAGACATTCCAGATATCATAGAAAAATTCAACAAAAGAGATACCGATGATTTTTCAGATAGAACAAAGAAGTGCTTCTTTGTAAACTTTGAAGAAATCAAGAAAGAAAAATATGATCTTAGCTTTAACAAATACAAGATAACAAAATACGAAGAAATAGATTATGGTGATCCTAAAGGACTTATCAAAAAAATTAGTGATTATGAGGAGAAAATATTAAAAACATCAAAAGAAGTTGAACAATTACTAAATAAGGGGGACGAAGATGATCTCGATTGAAGACTTAAGGATAGAACAGGCAAAGTGGGAAGGCACAAGGCAAGAATTTAAGAAAGACTTAATAAAATTAGAGGCAAAAAGACAGAATTTTCTTAAATTATTTTCACTAGAAAAACTAGAATCTATTAAAATTGAGAAATATGCCCTACAAAAAGGAAAGGTGGAATCTAAAGATTCTTTTTGTTATTGGTTAGAAAATGAACTAAAAGATCTCGGCAATATTCACGGTTCAACAGCATTAAAATTCGGAATTTATTATGGCATAACGAAAAATGATCCAACATTCAAATTAAGGTTTGCAAGCAAATTTGGAAATTCTGAAACAGAAGCATTTGAAAGTGTTAAATCTGCAGTTATCTCTTTATTAAAATCCGCAGAAACAGATGATTTGTATGAAATTAGAAATAATCCACTTTCTCCAATGTTTAAAGGAAAAATACTTTCAACATATTTTCCAGATAAATATCTTAATATTTTTGACGACAAACATTTAGAGTATTTTCTAGATAAATTAGATTTAATTTATGGAGATTCTGATAATGAGATCTCTAAAAGACAAATTTTATTTGATTTTAAGAATAAAGATGCAATAATGTCTAAGTGGACTATTTATGAGTTCTCAAAATTCTTATATGCTGCTTTTGGAAAACCCTCCAATAAGGAAGAAGCCCCTATTGAATTAAAAGAATATTTAGAATCAAAAAATGACTATCTAAAAATAAAACAAGTTAAGGCAAATTTTATTAATTTAGAAATTAACCAAAGAAATATTGGATATGAAACAAAGGGATTAAAGCTACTAGGAAAAACGATTGATTTTGAGAAAGAAAATAAAATTAATAAACTTCTTGGAACTAGGGGAGAAGAGATTGTTTTTAATCTCGAAAAAGAATATTTTGAGGGCATAGGTAAAAAAGAATTAGCGGAAAAAATTGAGTGGGTTTCAAAAAGTGATGATTCTCTTGGTTATGATATTCTTTCTTATGAAGAAGATGGAAAAAAGAAGTATATAGAAGTTAAATCAACAAATCAATCTCCAGAATCTAATACAAATTTCTTAATTTCAAGTAACCAATACAGAAAAGCAAAAGAATTGGAAAATTATTATTTTTATATAGTTTTTAATGCAAAAACTTCAAGTCCAAAAGTATGGAAAATAAAAAAGCCATTACAATATGAAAATAGAGGTTTAACCCTTGCTCCAATAAATTACAGAGTCATAATAAACACAAAAATTGGAGGAAACTAAAATGCTTGATGCTGAACTAAAAGCAAAGATAAACCAATTGTGGGACAAATTCTGGAGTGGAGGAATATCCAATCCAATTGTAGCAATAGAACAAATGTCGTATCTCATCTTCATGAAGAGATTAGAAGATGAAGATAATAAACGAGAACAAAGCGCTCAATTGAGTCGTCTGAAATATCAATCGCTGTTCAAAGGAAAAGAAGATTGCAAATGGTCAGTCTGGACTAAAATGTCTGCAGATAAGATACTTGACCATGTGAGAGACAAAGTTTTTCCATTTTTAAGAACCATAGGATCTGAAAACAGTATGTATCAACAATACATGAAAGATGCAGTTTTTGTTATTCCAACTTCATCTTTGCTCATAGAGTCAGTTAAACTCATCAATGAAATGCATATCAAAGAACAAAACAGAGACACCAAAGGAGATATTTACGAGTATTTACTCTCTGAATTAACAACAGCAGGCAAGAATGGACAATTTAGAACTCCTAGACACATCATTAAAATGATGACAGAATTGGTAAACCCACAAATAGGCGAAAATGTATGTGACCCTGCTTGTGGAACCGCGGGATTTCTTATCACAGCATTAGAGCATATTTTGAAAAACAACACATCAAGAGGACGAATTAGAGTAGATGATGAAGGCAATGAGTATAACTTTGTCGGAGACAAACTTACGAATGCCCAATGGCAGCTTTTGGAAAAAGAAACATTATATGGATTCGATATCGACCATACTATGGTCAGAATTGCATTGATGAACTTGATGATGCATGGAATTGACAATCCAACAGTCTGCCAAATGAACACTCTCTCTAAAAGATTTGAACAATATAGCTATTATGACGTCATCTTAGCTAACCCCCCATTCAAAGGTAGTATTGACGAATCAGATTTAAGCGATAGTTTTATTGTTCATACCAAGAAAACAGAGTTGTTATTCTTAGAATTGATGTATAATTTGCTTTCCAATGGGGGAAGGTGTGCAGTTATTGTTCCAGAGGGAGTTTTATTTGGAAATTCGAATGCACATAAGAACATTAGGAAACTCTTACTTGAAGAATGCAGACTTGATGCGATCATTTCAATGCCTTCCGGGGTATTTAAACCATATGCTGGTGTATCTACTGGAATCTTGGTTTTTACTAAAGGAGAGACAACCAAAAAGGTCTGGTTCTATGAAATGAAATCAGATGGTTTTACCTTGGATGATAAAAGAACAAAGATCGATGGCAAAGGAGACATTCCTGACATCATCAATACATTTAAGAAAAGAAAAAAAGAGAAGTATGAAGACAGGACCTCAAGGTGTTTTCTTGTGCCCATCGAAGAAATCAGAGAGAAAGATTACGACTTGAGTATCTCTAAATATAAGGAAATTAAATACGAAAAGATTGAGTATGAAAAGCCAGAAGTTATCAAGGAGAAAATCACTAAAATCGAGAACGAAATTATCAAAGCTCTCAATACTTTAGAAATTTAGTCAAAAAGATGGAACCTTTTTTTACTAAGACATCTCCGACTCTAGCCTAATATTCCTTTTTCCTTCATACTAAGATAATTATTATTTCCAATAATGATATGATCTAACACCTTAATTCCCAGTATTCCTCCTGCCTCAACTAAAACCTCTGTAACTTTTGTATCAGCTGGACTAGGCGCACAATCACCACTCGGATGGTTATGCACGAGAATAATTGACTGTGAACTTGCTTTTACAGCTGGATTGAAAATTTCTCTCGGATGAATCAACGATGCATCCAAAATTCCTACAGAAATTAACTCTTTTTCGATTATTCTGTTTTTCGTATCTAAGAATAAAGCATAAAAATACTCCTTCTTCTTATCCTTCAATTCATCAACAAAGTGATTGTACACGTCCTCTGCGGTCTCAATTTTCTTGCTAAACCCATGTCTCGCAAGTCTATTCGTCCGTCGGACGATCTCAAACATCGCAGCAACACGTATCGCATGAATATCTTTCTTGAATGCTCGTTTCAGTTCCGGAAGCGAGAGAGTCGCAAGTTTAGAAAAATTATACGACGCAAGCACCCGATTGGAGAGATCAACCGCATTCTCCTTCCCAGAACCCTCTCCTAAAACAGCGGCGAGCAATTCCGCATCATTCATCGCGGAAACGCCGTCGTTCTCCACCCGCGTCCATGGTTGAGTGTACCACGGCATCTCTTTAATTTTCATGTACTTTCTCCCAGACTTTGATAAGATGAAAACTATTTATTACTACTTATATTTTTCTAATTTTTTCTTTTGTACCGACGATCGATACATTCTTTCGGTCAGATTTCTCAGTCGTACTCACCAGACGAAAAGAGATATATACTCCGTTTCGATACTTGTTGCACTTCAAACAACAACCAAAGTAATGGTGAGGGAGATGCAACACAGATCAACAAACACTCAAAAGCAACAGACAACTCGATGTGCCGGCTGCGGAAAGACGTTCGGCCCGAACGAGATGACGGTCAGCTACGATTTCGAACGGTACTATTGTTTTCGCTGTGACGATACACGATAAGTGAGTTGCGTATTCGTTTTTTTAAATAATGAGGGATCATATCCTACAAATTCGTAAGGAACCGAACGCCATGCGAAAGTTCACGAGAATCCCTCCGAAGTAACACCCTGGAGAGCTGAGTACAAACGTACGAGGGTCGTACGTAAAACCGTTTTTCATTACAGTCCTAACAGAAGGATATCTCTCACTCTAAACCCAGACTTTCATGAGGAAAAGAATTATTTATCATTATTTATATTTTATGAATAAATCCTCGAAAAACTTTTTATAGCGGGAAGGATATGAACGCATATGTCTGGAAGGAACACCATGAGAGATATAAACGACGAATACGAATGGGTCCATAACCAAAATCTGAAGAAATTCAAAGGAAAATGGATCGCGGTCATCAACAAAAAGATCATCTGTAGCGGACCGTATGCAGATGACGTCGTCAAAGAAGCAAAAAAGATAAGCAAAGAAACACCGTTTTTAATTAAAGTCCCAACAGAAGAATATCTCTCACTCTAAAGAAGGAAGGCACATGGTCAAGTATCAATACCATCTGTCGTATGATTTTACTGTCTATACGGTAAAACATACAGAAGTTTTACGTCCTATTATTCCAGTAGAACTTCAATATAAGGAGAACGACCCGATCGAATTTACCATGCTCATCGACTCAGGAGCAGATTTTTCACTGATATCCCAGGATGTCGCAGCGAGTTTAGGTATTAGCACGAAACGATATCCAGATGATACAATCCAGGGTGTAACAGGAGATACATCAACCTTTACAGAAAAGATAATGATTCGATTTGGTATGGGACACAAATACGAATTTAAGAAGGAAATACCAATTCAAATTACGAAAATTCGAGGATATCCTTTTATCCCAGCATTAGGGCGTGACCCTATTTTCAAGGAATTTGATATTCATTTTCGTATGGGATTACCAATAAAAGAGAGGAAATTTGTGCTGAGTAAATTGTTCTAACACCATTCTTTTTTCATACCAGGTCTCTCAAACCACGGCATATCCCAGATTTTCATTGCAAAAAAGAATTATCTATCCGAACTTATATTTTTAGAAGGGCAATCCTGGTCAATACGATGTAATCTACATATGAATCTGTAAGTAATATTAAGATAGGAGACCACATAGTTACATGTAAGTAACATTTATATATTAGTTTTTATTGTTACATATTGTGAAAGGTAAAAAACAGGAGAGAATACTCCGAGTTCTCCTTAACAATCCTAATGGATCGCTCTCACAATACCGCATTGCAAAAGAAGCAGGTTGCACTCACGTATGGGTGATCAAAGTCCTAGCAAAATTAGAAAAAAAGAAACTCATGAAAAACACAAAAATCATCGACATACAAGGACTGTTCTCCTACTGGCTAGAAATAAGTAATTATCCACTTTACAGAGAATACAACATCCAAGACCCACTCGAACTGCTCAAAACCACCCCACTCAAATACGCACTCACCACCTACTACGCAGAATCACTCACCCAACACTACCTGTTCCCCTCACGCGTCGACATCTACATCCAAGAGCAAGACCTCGAAGCATGGCACACCCTTCTTACAAAGAACGGGCTCGTCGGCAAAGGCAACACAAGAATCCTTCTTGACGACGAACACGTCTTCTACGCAAATCAAAAAAAGACAGGCTATCGCATCGTCTCAACACCACAACTCATCCTAGACCTCCTCAGAGAACAAGGAGTCGCAATCGAAGCAGCACAGATGCTCATGAAAAAGGAGTATCATGACCGTCACCAGAAAGCATAAATAGATAAACGTAACATACATATTATACGTAATAAACATAATGAACAGGTGATATGAATGGTAAGCATGACCCTAGCAATACCAACAGAACTGAAAAAAGAAATGGAACTCTACCCTGAAATAAACTGGTCTGTCGTCGCCCGAGCAGCAATACAACGAAAAATAGCGATTCTTCGGGAAATGGACAAACTTCTCGCAAAAAGTGAATTAACAGAAGAAGATGCAATTCGAATAGGACGACAGATCAACAAAAAAGTCGCAAAAAAATATCGGGAAGAAGAATGAATGGAAGTAGTCATAGATGCCAATATCTTCGTCGCTGCATTACTAAAAAAGGGGGCAACCAGGAAGTGACTCCTCAACGATGAACTTGTTCTGTACGCCCCAGAGTATGTCATCGAAGAACTCTTTGACCACCTACAAGAATTCGAAACGAAATCTCATCTCTCACAAATTGCACTTGAAGAGCTCGTAAAAGTATTGGTCATAGAATCGAAGATAATTGTCGTTCCAAAAGATGAGCTACAGCCATATATGAAAAAGGCTGATGAGATATCACCAGATCCTGATGATGAAATGTATTTTGCCACGGCATTAAAACAAAATATCGGTATCTGGTCAAATGATAAGGAGATGAAAAAACAAAAAGTAATAGACGTGTATTCCACAAATGATTTGGTAAAACTATTTGAATTTGTCTAGATTCGTTTTTGCCGGTCTCTTAAATCAAGGCATCCCCAGACTTCGATAAAATATGAACTATTTCTTCTTACGTATATTTTTTGATAGAACCCAAGAGAAAGAAGAGCATTAATCCTTCATTCATGATTACTATAATTTACGGAACATAATACTTTCGGTCACCTCCTTGGTCAGGATTTATAAGGATGAAACACCCTGCGATGGTGATGAATAATGGGAGGTACACAAGAATATTTAAATATGTGAATTCACATAGTTATGTGTAGTGAGTACTATGGCAAACATCACACTCTCAATACCAAATGAAATACATGAGCAGATGAAGCATTTCTCCGAAGTAAAATGGAGTGAAATAGCCAGAAAAGCAATCATTGAAAAACTCGAACTTCTTCAACTTACGGAAAAGCTTGCTCAACAAAGCAAACTTACAGAAGAAGACGTCGCAGCATTCAACAAAAAAATCAAAGCATCGGCAACCAAGAGGTTCCTGAGTTGAACATCATCATCGACAAAGACGGAAGGATTGTCTGGACGTGGAATCCGGACATGATAAAAAAGATCCGCTCTTCCGGGGTAACACTTCGATGAATGAAAGGGAGGAATATTTCGTTATACAATATAACGAAAAGCTTTAAAACCCCTATTTCGTTATACAATATAACGAAAAGTGAGAGTATGGGCAGTAAAGACAACCACTTCAAACTGTATCAAAAATTCAAAACAGATGCTATAAAAAAAGAAAATTTTGAAGGGACACGAGTAGAAGCCTATTTTCTCTCAGCGTATCATCTTATCGAGAGCTGCGCAGCGCAAGAACGAGTTCACATTAACAAACATCAATACGTGAGAACAACACTGACCAACAACACCTTCATCTTCAGCAAAGACACAGAAAAAGTATGGACGAATTTTCAAAAAATAGAAAACCAACTCCGACCAAAATTCACCTATGGATTCTCCTGGACAGCTGATGATATGAAAATGGTTGAATCCTGCTACAAAACCATAGAAAAGATATGCCTGAAAAAACTAGGAGAGACGACGTATGAAGAATAATCCAACCTCTCTAGTTGAGGAAATCACAAATCTTTCAAAAAATAATCACACCATACAAACAATCATCCTCTTCGGATCTGTCGCACGAGGACAAGCCAGAGAAGAAAGCGACATGGACATCTGCATCATACTGAAAAACGAACAGAAACAAAATACGTTACAAAATCAGATTCTTCAATTAGAAAAAAAATATGATAAAAATATCAATATCATCTTCACCAACCCTCAATTTACAGGACTCGACCGTCATTTCATCGAAACAATCCTGCGAGAAGGAATCATCCTTTATGGATCACTTCCGGCAATTCCAATCCAACGCCTCGAATTAGAACCATATGAAATCATCAAATATGATCTCAGTTCACTTTCTCATCCTGAAAAAATGAAAATCAAACGTTTACTCTACGGCATCACCACTAAAAAAACGTACAACGGAAAAACCTATGAAAACAAACAAAAAGGAAAAGTAGAAGAACTCGGTGGTATACGAATCGGAATTGCATCGATACTCATACCAGAGAAAATGTCCTGGCAAATAGAAGACCTCCTGAAAAAATATAAGATATCCATAAGAAAAATAACCACCTGGTTGTCAAAATCCTAATATTCACTCGTACCGATTCAATGATGTCTCGAACAATACTGAATTGATTTTTTCCTGTCTTTCACCAATGTAGCTATGTCTTGTTTTTCTTTCTTTGTCAAACGTTTTCTGGACATGGAATCCAGAGATGATAAAAAAGATACTCGCTTCCGGGGTTAACCTTCGATGAACAAAAAACCAAACTACGTAGCTTTTGCCTCCTCAAAATTACGTAAAAATACGTAACGTATTTATACATAATATATATTACTCTCATTATGAACACGACGGAAAACCCATTCGAGTACCAGCGTATTGTTGCTGGAAAAACATTTGTTGATCGAGAAGAAGAGTTAAAAGCTCTCATAGAGGCACTCCTTTCTGGAGAAAATATCCTCCTGTATTCCCCAAGAAGACTTGGGAAATCCTCTCTCTTAAAAGAAGCGATGCAACGAATCAGCACTAAACGTATTTCCATCTATGTAGATCTTTGGGAATGTCTCTCCGAAGAGGAAATCGCAGAAAAACTCGTTGGCGCAATTATTAACGCAGCATATACGACACTTGAAAAAGCAACGACAGCAATGAAAGAGATGATTTCTTCAGCACGCCCTTTATTGACCGTGGAATCTGACGGGAGCATAGGAATAAAACTCGAGTTCATTGAACGGGAGAGAATGTTAAAAGAATCACTCGCGATGATACAGAAAGTTTCTGAGAGGCGAAAAAAAAAAGTAATCGTGATCATCGATGAATCTCAAGTCATCGCTGAGTTTGAAGGGCATCGTATAGAAAAAATTTTTAGAACAACACTTCAAGAACAAACAATGGTAACATACGTATTTTCTGGTTCAAAGCAACACGTTCTAAAAGCAATGGTGGCCCAAAAAGCACGACCATTTTATCATCAACTCAGACCAATGACGCTCGGGCCGATTCCTATTGATGCATTTACTCCCTTTATCAAAAGCGGTTTTTCGAAGGTTGGTAGAATTGATACCGCAGTTGTTACAGAGATTTATCGGTTCGCATCGGGGAATCCACAAAGAACCCAACAGATCTGCCATTTCCTGTTTTTAAAGGCCGAAAGGGGCGAACATCTCGGAACCGATCATGTTCAAAAGACTGTTGCAGAAATCTGTCTCAGTGTGGATAAAGAGTTTGAGGATGAACTCGATGGAATAAAAAATACAAGACAACGAAGGATTCTGAAAGCAATTGCGATTGAAGGAACACAAAAACCTCTGTCGTCAGAATTCCTTAAAAAATATTCACTTGGTCCTGCAAGTAGCGTTCAGACGGCGTTAAAGGGACTTATTGAGAAAGGAATCCTGAGCGAAAAGTACGATTTTATCGATCCTTTGTTTAAAATGTGGTTCGTGTTCAAACAGCATCATATCATCTAGATTCCCACTAAAAAAAAACGGACCTGCCGGGTTGAGGACATCGTTATAGGAGAAGTTCTCCCTGAAATTTTCGATTTTTACGCAAGTTTGGTCTTGCAGGTTTATTATCCCTAAACCCTTTCTCTTATTTTTTAATTATCATAGAAATGCATGATCCAACACAACCAACACCAACCACCACCAATGCAAAATGGAAACTTATAATAAATGAAGATGTCGAGGTACGAGAATAATACCTGAGAACGAAATCATCTTCACATCGTTCTTTCTTAGATATCTAAAATGCTTCTGTATGCTGTTCTCTGCCGTCACGTTTTTAAAAGAACAGATGTTTCTATGATTGTACGACAAGGGGGTGTCAAAATGAAAGATTATACACACAGTACCATTATCAAGGTCAAATGCGACTGGTGCGGAAAAGATATCGAATGCCCGGAGGAAATGCTGAAAACATCAAAGAAACACCTGTGCTACACCTGTTTTCAGGACCCAAAGAGTGTCAAGAATTTCAAGCAGGACGAATTAAAAAACGTTCATGTGGACATTCCATTGGAGAAGCTTGCCGATGAGATCGCGGATAACTTTGCGGCCATGATGGTCAACGAAGCGTTTCCAAAAATCTGGTCGGAGAAAAAAGAAGATCTCAAGGAGTTATCAAAGAAAGATCTGTCGAAAGAGATGTTCGGCGCCGGCGTCTATATGGGGGTACAAGCCTTTGTGGATTCCATGCAAGAGTCAGGGAAAAAAAAGAAATAACCGCCACA